>SMVB01287352.1_pt1 | contig 21382 bp, 23 predicted proteins | sample 2456461 | NCBI WGS metagenome assembly SMVB01 (sample SAMN11095934, study PRJNA526329) | marine sediment metagenome | biome: Marine sediment; feature: Surficial sediment; material: Deep marine sediment; isolation source: Hadal surficial sediment | place: Pacific Ocean | collected 2014-05 | depth...
AGCCCGCTTCCATCGCGCGTTCAATAATATCGTCCATCCAAGCCTGATCGCCAACCAAATAAAGCTGGTAGATGCATGGCCCCGGCAACTGTTGCGCCAATTCTTCAAACGTCGGCAAACACACGGAGCTCAAGATCTGCAGAATGCCGAATTCCTGCACGGCTTTTGCAACACTCGCCGCACCACCTTCCTCGAACACTTGAATCGAACCAAGCGGCGGCATCACCACCGGCATGCGCAAGGGCACACCCAGCAGTTCGGTGGCGCACTGCACGTCGGTCACATCATTGAGAATCCGCGGTTTGAAGACCCAAGATTCAACACCGCCGCGATTGCGCCGTAGCGCGCTCTCGGTATCTGAACCACCTACCAAGTAGTCCCACGCCCCCTGGTCCAAATTCTGCTTCGCCTTCTTGGCGATTTCGTGCAGGGTTAAAAACTGCGCCATGCCGTTCCCGTTTGCTTCGAATTGTCCGTGCTCAAGCTTACCACGACAGGTTAAACTATCGCTTTTCCGAGGGACTCATTAAGGAAACCAAGTATGTCTGGAATGGTAATTATCGGCGCCGGCCATGCCGCTGGCCAAACAGCGGCAAGTTTACGCCAGGAAAAATATGATGGGCCCATCACCATCATCGGCGACGAGCCCCATGTGCCCTACCAACGCCCGCCATTGTCAAAACAGTATCTTGCCGGTGAACAAGGGATCGAACGGGTTTACCTGCGACCCGAGAAGTTTTACCACGATAAAGAGATCACCCTCAAACTCGGCGTCACTGCGACTGCCATCGACCGTGAAGACAAGACCGTCAGTCTCGACAATGGTGAGACGTTGGCATATGACAAACTCATTATCAGCACCGGCAGCCGCCCGCGCATACTGAACATAGAGGGTTCGACCCTAGACGGCATCCATTACCTGCGGACTATCGCCGACGTCGATGCGATACGCGCAGAAATGACTGCAGGAAAAAACCTGGTGATCGTCGGCGGCGGTTATATCGGCTTGGAAGTTGCTTCGGTAGGTGTCACGCAAGGGTTGAACGTACACGTGCTGGAAATGGAATCTCGGATCCTACAGCGCGTGACCACACCAGAAATGTCCCACTTCTACCAAAATCTCCATGAAGGCCATGGCGTACACCTGCATACCGACACCGTCGTAACCGGATTCTCCGGCAACGGACGGGTCGAGAAAGTATTGTGCGGGGACGATGCGGCATTCGACGCAGACCTGGTTATCGTCGGCATCGGCATCATCGCCAACGTAGAACTGGCCGAAGCGGCCGGACTCGAATGTGACAATGGTATTGTGGTAGACGACCACTGCAGAACTTCAGACCCGGATATATACGCTGCCGGCGATTGCACCAACCACCCGAATGCGCTGCTGGACCGGCGCCTGCGGCTCGAGTCTGTCCCCAACGCGATGGAGCAAGCGCGAACCTGTGCTGTCAATGTGCTCGGCGGCGACAAAACCTACGCATCTTATCCATGGTTCTGGTCTGATCAGTACGAACTGAAACTGCAAATGGTCGGTTTTTCTGCTGACGGTGACGAACACATCGTGCGCGGTGATATAAAGGAAAATAAATTTGCCGTGTTTTACCTGAAAAACGGCAAAGTGGTCGCAGCAGATGCCGTTAACAGCCCCAAGGAATTCATGGTGTGTAAACAACTCATCGGCAAAGAGGTCGACCCGGCGTTGCTGGTCAATCCTGCAACTGACTTGAAGGAATTGTTGGCGTCTGCGCGCTGAAACTCTTAGTCAATGGCGCTCACAACCACACCGACCGCAACACACTGGGGCAACTACCTGGTGCGAACCGAGGACTCAAAAATTGTCGCGGTTGATGCCTATCCTGAGGATCAAAAACCTTCGCCGATAAAGGATTCACTGCGCGACACCCATCACCGCTGCAGAATTTCAGCGCCGATGATACGCAAAGGGTATCTGGAAAAGGGCTGGCGAAGTGAGGGTGGGGGACGCGGCAAAGAGCCCTTTGTACAGGTAAGTTGGGAGCGAGCATGGGCTTTGGCTGCCGAAGCGCTAAATCGTACGCGCGATAAATTTGGCAATGAAGCAATCTACGGAGGCTCCTATGGATGGTCGAGCGCCGGTCGTTTTCATCATGCCCAGAGCCAGGTCCACCGCTTCTTGAACTGCTTCGGCGGTTACACAAACCACGTGAATACCTATTCGCTTGGTGCGGGACGTGTCATTTTGCCTCATGTATTTGGTACGCAAGCGTTACGCGCTGGTGCCCAGGCCCCTACCTGCGACGAGATCGCAGCGCACACTAAACTGGTGGTGGCATTCGGTGGCATCGCCACCAAGAACATGCAGGTTAATGCCGGTGGTCTCGGTAATCACCATGCGGAGCATGACCTTCAAGCGGTACGCGCCGCGGGCGTACGCTATATCAATGTCAGCCCGGTTCGCGATGACACCGCAGCGTACCTCGACGCAACATGGTGGCCTGTCCGGCCTGCATCAGATGTTGCTCTGATGCTGGCACTCTGCCATGTCCTGATGGTCGAAGGCCTGGTAGATACTGACTTCGTCACTAAATATTGCGTCGGCTGGGCGGAATTCAGCGCCTATGTTCTGGGCAGCAATGACGGACGCCCCAAAGATCCTGACTGGGCTGCTGAGAAATGCGAAATCCCCGCCTCCCAGATACATCAACTCGCCCGGCAAATGGCCGCGGAACAAACACTCATCAGCATCAGTTGGTCGCTGCAACGATCCGAACATGGCGAACAGACCTGGTGGACGGGTTTGGCACTCGCAGCCCTGCTTGGTCATATCGGCCGACCCGGAGGCGGCATTACCTTCGGTTACGGCAGCGTTCACGCCATCGGTTTTTACGGGCGCAGGCCAAGGCCGTTCAAACTTGGCTCACTGCCCCAGGGTAAGAACGACGTCACCAGTTTCATTCCTGTTGCACGCATTGCCGACATGCTGCTGAGCCCAGGCGAAAAATTTCCGTACAACGGCGCGAACTATCGGTACCCGGATATCAAACTCATCTATTGGGCTGGCGGCAATCCGTTTCACCACCACCAGGACATCAACAAGCTGAGACGTGCCTGGGCCAAGCCTGAAACGATAATTGTTAACGAGTCTGTCTGGAACCCACTGTCTCGCCACGCTGATATCGTATTTCCAGCGACCATGGTGCTGGAACGAAATGATTTTGGCGGCGGCGACATGGACGTTTACCTCACACCCATGCCAAAGGCCCTCGAGCCTTATGGTGAGGCTAAGGATGACTACGATATTTTTGCCGGTCTCGCACAATGTCTCAATATCAACGAGGCGTTCACCGAGGGCAAAAGTTCTTCCCAGTGGCTGGAAGAACTGTATGAAACAACGAGAGAACAAGCGGCGGCAAAGAATATCCAATTGCCTGAATTTGCATCTTTCTGGCGAGGACAACAGCTGAACGTGGCTGAAAATGCTGAAGAAATTGAGTTTGATGCAGAAAAATTTCGCGCTGACCCCGAGCGCTACCCTTTGCAAGAAACAGTGTCCGGAAAGATCGAACTGTATTCCGAGAAAATTGCCGGTTACCACTACGATGACTGTGGCGGGCACCCCGCCTGGTACGACAAAGTCGAATGGCTGGGTTCAGAGCGTACCGCAGAGTTTCCCCTGCATCTCATTTCCAGCCAGCCAAGGACACGCCTGCATAGCCAATTCGATTTCGGTGTGACCAGCGTACGGGCAAAGATAAACGGCCGTGAGGCGGTACGAATAAACCCAACAGATGCTGCAGCGCGCGGCATCGCGGAAGGCGATGTCGTGCGTCTTTTTAATGATCGCGGAGCATGCCTTGCTGGCGTGCACATCAGTGATGCCATCCGCCCCAGTGTTGTCGAACTCCCCACCGGTGCGTGGTACGACCCACAGCATCCCGAGCAGGAAAACAGCCTGTGTGTACACGGTAATGCGAACGTGCTCACCCGAGACGTAGGTAGTTCCAGCTTGGCTCAGGGGACAACAGCACACAGTTGCCTGGTTGAAATTGAACTTTACACGGATGAACTACCGCCGATCCGCGCGTTCGATCCTCCAGAGATTCTCACTTAGCGGGAGGCGCCTTATGGATTCGGATGTCATCGGCATTTCCGGAAGCCTCAGATCAGACTCAACCAATACCAGGCTACTGGAATCCGCTGTGCGCCTGAGCATCGAGGGTATGACAATTTCGATTACGGATCTGGTTGGTCAACTGCCCTTGTTCTCCCCGGATATTGATGCGGAAACGGTGGATGCCGTGCAGGCCTGGACCGCACAAATCCGCTCATGCGACGCGATAATCGTCTCTATGCCGGAATATGCCCGGGGCTACCCGGGCGCCTTGAAACGCGCGAGCATCTCACAATCCACCCTCGCAACAGTGCTCGAAACAATGTCTGGCATACATGTTAAGGGCGCGGACTGCGTTATCGGGCTATTGGGAACTAGTCTCGATGTCGACGACATAGTCGCAGACGAAGATATTCGCAGCACCATTTAACAATCACTACGAATTTTTGCGCGTAAACTGCAAAAATGAACAACCCACAAGGATAGCTATGACCCCGCAGAATTTTTTTAGCAAACTGGCCATCGGTATCACTACCGTGTTAATGCTGGTTGCCTGCGCGCCCGAGATCGGCAGCGACGCATGGTGTGAATCCATGGTTGAAAAATCAAAGACAGATTGGGCCACTAACGAAGCGACTGAGTTCGCCAAGAATTGTGTCTTCAAGTCCTACGAAAAGTAGTTCACCCTCCGATGCAACTGCGTTGCTGGTCATCGATGTTCAAATCGGGCTGGTGACAGGGGCCTACCGGGAGCTCGAGGTTTTGCAGGCAATCAATGCCGTGATGGACATAATACGCGGCGGTCAAGGCAAAATCGTGTTCATTCAACATTGTCACGCCACCTACGAGCCACTCATGCCCGGCAATCCTGGTTGGGCGATACATCCTTCATTGGAAACTAGAGAAAGCGACTTGTTCGTCCAAAAATCAGCCTCTGACGCTTTCTACGAAACGACGTTGGACACCCTGCTGCACAAGCAGGGAATAAATCATCTGGTGGTAACAGGCTTGCAGAGTGAATATTGCGTCGACACAACCTGCCGTTCCGCCTTGAGCAAGAATTACGATGTCACTTTGGTCAGCGACGCTCATACCACGGGTGACGCCCATATCACAGCAGCCGAAATAGTCGCTCATCATAATGCGGTTCTCGCCAATGTCGTGCACCCGCACAACAGCATAGAAGTCAGAGCCAGTGACACGTTCTAAGCCGCGGATGGAACTATCTAACCCACTGGCCAACCCGCTTGCGAGGCCCGCACAATAATTCACCTCGCCCTGCACTTTGTCGTTCCACTGTTAACCACCGCTGCCTTTTTTCGCAACGCGTGGGTAAAAAATTATGCGCTGCTCATGTCGGGGATGCTCATCGACGTTGACCACTTACTCGCTGACCCTATCTACGAGGCTGGACGATGCAGCATTGGTTTCCATCCACTACATACTTTCCTGCCAATAGCGATTTACGCCTGCGCGTTCGCACATCCGAAGACTCGCATCATCGGCGTGGGACTTTGCATCCATGTTATTCTCGACTCAGTGGACTGCTTCTACACAAACGGTATCTGGTATGTCTAGATTGAGACCTTTGAATCCCTTGTTCGCTGCGAAACAATGAAAAAACTTCCAACAGGTGTATCTGCCTATAAGCGGACGCCGGTTTTCACCGCCGACACTATTCCAGAAGGTCTGAGGAAGGCACATCAGACGAAGGCAGGTACGTGGGGGAAAATAGTCATCGAGCAAGGCAAATTACGCTATCGTATTCTTGAGCCGGAGGTGGAGGAAATAACCCTTTGCTCCGACACATCAGGCGTTGTCGAGCCCCAGATCGCTCACGAAGTTGCACCGCTCGGGGACGTCAGTTTCTATGTTGAGTTCTACCGCTAGCTTGCTGCTTCAGTTCATGCAGTTCACAAAGCGACTTCGCGATTCCATCAAACAGGGTGCCATCACCACCAGCATCCGCATTTGGAAGAGTGCACGGGTTACCGAAGGGAACCGATATCGGTTGGAAGAGGGGTTTGTGGTAATCGATAGAATCCGCGAGATCGCCTTTGACGACATCACACCGGCACTTGCCCGTGCGTCCGGTTTTGCTGGGGTCGTCGATCTACTTAAGACGGCGAAACATGGCACTGGGGAGCGCGTTTTCTTAGTAGAGTTTCACTACGATGCGAATCTGCCGTAATGGCACACCCCTATCTCGCTGAACTTCAGGCATTGGTCGACGAACACCTGGCTGCAAAACAGGATCTGCAGTGCAAACACTTCTTTAGTGGTGCGGCATTGTACGTCCGGGGCAATATCTGCGCTTCTCTAACGCCTAAAGGCTTGGCGTTTAAACTGTCTATTCAACGTTCCGAAGAACTCATCGGATCCGACAAATGCAAAACCCTGCGTTATTTTGACAAGTCGCCAGTTAAACGCGGTTACGTACTGCTACCTGACTACGCGTCACGCGAAGACGAAGTGAGCGATTTTTTTACGGAATGTTCAGGTAGCCCATGAATTCAACACACGCTGCCGAAGTTGAGGCCAAAACGAGATTCGAATTTGGCAAAAACTGGACACGCTTCATTGGTCTGCTGGACAACCAACGCATTCGGCAAGCTGAAGTATCACTGCAACAAATGCTCGGCGTTGAATCTCTTCAAGGTAAGCGCTTTTTAGACGTGGGGTCCGGTAGCGGACTGTTCAGCCTGGCCGCCCACAACCTCGGCGCACAGGTGCATTCGTTTGACTACGACCCGCTGTCCGTTAACTGCACCACCGAGCTAAAACGACGCTATGCCGATGACAGCGGCGACTGGCAGGTTGATCAAGGATCCGTGCTAGATCACGAATATCTGCACAATCTCGGACAGTACGACGTGGTTTATTCCTGGGGTGTACTGCACCACACCGGCGACATGGCCCAGGCAATCTCAAACGCGCTTTCTGGTGGTAGCCGTACATGCGCCATATCTGGTTTGTGCTCGTTGGATAATCCGAGCTCTCACCGGCAGACTCAAACATGATCGTGGTATGTCGTTGTGGTACGACATGATCGACTGGCTCGGCGGCTATCCATTTGAGGTGGCAAAACCAGCTGAGATCGAGACATTACTGACAGGCCAAGGCTTCGAGCTTATGCAGCGAAAAACCTGCGGGCGACGGATGGGCTGCAACGAATTCGTGTTTGCCCGGTCGCAATAATCGTGCACCAGCCGCGGGAATCACAGGCCAACCCTGCAAATGATTGGCACAGCTACATTGACGGCTGTACCCAACACCTTGTAAAAGAACTCACCTGAGCGGCGAGCCGCATCACTACAAACCCAACACCTGCTTGGCGATGATATTGTGCTGCACCTCCGATGACCCTCCAGCGATGGTATAGCCACGGTGATGATAACGACCGGATGCGACATACTCCGCATAGTCCGGCCCGACTGACCTACGCTGACTGTTTTTCGTGTCTTGCGGCACCACCAGATAATCCATCAGGCGAAACAGCAACTCATCCTGGTCTTGCACCAACTGGCTGCCCTTGAGCTTGAGCATCGACGGCTCGGCGCCGATTTCACCACCAGCATCGGCCTGGGTGAGAATGCGCAGACTGGTCATCTCCAGCGCCTGCAGACGGATATCCAATGCAGCCACTTCACTTGCTATGGACGCCGGCAGCGCAATCCCTGCTTCACGTTGAGCGGTAACCAAAGAATTCACAATATTTAGCACACGTTTGTTTTCTGCAACTCGGGAAACCAACAAACGCTCATCACCAAGCAAACTCTTGGCCACGGTCCAGCCGCGGTCTTCATCTCCCAGGCGCTGGCTGATGGGCACGCGCACGTCGTCAAAGAAAACCTGATTCCACAAACGCTTACCATTAAAGGCATAAAGCGGTTCGACGCTAACCCCGGATGAAGCCATATCGATCAAAATGAAAGAGATGCCTTTTTGCTTCTGTACATCGTGGTTGGTGCGTACCAGACAAAATATCCAATCCGCATCTTCAGCACCAGAGGTCCAGATTTTCTGTCCGTTGACAATATAGTCATCGCCATCACGGTCGGCCCGGGTGCGCACGCTGGCCAGGTCGGAGCCCGCTTGCGGTTCGGAATAACCCTGGCAGAACCACAGTTCAGCATTGCGGATCTTCGGCAGGAATTCCGCACGTTGTTCATCCGAACCATATTTTACGATCGCCGGACCAACCATGTTGAAGCCGAAGCCGGAGAGTTGCGGGGCATGCGCCTGCCGACAAGCAACGTCAAATATGTGGCGTTGCATGAGGTTCCAACCCGTGCCGCCGTCAGCGACCGGCCAATTCGGTGCCGCCCACCCCTTTGCATTCAAAGTACGCGTCCAATCACCCAGTTCGACCTTGGATACACCCGCACCCCTGCTGATTTTATCGGCTACATCCGCGGGTAACTCGGCTGCCAGAAACTCCTCGATTTCCGCCTTGAACTGCTGTTGTTCTGTGCTCAATTGGTACTGCATACGCCCCCTCATTGCGTGACGACTAACGCGCCACGATCGGTAACGATGATGGTGTGCTCATGTTGAGCAACCAGTTGGCCAGGAGGCACCGACAGCGTCCAGCCATCATCCTCTTCATGTACCCAATGGGCACCGGTGGAAAAAAACGGCTCGATAGTCAGCACCATTCCCCGCTTCAATTTGCGCGTCTCCTGGGGGTTGTCCAACGGCACGTAGGATGGCTCTTCGTGAATCGAAGAACCTACGCCATGACTACCGAGATTTTGCACGATGGTATAACCCTCGCGATCAGCCACAGCTTGCACCGCTCGACCAATGACGTTCAGCGAACGTCCGGAGCGCACTTTAGTGATGGCTTTCGCAACGGCTTCGCGCACCGCTGCGCATATCCGTTGCTGCTCGACACTGGCCTGGCCGACGATGAAAGATTCCCCCATGTCTGCCACAAAGCCCGCCAGGTTGGCGGATACGTCAATGTTGATCATATCCCCATCGTTGATCACGCGATCCCCGGGAATGCCGTGGGCCGCTTGTTCGTTGATCGAGATGCAGGTCGCACCGGGAAAGTCGTAGTAGAGTTGCGGCGCAGACCGGGCACCATGTTGCAGCAGCACCTGTGCACCCACATCGTCTAACGCAGCGGTGGTCATGCCGGGCCCACAAGCCGCAACCATGGCGTCGAAGGCTGCGCGCACAGCTAAGCCTGCGGTCTTCAATCCCTGCACCTGAGCTTGAGTCCTGGCGTTCATGCTAGGACGGCACCGAAAACGCCAACACCCGCGAGATGTCGTTAAGGCTGCGTCCACTTTCCGCGCGCCAGTCATTGAAAGCCGCCTGGGTAATTTGCAACGCAGCCTTGCCAGTCGGCTCTTTATCAACCACCCCGGCCGCAACCAGCGCCAATACAACATCTCGGGAGAACATCGGCGTGTCACGACCTGTAAAGCGTAAAAAGTAGCGCCCAGTCTGCCCACCCAAGCGGTCACCGCGCTGTTTCAACTGCGCCCACAGACCGACAAAATCATCCTCCGGCCAATCGGCAAGATAACCACCGAAGCTACCGTTGGTTTCGCGTACTTCAAGAATATATTGCGCATTGTTGCGCACAGTTTGAATCTTCTTTGCGTGGCGGACAATCTCGGTGTTTTGTTGCAAGGCCTCCAGTTCTTCGTCTGCTAACATAGCGCAGCGCTTAATATCAAAGTCATGAAAGGCGATCTCAAACCCGGGCCATTTATTTTCGATGATTTTCCACACAAAGCCAGAGCGAAACACGCACTTGGTCATCTCGGCGAGCACCTCGGCATCGGCTATTTTTCGCAACTGGTTCGCCGTTTTTGCTCCGGGCAGCAGCGCTTCCAGGGCTTTTTCGCCCCCCTTGCGCCGGGCCGCACGCTCAAAGATGCTGGAAAATGTCTCCACCAATGCTGTATCTCCAAATGAGCGAAGTTAAAGACCCGCCCAGTTCCACACTCGATCCAAAGTTGCGCTCGATGTTAGAGATAGATGACGCAGATGACAAAAGTTTCATTTACTGCAGCACCTGCTCCCATGTTATCACCCGCACCGACGAACGCATCGAGGTCAATGGTAGCCACAGTCACAATTTTTCCAACCCACACGGTTTTAGCTTTAATATAGGGTGCTTCGGGAATGCTTTAGGCTGCGATATCTCGGGTAGCCCCGAAGCGGCGGACACCTGGTTTATGGGCTATTTCTGGCGCATCGCCAGCTGTGCAGAGTGCCACGCCCACCTCGGCTGGTACTTTGCTGGTACCAGCAGCGATAGCGGAGGCTTTTTTTACGGCTTGATAGCAGATCGCATACAAGAGGATAAATAGGAAAAGTAGGAAAGACAGGACATGTGCGCAGCCAAAACCCTAAGCCCGGACAGTTATGCAAGCCTGACTTTTGATTGCTACGGCACCCTCATCGATTGGGAAAACGGCCTGCTGGGATATCTACAGCCACTGCTGAAAAGCTTCTACATCAACACCATCGATGAATTTGTGCTGGGTTTCTTTGCTGAGGTTGAGCCGCTGGCACAGGATGAAGGCGGCAGTTATCGGCAGGTATTGAGCCGAGTCATGGCGTGTTTCGCAACACGTCTTGGCTTCACTTCATCGCCGGAAGTGCTTGATGGCCTCGCAGAGAGCATCCAATACTGGCAACCATTTCCCGACAGCCGGGATGCACTGCACAGCCTGCATAAACACTTCAAGCTGGCGATTGTTTCCAACATTGACGATGACCTGTTTGCTGAGAGCCAGCGGCTGCTGGAAACGGATTTTGACCGTATCATCACGGCCCAACAGGTCGGCTGTTACAAACCCGCAGCAAAAATGTTTGAAACCGCCCTGGCTGAAGTGCCAGGACCGGTTCTACATGTCGCGCAAAGCCGCTTTCACGATATTATACCCGCCACGGAATTAGGCCTGGACACCGTCTGGATCAATCGACCCTGTAAGGGTGCTGCACGTACCGTTGACGCTGAACCCACCTGGACCTTCAGCAGCATGGCTGACTTCGCTGCCGCCATCACCACCGGATAATGGCCATCAACCAAACCACCATCGAAATCAGCAAAGAGTATTTACACTTTTCTGCAGCCCACTTCACTTTGTTCAACGCCACCGACCGGGAAAATCTACATGGTCACAACTTCCAGGTGACACTGGATGCCAATGCGACGATCCACACTGATGGTCTGACATTCGACTACAACATATTGAAAAAGGCTCTGAAGGCGCTGTGCGATGAACTCGACGAGCAGGTACTCATGCCATCTCAATCGCCCTACGTACAGATCGAACACGACAACGCCTACACTTACATCATCTTCAATGGCGAACGTATTCCATTCTTACAACGCGACCTCACCTTACTGCCGGTGCGCAACATCACTGTGGAGGAAATGGCACGTTACTTTCTCGACCAGCTCATAGCACGACCGGAAATCCAGGCCCTGAACATCAACAGCCTGCTACTGCGGTGTTCTTCCGGCGAAGGGCAATGGGCTAACGCGCGGTGGCAATGTGCGGAGAACGACCAATGAAGTGTTTGTTGATTACTGGCGCCAGCGCAGGGATTGGTTTGCACACTGCAGATCTGTTCGCCAAGGCAGGCTATCAAGTCATCAATCTATCGCGTCGCCGTTGCCCTCTGGACAGCGTCACGCATATTAACTGCGACTTATCCGAACCAGGATTCATCGAGCAGATCAGCCCGCAACTCACCGGCACACTGCAAACCGCGGATGAACTGGTGCTTATTCACAACGCTGCAAAGCTGGCCAACGACAATGCCATGGAAACGCCAAGCAATGCATTGCGCGAAGTGTTGGAGGTCAATCTGGTCGCGCCGAATACCCTCAACTACTTTGCAATTCCTTTTATGCAGCCTGCATCCAGCATTTTATACGTCGGCTCCACGCTTGCTGAGAAAGCTGTGCCGGGCTCATTCAGCTATGTCACCAGCAAGCACGGCATGATCGGCATGATGCGTGCAACCTGCCAGGATCTCGCCGGCCGGCAGATTCATACCGCTTGCATCTGTCCTGGTTTTACCGACACAGAGATGTTGCGACAGCACGTGCCAGACGAATTCATGGAGCAGGTCAAGGGCATGAGTGCTTACAACCGTCTGGTAGCCCCGGACGAGATCGCCAACACTTTGCTGTGGGCGGCACAAAACCCGGTGATCAACGGCTCGGTGATACATGCCAACTTAGGCCAGGTGGAGAGCTAGTCGTCGGTCGCTTCTTCGTTGCCGTGTAATCCCAGATAGGGTTTGAGCTTTTTAACCGCCAGATAAATTGGACCGGTATCCAACGCAGCAATGACCAGCTTGAAAATGTAACCTGAGGCGATGAAGACCATTAGCTGAGGCCAGATTTCATCTGCATCGTTGATCGGCAGCGCGTGTGCATAGAAGTGAGTAATTAGAATCACCGCGGTGGTGTCGAAGACCTGACTGACCATCGTTGAGCCGTTGTTGCGTATCCACAGATGCTTGCCGTTAGTCAATTTTTTCCAGAAATGGAAGAGCCTGACGTCGCAGAATTGTGCGATCAGATAGGCCACCATCGACGCCGCCACGGCGCCAAAAGCCAATTGACGAACCTCAAAAAATACCGGCAGGCGCCCTGCTTCATCAAGCATGGGGGTACCGGTGGCCGGGTCCATCGGTTCGAAACCCGGCAGCACGCCACCCAGCCATAGCAGGAACATCACCCATACGTTGAGCAGCAATCCGACCCAAACCATATCCCGGGCTTTCTTTTCGCCGAACAATTCCGAGATCAGGTCGGTGCACATGAAAGTGACCGGGTACGGCAACACGCCTACCGCAACCACCATCGGAATCTGCACGCCAAACAGGTTAAATGAGAGATCGATAAACCGACTGATGCCGAGCACATTGAGTAGCGCCAGCGTGCCAAGGAAAACCCCGGACAGCACCAGAAAGACACGCGCGCGACGCTTGTGATAGTCAGGATTCATGCGCAGGCACTAACGCGGCGCGGTCAACCATTCACTGTTGAGGCAATTATTAAGGCGGTTCTCGGCCAGATAATTTACCGCCACTTCACCACCTTTGTAACGCATGTCGTAGACGCTTTCCGGCGTGAAAAACGCCGAGTGAGGCGTCAGCAATAAGCGGTGGTCTATCCACTCTTCGTCCGCCGCCCAGGCCTTTATCAACGGGTGCTCCGGATTCGCCGGCTCCTCAGGCAGAACATCAAGCCCTGCTGCAGCAATGTGATTTTCCTGCAATGCCTGGTGCAGCCCATCCAGATCGATGATCGGTCCACGCGCCGTGTTCACCAATATCAGCCCTTCCTTGCTGGACGCCAGAACTTCAGCATTTATAAGCTTCTCGGTCTTATCCGAGAGCGGCAGATGCAGACTGACTACGTCGGACTGCCCGAACACTTCCTCGAGGGATTGGGCGCGCCGAATACCGAGGCTCAACTCTGCACCATTCTCCCGGTAGGGGTCATACATGACCACATCCATGCCGAATGCCTTGGCACGCAATGCCACGGCGGTGCCAATCCTGCCTAAGCCAACGATGCCAAACACACACACCGACAACCGTTTGCCGTATGGATTCAACGCCGGTCGCCATAAGCCTCGCGGGTCTTTTTTCAACTCTCGGGTATGAAAAGTAATGCCTTTCATCAACGAAAGCGCCAGTGCCATGGCGTGATCTGCAACTTCCAGGGTGCCGTAATCCGGCACGTTGCATACGGGAATGCCTATCTCTGCCCAGGCTTTGACGTCAATGTTGTCGAAGCCGACTTTAGGGGTGACAAAGATGCGGCATTTTTCCATCTGGTTGCGATATTCTTCCGGTATATCCATCACGCTGACAACTGCGTCACAGGTCGCCCACTGCTCTGCCGACACATCCACATATCGTTCAGAAAACTGTGCGCTGTGATCACCCACACTGGAAATTTCGATTTCTCGATTGTCAGGCCAACGCATCGCAGGCCACAAAATATTAAAAGCCACCAGTTTTCCCCGTCCTTAAAAATGCGCCGATGTTACCTGGCAGCCACTATTTCCGCCAGAAGCGACACGCTTTCGCGCAGCACCGCTTCATCCATGCCGCCGATCCGCAATCGTGTGGCGATCATATGAGTCATGCCGAGGCGTTCCTGATAGAGCGCAATTTTGTCCTGAACTTGATTGGGCTCGCCGACAATCGTCCAGTCGTCGGCACCCTCCCCATCCTGCAGCCGTGTATTTTCCGTGAGCTGGTCGAGTTGTTGTTTGACTGCCCTGATTTTGTTCGTGTCGGTGGAAACAAATACGGTGCGCATCAACGGTACGACCGGCACCGCTGGCATATCCGCGTCTACCACCGCCTGAGTATGCTTAGCGTAGTTTTGCTCCAAAGTAGCAAGACTTTCCATCGGCGAACAAAGGTAAGGTAGGCCCAAGGTGCCCGCCTGAGCCAACGCTTTCGGTCCAAACGCGGCCACCCACAATGGTGGATGCGGGGTCTGCAGCGGGCGAGGGAATACCTCCACGGCATGTTCTTCTTGACCATCCAGAGATACTTTCTTACCCGCCCAGGCATCGCGCATCAAGGCCAGACTCCAGGCGAAAATGCGCCGCTTTTCCTTGGGAGGAACATGAAACGCCCGTAACATTTCAGGGGCATAACCCCGTCCAATGCCGAGAATAAGCCGCCCGCCACTGAGTTGATCTATCACTGCGACCTGTTCCGCTGCCTGCAGGGGGTTACGCAACGTCAACAGATAAGATGTGGTGCCTAAGCGAATATTTTTAGTTGCACCAGCAATACTGGCCAGCAACGTCAGGGGGTCCGGCAATGCATTCTCGCCGAAATGATTCTCCGGTAGCCAAATCGATTGATAGCCGCATTGCTCTGCAAACTGAGCTTGCTGAACCAGGCTGATGGCACTGAGGTCGGCGAAATTCCATGGCGTCAGGCCCAGATGCAGAGTCGTCATAGAAATCTCAGATCGCCGGTTTCAAATAGTCGAGCAGCATATCCGGCAGCAGATTCCAGTACCAGAACCATGCCAGCAAGGCACAATCGACCAGTAATACACCGGTGAAATGAAATCGTCGGCTCAGCCACCAATAACCATCTACCCAGACGCGCGCGAAATACACTAAGCGCAACAACACCAGACCTGCAAAAACTACGGGATACCAAAGCAGTGGCGGTATCTTCCTAAAACCACCTGTCATCAGTTCATATGGCCCGCCGGCTACAGTCCCAAGCTGCCAGAAAAACATCAGCACGACACCGCACGATAAGTACGTAAGGATAGTAGTGAAGCGCTGGCCGCGCACAACATAGCAGCCGCGATGGGTAACTGACGACACTGGCCAGACCAGCACCACACCAGCAATCAGCACAAACCAGGCAACGATTAATGCCGCATTGGCCAGCGGTGTCTGAGCTCGGCCAGCTCGGCTATAGCCAATCATTGGACGGTTGGAGAAGTAGAGATCGGTAATCTTGCCTGCTTGTCCTTTGAAAACAATCCGCTGCGCACCACCAACCTGTTGAAACACATTGTCTTGAAGTTGCCGGTAGCGGTGGCTTCCGGTGTTATCCACTACCTGCAAGGCACCTTCTGCCGGTTGGTAGCTGACTCGTACCGTATCCGCCAAGCCCATCACCTTGCTGAAATTACTCAGATTGCGACGAGCGCCGATATAGTCACCGGTAAAGGGGGTGGCGTTGCGTACTTCTTGCAGCGTCGCTGTATTACTTGAGAAACCCAGGTGCGCAGCAACGGTATCCACCAAGGCTCGGGCGACCTTTTCCCCGCCCGCAGTATTTGTCGACACAAACAGACCCATTGCCTCATCGGGCCACAAGATCATGCTTGAGTTAAACAACAGCGTACTGCCATCGTGACCAACTGCCCTGGTGCCACCACGAGTCATCTCATACATACCCAGCGTCATGCCATTCACCAAGGGGTGAGCGATGTAGGCGCCACCAAGCAACTGCGCCTTTGATGTCGCGCTTAAGACGCTGGTGCTCTGTGGATTCAACAATTGCACCATCAATTGCGCAATATCCAAAGCGGTTGCCGTGGCCGCTCCCGCTGGTGCCAACGGCACATAGGTAAAACCCTGCTCGACAAAATCGCCACCATCGTTGATATAGCCTTTCGCACGCGTCGCGTCGATAGACTTCGGCACCGGTTGGCGGGTGGTGGCCCCAGCCATACCGAGTGGTTCAAAGATATGCGTTTCAACATATTCATCCCAGGACTGGCCTGATATTTGCGCCACCACGTGTCCGGCTAGCGCTGCGCCGTAGTTGGAATAGGAAACCAAGCTACCCGGCAGACGAACTCGCCTCGGTATATCCCGCGCCAGAGTCTGCACCAGACTACCGACTTGCCGCGGTCCGGAGACAAACAAGTTGATCAGGTTCTCTTCAAATCCCGGGGTATGCGTCATCAGATGGCGCATGGTTATCGGCTCGGCAAACCTCGCCGGTATTTCAAAATTTGTCAGGTAAGTATTGATATCTGCATCGAGATCCAGCTTGCCGGCCTCGACCAGTTGCAACACGCTCATCCAGACAAACAATTTGGAAATGCTGCCAATCCGAAACTGCGTGATGCGGCTGCGAACAGCAACACCCTGGCCGATATCCGCGGTGCCGTAACCTCGTGCGACAACCAGACGGCCGTTCTGCACCACTGCTACCGTGGCGCCGACAGTTTCACCGGCAACAATAGAGCGTTCCATAATGCCATCTATGAAACGCTCCAAGCCGTTCATAACCCCGGAAGTCCCCGACGCCCCCGACGTTGCCGCCATCAGCCCGGTAGACGATATCGTCCAGGCCACGCAAATAATCAGGCGCGCAAGCTTCACAGGGGCTCGGGTCCATCCATTTGCAGCAGTACCATGGCGCGCATGGTTGCAATGACCGCCGCGACATGACGGTCAACGGCAAAATCTTTGTACAGAGGGTCATTCTTGAGCAGCAGGCAGCGTTCCGCCTGGTCACCGCACCTGAATTCAGTGCGCTCGCCGAAGGCGTTACCGGCCGGACCGTACTCACCAAATTCATCTGCCTTATTGGCGAATTGCCAGTAGGACTCCCAGGTAGTCGGGAAACCATAGATCCAGCCTTGCACTGAAATCACTGTTTCATTGGCCGCATCTACCAACACTTGCTGATAGCTGTCCGGTGGCACGTCCAGGAAGGCACAGCTACTGTCTACGGCTGCCTCAATACGTTCCGGCTCAACCGCAAACCGATTAAAGCGGTCACCGAAAGAAAAACGCCACCACCGACCGGTATAAACAGGTACCACATGGGCGGGTGAAGTGACGTTTTGAATGTAATTGAGCAACTCGCCGAGGTCGTGCAGCCGTTGACGGCGCTCCTGAGCTTGCATCATATCTTCTGTCAGGCTGGCGAAATGATCATGGAAGCGGGTATCGATCATGCCTAATGTCGAGCGACTGGACTGATCGTCGCGGTTGTAATAGTTCCAGCGAAACAAACGCACAAACACGTTCGTATCGGCCTGTCCGACATTCGCTTTGACGATATAACGGGTATCCAGTGCAGACAGGCGTTGTATATCTGGTAGCGTTTGTACGCACTGGTTAAATTGTCGCGCTGCAATAAACGTCAGTTGCTGGTGGATTTCGGCTTCGTATCCCCATACAACAGATGTCGTGCCAACACTCTCAAGTGCTGCCAGCAGTATTATCCAGAGGCGTAACCTGTTCATCCGTTTCCAGCCCATTGAGTAAATCTCGTACCGTCGTACTCATTCCCGGCCATCTTAGCCCAGGGACAATTTCCGCAACTGGCGCCAACACGAACAAGCGCTCTACTGCGCGAGGATGCGGCAGCGTGAAATATTGCGTATCGCGTCGCTCCCCATTGAAGATCAAAAGATCCAGATCCAACTCACGCGGCGCATTGCGGACGATTTTAGCACCACGACCAAAATCGCGCTCCAAAGCCTTCAAATCAGCTAGCAGTCCCTCTGGCGTCACTTCGGCCAAGGCTTCAAAGCAGACCGCCGCATTGACGAACAAGTCTGAATCCGCGGGACAGTCTACCGGCGAAGTCTGCCACAATCTTGAACGTTGGAAGCTACCCGGCTGGGCAAATATCTCCAACGCCTGCATGGCACGCGGCACAATCTCCCGCGACTGCCCCTGATTGCTGCCCAGTCCGATGACCACCACCGTCGTCTACTCTGTAGCCATTCGAGCTGTGTTTATTTCTTTCATTGCACATCAATACCACGTTGTCGCCTGATCTTGCTGGTAGAATTCCATCACTTGCTCATGCACCATGGGTAAGTGGGCGACAGACACATTTAAACCGAAACTGAGATGGGAGGATAGCCAATGAAGGCTGCTGTACTTAGGGAAATCAACAAGCCGCTGGAAATCGAAGACATACAGCATGGCGACCCGGCACCTCGCGAAGTGCTGATTCGTACCGTGGCAGCAGGTGTTTGTCACTCGGACCTTCATTTTCAGAACGGATCCTATCCACATCCACTGCCTACCGTGCTCGGCCATGAGTCAGCCGGCGTCGTCGAAGCGGTCGGTTCAGACGTCACCTACGTCAAACCCGGCGACCACGTTATCACTTGTTTGTCTGCTTTCTGCGGCCACTGCGAGTTTTGCCTGACCGGTCACATGTCACTGTGTCAGGAACCGGAACTGCAACGCGCTGAAGATCAACCTTCGCGTCTCGCCGCCGGCGACGAAAAAATCGCCCAGTTTCTCAACTTGTCTTCGTTCGCCGAATATATGCTGGTGCACGAACACACCATCGTCAAAGTACAAAAAGACATGCCCCTGGACCGCGCAGCGTTGATCGGCTGCGGTGTCACCACCGGGATTGGCGCGGTGATTCACACAGCCGCCATCGAACCGGGCTCAACAGTAGCCATTATCGGATGCGGTGGGGTCGGCTTATCAGCGATCAACGGCGCCGCTATCGCTGGTGCCGCCCGCATCATCGCGATTGACATGCTTGACTCTAAGCTTGAACTGGCACGCAAATTCGGCGCCACTGACGTCATAAACGCCAGCGAAGCAGATGTGGTCGGCGAAGTTCGCGAGATGACCGGCGGCGGTGTGCACTACTCCTTTGAGGCCATCGGCCTGAAGCAAACTGCAGAACAGGCTTTCAAAATGCTTGGCTTCGGCGGCACCGCGACCATCATCGGCATGATCCCGGTCGGCGTACATTTGGAGATACACGGCCCGGAATTCCTAATGGAGCGCAAATTGCAGGGCTCGAATATGGGATCGAATCGCTTCCGCGTTGATATGCCGCGTTTCGTCGACTTTTATCTGCAGGGGCGCCTGCATCTGGACGATCTGATATCCAGACGCATTAAGCTGGAAGATGTGAACGAAGGCATGGCAGCGCTGGAAACCGGAGAAGTGGCTCGTAGCGTCATTATGTTTGATTAGCTAGTTAGAAAAATCGTTACTGTGCCGGCCGTGCCATCCACAGTGATGACTTGACCGCTGACAATACGCTTGGTGCCATTACCGGTACCTAAAACAGCCGGAATACCGTATTCACGCGCAATGATCGAACCGTGCGCAAGGATGCCGCCGATATCGGTGACCAACGCCAAGGCCTGGGTAAACAGGGGCGTCCACGCTGGCGTCGTGGTTGGACATACCAATATTGTGCCTGGCTTCATTTGATTGAAATCAGCCGGTGACAGAATCACGCTGGCTACCCCCGTCACCCGTCCCTGACTGACTGCAAAACCGGCAAGCGTACCGGCATCATCGGAGTTGTGCTTTTGCGTTTCCCACACTTCAAAGGCTCGCGTGAAATCGAATGGGCCAAACTTAAAGCGCAGATCTTCAGGGACTCTTGCAGGTGGGTGCAGTCGCTTACGCGCTTCGCGCAGCGCCTCACGCTGTTGGGCTCTTTCCCTCATATCCAAGCAGGCGTTACCTTGCTCGCTGGCAGTGCTTGCTTGGCCTAGCTCATCACCCGTGAGATAGAAGACGCCGTTCGCGGAAGCCAGGGTACCCACTGCCACCAGGCGCTCGCCAAGCGTAAAGGCCAACTGTCGCAGCACAGGCCAGGCAGCGCCCATATAGAACAGCGATTCCTCTCTATTTGGCGCAAAGGTTTTCGCCCAGGTAAGAAGTTTGCCGAACATCCAACGGCGCACGGGGCCAAGCCGTGCCCGTGTCTGCAGCGCCAGTTGTTGACCTTGTTCGACCATTTCTGTCTGACGTTGCGCAAAAGATAGTCCATCGCCCGCATTGGCTACCCGTGCCTGCAAGCTGAGCAGAAGGGGTAGCGGGGCTTCAGCCTGTGTTTGCTCAACGAAATCGAGGTTATAAATCTGATGCCCATATGTGTCCAGATGCGCCGTGACTTGCTGAAAAATTTCCTGCGGTCGCTGCGCCTCCAACAAACCAAGCAGGTCCTGGGCTGGGCTATTGAGCACGAGGGTGGTCAAATCATCGTTTGCGCAAATCAGTTCAGCGATACGTTCCAGGTTTTCCTGGGCTTGACCTGTTTTTGACGGGAACCCGCGCAAAAACATGCCACTGATCAATTCACCCTTAAACACCCTGGATGACAGAAACCGGTTCAACATAGCCTCTGTCATTTTGGCGAAGCCCACCATCATGGTGATGTAAAACCAGTAGCAGGCATCGGCAGCGCTCAACGCTCGAATTCCGCACAGCAACTGTGATTCGTTGAGCTGCCCCGGATCCTCGCCTTTCCAGGTCTCGATGACCGCGAGATAGTCTGGCAGACCGCCGTCTCGCCACAGCGGCACCAGCGTTTTCAATAAATTCGGCAGCGTTCGCACATACCACCAAAGTATGCGAGGGATTTTCAACCAAAAGCGCCAAGAGAGCTTAAGGTTATAGCGAGAATAACCATAGCCATTCACAGTGACAAACATCGGACGTGAGATAACCTCATCAAGATCGAAGGGCAGTTCCATCACCTCTCTCGTCAGAACATCCATGCCGATATCCAAACCATGATTCAAGTACAAATCTTCGAACAGGGGGGACAATGGTTCAGGCATATTCTCGACCACCTGACGTCTCATCAACTTATCATTCGGAGTCGGCGGCAGCCAACAGATGTCTTGCACCTCCGGCATTGGCAAATTGGTAATTGGTCTCGATTGCAGCAGCCAGCATTTGCCATCTGCAAAAGCCCATTCGATATCCTGAGGCTGCCCGCCCAACCGCTGTTCTGCCTGCAGGCTTAACCGACCCAGTTGTGTCAGCATATCCGTGG
>SMVB01290132.1_pt1 | contig 21381 bp, 15 predicted proteins | sample 2456461 | NCBI WGS metagenome assembly SMVB01 (sample SAMN11095934, study PRJNA526329) | marine sediment metagenome | biome: Marine sediment; feature: Surficial sediment; material: Deep marine sediment; isolation source: Hadal surficial sediment | place: Pacific Ocean | collected 2014-05 | depth...
GCGGAAGCGCTTAACAGCCATTCCTTGGTTGATTCATCTAAATTCGCCATGGATTCAATCATTCTACCGGGCTGCAATTCTCCCAAAGGAAATGGGTAATCCGAGCCGAGGGCGACTTTATCTGCTCCGATTAAATTGATCAAATAAGTTAAAACCGCCGGCTCATGTACCAGCGAATCCAGATAGAATTTCCCTAAATACTCTCTTGGATTGACCTTATTATCAACCGCACATAGATCGGGTCGAACTTTGAAGCCGTGTTCAATTCGTCCAATCGTTGCCGGAAAAGAACCGCCGCCGTGTGCAAAAGCAACACGCAACTTCGGTAGCCGTTCAAAAACGCCGCCAAAGATCATCGAGCAGATTGCCAGACAGGTTTCCGCCGGCATGCCAACCAACCACGGCAGCCAATACTGCGGCATTTTATCTGTGCCCATCATATCCCATGGATGCACAAAAATTGACGCGCCCAATTCTTCCACCGCTTCAAACACAGCAAAAACTTCCGGCTCATTTAAGTTCCATTCATTGATATGTGAGCCGATCTGAATTCCCGCCAGCCCCAATTCTTTCACACAGCGTTCAAGCTCCCTGATGGCGAGCCCGGGGGTCTGCATGGGAAGCGTCCCCAGACCAACAAATCGAGTCGGATGTTCGGCCACAATTTCGGCGATATGGTTATTCAAAATTTTGGCCAAATCGAGAGTGTCCTGCGGTTTAGCCCAATAGCTGAACATCACCGGAACCGTCGACAGTACCTGCACACCGACGCCATGTCCGTCACACTCTTTCATTCTAACCGAAGCATCCCAGCAGTTGTCCTGAATTTCCCGAAAAAAGTGGCCATCATCGCGCATCATCCGGGCGCAGCCGGTTTTGTGATGGTCGAGATGGATGAATCCCCCATAGCCATATTTTTCCTTCAGATTCGGCCAGGTTTTCGGCAGAATATGTGTGTGAATATCGATTTTGAGCATGGTGTTTATGTGTTTACGTGTTAAAGTGTTCATGTGTTAACGGATAAAAAACAGCCATTCAGGGTGATCGGTAAACCACTTTAGCACATGAACACTCAAGCACTTTTTTCAGTTCGACTTTCCGGTAACCGGCGCATGCGGGTCATTCGCATACGGATTCTCCTCCGCCATTTTCGAAACACTCTGCTGCCAATTATCGGGAAGCCCCATGACCGTGCCGCATTTGTCGCAGGTCCGCCGTTCTTCGGAACTATAAAAATTGTTCTGCACAATTGGAAACTGTTTGACAATATCCTCTAAAAAGAAATATTCCTCATAAAGCAGGTGGTCGCAATTCTCACAGAAATACAGGAAGCCGTCGTTCTCGCCTTTCTGGCGGTGCTTCTCGATGATTAACCCGTAGGTGTTCTCAAAGCGCTGGGGCTGGTGCGGCACCTTTGGCGGCAGCAAGAACATCTCGCCCTCCTTGATCGGCACGTCGCGGAATTCCCCATCCACATAAATCCGCACATTGATATCGCCTTTGAGTTGTAGAAATAACTCCTCGCTTTCATTATAATGGAAGTCCTTGCGTGTGTTCGGCCCGCCGGAGACCATCACAATAAAAGTGTCGTTCCCTTTGAAAATTGTCTCGTTAGCAATGGGCGGCCGCAGGTGTTCTTTGTTTTCCTCGACCCATCCCATGAGGCTGAAAACGTCGAGCGGTTGCATTACTTTAGCCATTTCTTTCTCCTAATCTAATTAGGTGGTTTTGTTAGTGTTTTTGTAGGGCCGCTCCGGCTCTTTGCCTGAGAAACGGGCAAAGGATCCTGCGCGGGCTTCGTGCGCCTCGTCCCGACTTCATAATCATGAAAGATTCAAGGAAAGTCGGGACGGGGTCGCACTCCGCAAAAAGCTCTGTCATTTCGAAATGACATCAAACTTCAAGGGTTTGTTATTCGCAATTCGTAATTCGACATTGCTTCAAATAGTCGCTATACACTTTAACTCAATCGCAATCGGCGTCGGCAGACAATTTATCTCAATCGTGGTCCGGCATGGCTGATTTTCTTTAAAATACTGCGCATAAATACGATTATAGGTTTTGAAATCATTTTTCATGTTGGTTAAGAAAACCGTCACATCCACCAGCTTATCCCAGCTCGAGCCGGCTTCCTCCAAAATAATTTTGATATTTTTAAAAACCGAATGGCACTGCGCTTCGATATCATAGGAAGTCACGTTGCCATTTTCATCCAATTTGACGCCGGGAATTTTATCAGTGCTGGCCTCTCTGGGTCCGACGCCGGAAAGAAAGAGCAGATTGCCCACTTTGCGTGCATGCGGGTAAGCGCCGACAGGTTTTGGAGCTTTTTCAGTTTTGGTTATTTCGCTGCTCATAACTTCACACAAACATTTTTCGGCTCAGTAAAAAATCGCAGCGCTTCCACGCCGCCTTCTCTGCCAAGGCCCGAGTTTTTCATGCCGCCAAACGGGGTGCGCAAATCGCGCAGCATCCAGCAATTGATCCAGATGATCCCGCACTGCAGCAAGTTCGCAAGTCGATGTGCCCGGGTTAAATTTTCCGTCCAAATGGTTGCGGCCAGACCGTATTGCGTGCTGTTGGCCTGCACCAAAACCTCCTCTTCAGAATCAAACGGCATGAGCGTCACCACCGGACCGAAAATTTCCTCCTGGTTGGTTCGGCAATCGTACGGCAAATTCTCGATCACTGTCGGCTCGACGAACCAACCGTTTTCGCACCTGCCATTTACCTTCACACGATTGCCGCCGCATAAAATCGTGCCGCCTTCTTTTTGGGCAAGCGCCATGTAACTCAAGATTTTTTCCAGGTGCGGCTGGGAAACGACCGCTCCCAAATTGCTGTTTTCAGAAAGGGGATCGCCTACTTTCAGATCTTTCGTTCGTGCAATGAAATCATTTTTGAATTTATCATACAGGGGTCGCTCAATAAAAATACGCGAGCCGCACAAACAAATCTGACCCTGATTCGCAAACGACGATTGCAGGGTTGTCTCCAGCATATCGTCATAATTGCAATCCGCAAAAATAATGTTTGGGTTTTTACCTCCCATTTCAAGATGCAGTTTTTTGAACAGGGGGGAGGCCTTTTGAGAAATGTCGGCGCCGGTTTTGGTGCTGCCGGTAAATGTAATAATGGGAATCTTGGGATGCTCCGAAATCGCAGCGCCTACTTTGTGGCCATAACCGTGCACAATATTCAAAACCCCCGGCGGCAGTCCGGCTTCAATACAAAGCTCGGCGAGTAAATAGGCGGTCATCGGCGTGATTTCCGAGGGCTTGGCGACCACACAATTTCCGGTCGCCAAAGCCGGAGTAATTTTCCAGCTAAACAAATACAGCGGTAAATTCCATGGTGAAATGCAGCCGGCCACACCAATAGGATTGCGGAGGGTGTAATTGATGGCGCTTTGTTCCATGATATGAGATTCGCTGGCAAACTGCATAATCGCGGTTGCAAAAAAACGAAAGTTGCTGGCGGCACGGGGAATATCCACACTTTTGGCCAAGGCCAGAGGTTTGCCATTATCAACCGATTCTGCCATCGCCAGCTTATCGAGATTTTTCTCGATCAGGTCGGCGATTCGCATCATGGTTTTCGCGCGTTGCTCAGCCGGTGATACCGACCATTTAACAAACGCTTTCTCTGCAGCTGCAACAGCTAAATTGACGTCCCTTTCATCCGAATCGGGAATTTGAGAGTAGACCTCACCGGTCGCCGGATTGGTGTTGTCAAGGTAGTCCCCCGAAATCGGAGTGTTGAGTTCGCCGTTGATATAATTGCTGATTTTATCCAATTGTTGATAAAATGTTTGAGTTTTTGAGTAATTTGTTAGATTCTTTGAGGTAATTGAGTTTAACGAAAAATGTTAACAGGTGAACACGATAATGCAAACAACACTTTTTTTACAAGCTCACCGTCCTGCCCCCATCCACCGGCAGGTTGATACCGTTTATATAGCCTGCCAAGGGAGAAGCCAAAAACGCAACGGCGTAAGCCAGCTCCTCGGGCTCCGCAAAACGCCGTGCCGGAATTGCCAACTTCATCATTTTGGCCACTTCTTCAGTAGTAGAACCTGATTTTTGCGCGTTCGTTTGAATTAAAGAAGCAAGTCTATTTGTCCGGGTGGCTCCGGGTAACACGTTGTTCACAGTAATTCCAAACGGGCCCAATTCCTCAGCTAAGGTTTTTGACCAGTTTGCCACCGCACCGCGGATTGTGTTGGAGACGCCCAACCCTTTGATGGGTTGTTTGACGGAAGTGGAGATGATATTGATTATCCGGCCATAGCGTTCTTCTTTCATCCCGGGAACCAGCGCTTTGGCTAAAACCTGGTTGCAGAGCAAATGATTTGAAAATGCCTGAACGAACTCTTCTAGACCCGCTTTAAGAGCAGTACCGGAGGCGGGGCCGCCGGTATTATTTGCGAGAATATGAACGGGTGGATTTTTAGAAATGTACTCTTGAATTTTTTCTTCAAGCCTGTCAACATCAATAAAGTCAATTACGATCAAATCGTGACTTTGACCGGAAGAGTTGTTGAGCTCTTTTTTGACCCTGCGCAGGGCATCCTTGTTTCTGGCGAGGAGGCAAATGCTCGCCCCCAAATTTGCCAGCTCAACAGCAACTGCTTTACCGATTCCTTGTGTGCTGCCACAAACGACTGCGCGTTTTCCTGTAAGATCGATTTTCATGGTTTACTTTTCGTGTAATTAAATCCGAGAGTTTTTCTTAATTCGGTTGGTAACTCAGGTAATTGTGATCGCGGGATCAAAAATGTTGAGATATTTGTTAGATCCGAAAAAATCTTGTGACTTTCAGTCGTGGCTTTTAGATATTGGTGGCCGGATGATCCACCGGTGCCAATTTTGGTGCCTATCATGCGCTGTACCATCAGGGCGTGCCGGTAGCGCCAGGTCGTGAGAAGCTCATCAATATCAATTAAGGTCGTCAAGAAACTGAAAGGTAGATGCAGTATCGGCTCGTCCCGGTACAAGTTAATTAAAAGCGCCGCTTGAGTTGCCAGATAAGAAAGCCGGCGAAATCCTTTTTGCACCAGGTCATTATGTTTTTTTTCATCGAATATCGCGGTAGAACTCTTTTCGGTCTTTTCAAATTCGCTTAACTCCTGTTCTCTTACTTTATCAGAAAGCGTGGGATTGTTTTCAATTATCTCTTTATCTTTTCTCAGTGCGTTTTCTACGGCGGATTGGTAACTCTTCCAGAAGTTAAAGCCCTTAAAATCCATAAATGGTGTGCGTTCGAGCCAGATTTCAACCAGCTTAAAAAGTGTCGGGCCGCGTTCGGAACTCATAATGAGTTTCTGGTGCTCGGGGGATAAACGAGAGTAGTAGGCGCCTTTCTCAAAAAGTTTACGCTGGTCAGGATCAAGTCCCAGTTTATTCTCGATGAGCCGGAACTGGTAACTTTGAAATCCGGAAGCAGGTATTAAATAATCCCGAAACTCCAGAAAGTCTAACGGTGTCATGGTTTCGAGGATTCCTATTTGATCCACAAGCAGCTTTTGAATTTCGGTGATGCGTCTCAATCTGGCAACCGAAATTCCGACATCTTTCTCGTTGACATAGTCGCCTTCAAAAATTTCAATGACTGAATCGAGTTCATGCAGGATTTGCTTAAACCAGAGTTCATAGGCCTGGTGAACAATGATGAACAAAACTTCATCGTGAGCCAGTTTCCCGCCATATTCCAGGCTCTTCGGATGTTGACTATTTAGAATTTGGTCAAGTTTTAAATAATCGGAATAATAAAGTGGCGGGATAGTTTTTTTCATTTTGACTTTCCTTTTGAGAATTCACACTATTAAAATTTAACAGAAAAGTCAAGATATTTTTAAATGACCTTTGCTGCGGCAGGTGCTCCTTGAAAAATGCAGGAATAGCAGGAAAGAATACCTCGCTTAAAGCGGCGGCATTGTCACCTCCACCAGTTGTAGAAATGTGGAGCAAAGTCGAGAAGATTAATATGGAGTTGAGAAGAGTGAGAATCGCCCGAGAAGAATGTTGAAGTCGTGCAAGAATTTTCCCCCGTGTAATGCAATTTATTGCATAACATGCTCAATAATGCTCTACAATTAGATTAGTTAAGTAGCGGTTTATACAGAACTTGAAATCTATTTTTTATCCCAATGGCATAAAGTTTGCAAACTAGTCATTTTGTGGGGAAAGATGCATTCTCTAATCGTTTTAAGCTGTTATTACGGCTTTGTTTAAAAGAACACCCCTATCCGCACTTTCCGGGTAGGGGTGTTTTATTGGGGTGTTCTTTCGGCACTGCCTCGACCCCGAAACCGAATGGCGAGCTGTTGGTTACTTTGAGTCCCTTTAGATCCTGAACCCTCGGCGAGGCCGACTGTAGCCGCCAATGTGAGAAGGAAGAGTTCGGTTGAATATAGGTGCGGACAATTGCGATAACGGCAACACTTTATAAGGAGGATAATTTGAAAAAGCGCTCGCTTAGTACCCTTCTTGCCCAGGCAGGACACTTTGTAGATGGCGTGACCGGTGCGGTTACGCCGCCGATCCATCCCTCGACAACGTTTGCCCGGGGCGACGATTATGAACTAATCGGCGATTATACCTACAGTCGCGATCAGAATCCCACTTATGATCAAGTTGAGCATCTCATCGCCGAACTTGACAATGGCGCCGAGGCAAGACTGTTCTCGTCCGGAATGGCCGCCATCACCGCCGTCTTTGCGACTGTTAACATGGGGCAGCATATTGTGGCGCCGACGATTATGTACCACGGTGCGCAGGATTGGCTAAGACGAATCGGCGAGAAAAGTGATATCGGGCTCACACTCTTTGACGCAACCGACCCGAACGGCCTGCGACAGGCGATCAAGCCCGGCAAAACAGCCATCGTCTGGATCGAGACACCCGTTAATCCCACGTGGGACGTTATTGACATTGCCGACTCGGCGGAAGCGGCCCACGATGCCGGCGCTATTCTTGGGGTGGACTGCACGGTCTCCACGCCAATCACGACGCGGGCTTTGGACCTGGGCGCTGATCTCGTCTTCCATTCGGCCACCAAGTATCTGAACGGACACAGCGACCTAACTGCCGGCATTTTGGTAACCCGGGAGACCGATGAGCGTTGGCAAGAAATCAAGTTCATTCGTAAGCATGTTGGCGGTGTTTTGGGAGCCTTTGAGTCATGGCTGCTGCTGCGCGGCATGCGAACCCTTTCAATCAGATTTGAACGCGCCTCGAGCAATGCATTGAAGATTGCTCAAAATTTTGAAGGCCACTCAAGCCTGGAAGCGGTATTGTATCCGGGTCTTAAAAGTCACCCGGGGCACGAGATCGCCCAACGCCAGATGACGAACGGATTTGGGGGGATGCTATCGCTCTGTGTAAAGGGGGGTGCAACGGAAGCCAAAGCTGTAGCCACAAAGCTGGACCTGTTCATATCTGCAACCTCTCTTGGCGGCGTTGAAAGCCTGGTTGAGCATCGGGCCTCTGTAGAGGGTCCGCTGAGTCAGGTGCCGCCGAACCTGTTGCGACTTTCAGTAGGGATTGAGGACGTTGACGATCTGATCGCTGATATTGAGCAGGCTCTTGCAGCCATTTGAACTATTCTGACGTTTGAAACGGGGTGCAATGATTTATGATGGAATTGTCTAAAAAAATTAGCCCGAAGGCGTTTCGTCGAGCGTCTTGCTATACACTCCGGGCCTGACAATCCTCGGCGCGGCGCCTTCGGACTAGATTTCTCGGGGTTTTGGATAACTTTCTCCGAATTTCAAACAGCTAAACTTACACCTCCACTGGTAATGTCATGAGTCATAAGCCGTCCGTGTTGATTGTGGGTATCGGAGAAGTGGGTCGCTACATCCTTGAGTTTCTTGCTCGGGATAATACTAAAATCAATATCGTAGCTGCTGACCTTCATCTTCCAGATGTTGAGGCTAAGATTAATAATGCGATATTGGGTGCTGCATTTCAAAGTCGCTACCCAGATGTGAAAGCGCTTGAAATCGACCTTTTCGACCTCGAACGAACCGCTGATATACTGAATGAGCTGCAACCGGATGTGGTCATAAATTGTGCAGTGCTCCAGACTTGGCATGTTATCAGGCGTTTACCTGAAAATGTCTACAGTAGGTTGAGTTCGGCGGGCCTTGGGGCATGGCTGCCGGTTCAGCTTACGCTTGCGATGAAACTTGCCCAGGCTATCAAACTCTCGGGAATTTCTGCGCATTACATAAATACCTCGCTTTCTGATTTGACCAATCCGGTGCTGGATGCAATGGGAATTCCTCCCACCATAGGAATTGGTAATATTGCTTTAATCGAATCTGCTGTTAGAACCTTGGTTGCCAGAATCTTAGAAATCCCAGGAACGAAGGTTGTTCTTAAAATGGTTGCTCATCATGTGCATTGGGTTACCTGGCGGGAGGCCGGTTATCGGGAGGGCGCGCCATTTTACATGAAGATTTTTGCAAGCGGCCAAGACGTCACCGATCGCTTTGACACACTGGACTTAATGAAAAAGGCAATTCTTCTTTATCCAAGCGGCACCTATTTTTCGGCAGTAAGCGCTTCTTCGGCAATACAAAATCTTGGCGCACTTCTTTCAAAAGAGGCTGTCAGCATACACTCGCCCGGACCAAATGGGTTACCGGGAGGCTACCCGGTCATCCTCAGTAGAGAAGGCGCGCGAGTTGACTTGCCGGCAGACATTAGCCTTGATGAAGCCATCAACATAAACAAGGAAGCACAAACCTATGACGGTATTAAAGAGATTGATGCGGGTGCACGTGTACATTTTATGCCGTACACAATTGACATGATGAAGGAGGTTTTGAATTTTGACTGCATCCCTTTCACCCCTGAGGAATGTGATGAGTTAGCCAAGGAACAGATATATCGCTTTCAGGAGTTGGAACGACGCTGTGGAGGATGATTGTTGGAACGAAAAGAAGAGCTGATATCTGAACTCGATCTTGTTGTGTTCGATATGGCAGGAATGACGGTGCGGGCATCGGATCAGGTGCCTGCTGCCTTTCAGGAAGCCTTTGAGCAAGTCGGCGTGACATTATCTGACGGAGAAATTCAGTCTGTCCGGGGCAGGTCGAAACGTGAAGCAATCTCAGAACTGTTGACCCGCCATCTCAATGCAGAAGACGAACGGCGGCTCGGAAGGGGAGTATACAGCGACTTGCAGCGCATTCTGATAGAGCGTTACAAGGAGCATGGGGTTGAACCAGTTGACGGGGCCGACGAAACGTTCGCGTGGTTAAAGACCCAAAATGTGAAGGTCGCGTTAAGCACAGGATTTGACCGAACCGTCGCAGACCTGCTGATACAAATGATTGGGTGGGACAAATCAATGGAGGTGGTCGTATGTAACGAAGATGTGGCTCGGGGACGGCCGGCACCCTATCTGATCTTTCGGGCAATGGAACGGACGGGCTGCGAGTATATCCATCGTGTGGCGGCTGTTGGCGATACAGTTTCTGATTTGCAAGCTGCTTTTAACGCCGGCGTTGGGTGGAACATTGGCGTGTTATCGGGCGCTCATTCCGAAACCCAACTTAAATCCTGTCCCCATAGCGAGATTATCGCTAGCGTTAAAGAACTGCCGTCTGTGTTCAAATAATAGACGAATGGTGGCAATGACGCCTCATCTAAAGCTCTCGAGTGACTTGGTTTTGTAACAAAATGGTGGCCTTTACTTACGGCAAACCCTCATTAATTTATAAAATTAAACCAGTCCTTCTAAGTAGATAAAGGTTTCTTTTGTGGGTGGCTATCGGGCGGAATAGAAACCGGACAGGGTCTCTCGAATCTTTTCAATCTCTTCCAAAATCTCCGGGTTTGCCAGGGCGTTGCGATTCTTTACGACTTTACCGGCTAACACAGCTTTAACGCTGAGTTCAACGGTCTTGCCACTCCTCGTGACCGGCACTCCTGAAATTTGAAAAATATACTTTGGAACATGTCGTGGCGATTGTTTTTCACGAATAATTTGCCTGATTCTTTTCTCCAGTTCATCGTGAAGAATGTTACCAACCTGTGGAACCACAAACAAGACAATAACTTCATCAAGCTCTCCGGGCGGTGTCCAGGTAACAACAACAGATCCGCTGATTTCTGAAAAATGATCAAGTGCAGAGTAAATTTCAGCGCTGCCGATTCGCACCCCACCCGGGTTTAAAGTAGCGTCACTGCGTCCGCAAACGATAACGCCGCCGTTTTGGGTAAATTCGACAAAATCGCCGTGGCGCCAAAGCCCGGGGTAGGCGTCGAAATAGGCGCTTTTGTATTTGACGCCATCGGGATCGTTCAAAAAATAAATCGGCATTGACGGCATTGGTTGACGGCAAACAAGTTCACCCGGCTCACCAAAAACAGGTTCGCCGTGTTCGTTTAATGCTGCTACGTCTACACCTAAACCCCTGCACTGAATTTCACCAGCACGAACGGGCAAATTTGGATTTCCCAGAATAAAGCAAGAGACAATATCCGTGCCCCCGGAAATTCCAGCCAGATGAACGTCTTTTTTTACGGTTTCGTAAATCCAGCGAAATCCTTTTTTCGATAGGGGAGAGCCGGTGTAAAGAATTGTGGAAAGCTCGGAAAGTTCGCCGAGCTCCCTCTGCTCAATTTTGGGTTGGCTTTTCATGCAGCTTTCTATAAAACGGCCGCTGGTGCCGAAGTGAGTGATTTTTTGCTCATTTATATATCGCCATATAGAAGTTAAATCCGAATACCCCGGATTGCCGTCATAAAGACAGATTTTGGTACCAAGCGATAAAGCTGAAAGCTGCCAATTCCACATCATCCAGCCGCAGGTAGTAAAAAATAATAAACTATCTGTGCTGGTGAGATTCGTGTGAAGTTGAAGTTCTTTGCGGTGTTGCAACAGGCTTCCGCCGGCGCCGTGAACGATGCATTTCGGAACGCCGGTCGTTCCTGATGAAAACAGAATGTAGAGCGGATGATCGAAAGGGAGTTGGGTAAATTCTAATTGGGGTTCATCTTCTGCTTCAAGAAATTCCTGCCAGGATTTATCCCCGGGAAGGTTCGCTTTGCCAATCGGGTAAGGAATCGAAACAATGGTTTGGATGGAAGGGATTTTTTCTTTTAGTTGTTTGACGACATTGTCTGTTTTAAAAATTTTACCGCTGTATTGATAATGACTACTTGCAAAAATCAATTTTGGCTTGACTTGTTGAAAGCGGTCGCAAAGGGCATTTAAACCAAAATCCGGTGAAGCGCTGGTCCAAACAGCGCCGATGCTGGCACACGCCAGACAAGTGATGATTGCCTCCGGTACATTTGCAATGTAGCCGGCTACTGTGTCTCCTTTACGGATGCCGGCTTTTTTTAGACCTCTTGCGCACCGGGCGACTGATTTTTTCAGTTCTTCAAAGCTGATTTCACTGCGAAAGGCGTCGTTTTCAACGCAAAAAAGAATCGCCGCCCCTTTAAAGTTTCGAGCGAAAATGTTCTCGGCGAAATTTAGCTGCATGCCGGAAAACCACCTTGCACCCGGCATTTTGTGAGTATCCAGAACTTGCGTAGGGTCCTGGCTTAATTTGATGTCGGTAAATTCAACAAACGATTCCCAGAAATCTTCGAGATGATCAATGCTCCATTGGTGCAGTGAATCATAATTAGGCATGTCTGTTCCGGTCCTGGCGGTTAACCACCTGGTAAAAGCAGTCATGTTTGTAGATTTAATAAAATCTACTGAAGGTTTCCAGAGAATATGAGGCACTTAAAAGCCCTTCTGCTTAGGATCTTTGCATAAGAGGTTGTCATAAGATTTTACAAAAGGGATGTTTTAATGTCAAGAAAATACCAGTTTGATTAACTGGAAGAATTGTCGGTGTCTAAGAGGGGAGTTGTTCAGGAGTGTAAAAAGGTTTATCAGAGAGAGATTCATGGATAAGGCCTGCCTTTTTTCTTGAGCCTTATCCATGAATCTCTAGTGATGCCTAAGTATTTAGTCTCTTTGAAATGTGTCGTGCAAATTTAAAGATGCAATAGGACTACTAAGCACAGTAAAGCCCTTGGTCGTCTCGACGACCTGGCCGGTTGCTTCGTCAAGAATGCGGACAGTGAGATCGTACTCGCCGCCTAAGAATTGATCGACATTAAGCCTAATACTATGAGCGACTGTTGTGCCGGGTATTTTATTGACCTGCTGGAATTCGGTGGTTTTTTCAGCATTTTTGCTGAAAATTGAAAAATAAGCGGTGTAATTATAATTCAACTTTTCCGGTCGGTAAGTAAGGTTGTAAATTTCAAAATATACGTAAATATCGGCCGATCCATTTGCAAACTTCCGAACAGGGCATGGCTCGACATAGCGGCTGTTTTTTACGAATGGACGATCATCGTTACAAAGTTCAATTTTTTGGCTGAATTGAATGTCGCTAAGGTGGAGTGTGTTTTCTTTAAAATTGGTAGCGGTGAATACTTGGTCAATGTCTGAAGTCTTTTGAGTTTCGTGATCTGTCACTTGAACTTTGATTGAATATACTCCCGGCTCGAAAGTAAATGCAACCATTGAAAGCCTGGCTTTTTGTGTCGATTTGGTTTCATCGAATGTTTTAACATCAAATATATCGCGATTGGTGTAGGTTTCAACGACTTTATTGTTTTTATCTACAATTGATAATTCAATGTCATAGCCGCTTCTGAAGCGTTTTCTGTACTTAATGAATTGTAAGTCACTATAACTAATTTGAATATAGAATTCTGTATAAGTTAGATTTTCCACGCCTTGAAAATTTGTGTAATCTATGTAAAATCTTGGCCCTTCCCCAATTGCTTCATAGGGTGTAGCGGGTTGCATTGATTTTTTTGATGGCAGGGGTGTGGCAACTAAATTTGATACTAAAAGTGCTGTAGCGAGGAAGGCGAATGTTGCTCTCAAGGTGCTCTCCAAAGTTAGGAAATCTTAATACATGTTAAAACCGGTCTACTTTTGTTTATCGGTCGTAACATTTATTTTATGACACCCTAATTGAGAAAAATGATAAAAAAGATTTAATAATCGAAAAGTTAAAAGCGTTGAGGGGGTAAAAATACAGAAAATTTTACCAGGAAAGTAAAATCCCGTAAGGAGAAAAAATTATGGAAGGAGGATAATTTTTTTTGTTAAGACCGCGTTCTCTGATGAAAACCGGTAAAGATAGATCCCCGATGCGAGATTTTCCGGTGCAAATTGGACGTCGTGGTTGCCCGCAGCAAATGTCTTGTCGCTCAGAAAAGCAACTCTTTGGCCGCGCAGATTGAACAGCTCTATTTTTACTTGAGTAGGCCGTTTTAGTGAAAACGGCAAAGTAATTGTTGCTGTTGCAGCGGACTGGCTTGCGCTAAATGGATTTGGATAACTCTGGTAGAGTTGAAAATCTTCAGGGCCAAATTGATTGGGACCTGAGCTAATGGTGGTTATAGCAGTATTGTCAAAAATAAAAAGCAAATCATCGAGTTCGTCGATTCCTGTGATGTCGAGATCGCCGTCGCGGTCTCGATCGTGAAGCACTGCACAGGAGCCGGCGCTGGTTGCCGGGAGTGTCCTTGGGTTTACGAAGGTGCCCGTTCCATCATTTTCATAAAGAGTCCAGTCTGCTGAAGAAAAGTTGCTGGTAACAACATCCAGATCACCATCACCATCGATGTCTCCAACCTCGATGGCCAGGGGAAAGTCTCCTACATCATAAACTTCTGCCGGGCTGAAATTGCCATCGCCATTGCCGCGCAAAAGGGCGAATTGACTTTGCCGTGAATTTGCGGAAACTACATCGACATGACCATCATTGTCCATATCGCCGACCGCTATCATCCAGACAGAACCTTTGGCATCTGTTCTAGAAAATTCATTTAAGTTGCCATTGCCGTCTCCCAGTAAAACCACGATATCACGACTATTAAAACTACCAACAATAACATCTGTAAGCCCATCCTCATTGACATCCGCAGCAGCGCAGGCTGTTTCACCAGAAGCGGCGGTGTTCATGTTTGTACTTTGGGCAAACGTCCCATCGCCATTATTCAGCAAAATTGAAATGTTGCTGCTTGCGCGGTTGGCAGTGACGATGTCAGGCGAGCCGTCTCCGTTTAAATCCAAAACGCAGAGGCCGCGAGTGCCGTTTCCAACAGGATAGTGTGTCGGCAGCCCGAGTGCGCCGGTGCCGTCTCCGAAAAACAGACTAACGGAATTTCCTGAAATATTTCCACAGACGAAGTCAAGAAATCCGTCGCCATTAAAATCTGCGCCTTCGTTTGTACTTGGGGTTGAATTATTTGGAAGCGAGTACGTATCGAAATCTAAATAACCGCCGCCGCCGTCGTTTATAAAAACCCGCACATCGCTGACGTTCTCGTTTGGAACCACAAAGTCATGATACCCATCGCCGTTCAAATCACCGGCGTAAGCTCCGTAAGTACGAATCATGGCCTCGCCACCTTTCCGGACATTTATCAGGTCAATTCTTTCGAAATCGAAAGAACCCCTTTCAACTGACGTCCAGAAATTCCAGGCGTGGCTCGTGGATAACTTTTCACCGGATTGACTTGAAATAGCTTTTGATAATCCAACGGTGACCCATTCCCCAACCGAAAAAGATTTAGCGGGGATAAAACGAATTTGTTGATTGTTATTTAGAAATGAGAAGGTGCCCGGACAAACGCCCGTCCACCTGCCAAATACGGAAAATGACCGGTTGTCCACCGTCGCAGGCGCGATGGGTTGATTAAAGTTTACGGTGATTTCCGGTTTGCCTGCAGCTGTTAAGCTTTGAGGCGTGGGTGCAAAACTAGTGATGTTGAGGCTCTGGGGAAGCGCGGGTGAATTTAGCCAGAATATTGAGAGTGCAATTGATATTTTGACGATTTGTATTAATTCCATAGCCATCTCGATCTTAAGTGAGCTTAAACAGGTTTACTAAAGGTAGGTAGAATCGGTCAGTAACACAACTTTACAAAATACACTATTCGAGTATCCTTTATTCCTTAGGAGTCTGGTTGCGGGCTTCAAAGATTTGAAGAGTTTTTCCATAAAGGCACTCCTTAGCTAATTAAGTACCTAAGACATGATGAAATCTTGCTCTTAAGCAGGTGTTTTATGACTCAACTCTATGACTCAACTGTATGGTTTAATCAATTAAACAAAAATGCTCGAAAAATCAAACTTATTTTAAGCCAACAAGGTTCTGGTTAGCAAATCGATAATGAAACTTATGAATCGTTTGCTCAATTATTGTGCCACCCGATCCTGATTATTTCGTAACTGTCTTATTTATTTTGACTTATGGTAGTCCGGTATTTGACTGAGTTTACCGTGACTGTACCACTCAGTACAGTTTCCTGTGTCCATTTTGGTACAAAGCTGTCTCTTATGATTTGCTAAAAATGCTTAAAATATTGAATCTATTGAGTCTGATTGAATTACAGAAGTTCGAGGCTAAATGTCAGTTTTCTGAAACATTTCAAACGGAGCTGGAGAAAATCTGTACTAACAATAGCGTTTGACTTTTAGCTAAAAAGTTCTTACATAAATCAGACTACCAAACTCAGAAAGGGGAGGGAGCTCATGGACAAAACTAGAAATATGATTTATGTTTTATTAAGCAGTTTTTGCTTCTTCATTTTACTCTTGGTTAATTATGGTTGCACGGGTCCAAATAATTCAAACGAAAGAGAAAAAATTGAGCCGCAATATTTTCTATCGAGCGATAAAACTCATAACAAATTTAGCAGGAGCATTCCACCGGTTCTCAGGGTTCCGTCCGGTGCCGTTTTAGAGGTTGAAACGAAAGAAGCGACGGACGGCCAACTCACGATAAACTCAACATCCGAGGACATCCCAAATGTTCAATTTGATCCCATTCATCCATTAACGGGACCGGTTTATGTAGAGGGAGCCGAAACGGGTGATATCCTGGCTGTAACCCTGCATCGCTTCGAAATAGGGGATTGGGCCTGGTCGGGTGTTTTTCCCGGGTTTGGATTTCTGGCTGATGAATTCACAGAACCCTATCTCAAGACCTTTGCCATACCCAAAGGTGCGACGGAAGTAAAATTTACGGACAAAATTAGTATTCCGCTGAATCCCTTTCCTGGAGTAATGGGAGTGGCGCCGGCTACCGGGGAGATGCTTTCTACCATCCCACCGCGTGCGAACGGCGGGAATATGGACAATCCGCATTTCACTGAAGGAACCACGGTTTATTTCCCCGTGTTTGTAGAGGGCGCACTTTTTTCGATCGGCGATACGCATGCTGCGCAGGGTTTTGGTGAAGTATGCGGCACAGCCATTGAAGCTCCCATGAAGATCATCTATGAAGTTAATGTCATTAAGAATGGCAGGGCAATCAAGGAGCCGCAGTATGAAACTGAAGAATATTATGCCGTAACCGCGTTTGCCACAACGATCGATGAGGCCGCTAAAAAAGCCACCGGCTACATGATGGATTATCTGGTCGAAGAACATGGTTTGGAGCGAACTGAAGCCTATGTCCTTTGCTCGTTGGCAGGTAATTTGGAAATCGCAGAGGTTGTCGATGCACCCCATGTCTTGGTAAGTATGCATATGCCTAAGAAAGTTCTGGGAATTTAGCCTAAAGCGAGCGAGTTTTAGGCCTTGAAATGGAGAGTAAAATGTCAGCTGAAAAAGTCGCAATAAATGAGTTAAGTCAGCTAAAAGATGAAAATGACCGACTCAGGAAGTCAATTGAAGATTTATGGACGATAAACCAACTGGCTAGAATTATTAGCACCACCTTGCCGGTAAATCAAATTCTTGATAAAGTGGTTTCCGGATCAGTGAAGGCGATCGGCGCTGCACAGGGTGCAATTTCCTTGCTCGACGAAAAGAAAACAGATGATCCGTTCAAAACGCTCGTTAGAAAAGTGAATGAAACAGACTTTACAAAAAAATATCGTCTGGATCAGGACCTGAGCGGGTGGATGATAAAGAACAGGAAAGCCCTATTAATAAATGATTTTAGCAAGAATACAACACTCAAAGGTGAACATTCGGCGATTAATAAAATTCATTCAATTCTAAGTGTACCGCTATTGTGCAAGGGTAACCTGATTGGTGTGCTCAGCTTATTTAATAAAAAGAACGATCGCGAGTTTTCAAAAAATGATCAACGGCTGCTTTCGATTATTGCGTCTCAGTCGGCTCAGGTCATTGAGAATGCCAGGTTATATGAGCAGGAGAAACAGTTGCGGCAATTCGAGCAGGAGCTGGAAATGGCTCAGTCAATTCAAAACCGGCTGCTTCCCAAAGAGAGTCCCGAAATCGCCGGAATTGATTTGGCCGGCATCAGCTACGCTGCAAAGGAAGTCGGCGGGGATTATTTTGATTTTATTGAGCTTGAAAATGGACGTTGGGGTATCGCTTTAGGGGATGTTTCCGGAAAGGGAATACCCGCAGCTCTGCTGATGGCGAACTTGCAAGCAACTTTGAGAAATCAGGCGCTCAACCACAGTTCTCTTGTTGAATGCATTGAGAAGGCCAATCAATTTCTATATTTAAACACAGAGTCTCATAAATTTGCCACGCTCTTTTTTGGCGTGCTTGATTCCAAGACCATGAATTTTAATTATATCAACGCCGGACACAATTTTCCATTTCATTTGCTGAAGGATGGGGAATTCCGACAGTTGGAAATTGGCGGCCTCGTGGTCGGCATTGCACCTGACAGTGCTTATAATGAAGGGAAAGTCCATTTGAGTTCGGGAGAAATAATTGTAATTTATTCAGATGGGGTCACCGAAGCTGAAGATGCGTCTGAGACCCAGTTTGGAGAGCAGCGGTTGCAGGGCATAATTAAGAAGAATAAGAATTTAAACGCTCAGAAAATAATGTCTGAGATTTATAAAGAGGTGAAAGAATTTCAGGGTGGTACGGAGCAAGATGATGATATTACCCTGATCGTTATGAAGGCGACCTGACCCATCTTTAGATTTTAATAAACCGCGACTGCTTTGAATGCAAGAATTTTAATTCCGGTCTTTGTTTGGAATTTGTTGTTCATGATAGGTTGTGAGGCCAAACCTCCCGCTGATATTGCTGACCCTGGCCAGCTTTTATTTCTGGGTTTTGTAAAAAAAGAAGTTAACTGCGCACGATGCCATGGGCAGAATGGCGCTGGCGGTCCAGAAGCCCCGGACATTCGAACAGTGTTTGCAAAGTATGACGAGGAAGTTGTGGTCGAAATTATCGAGGTTGGCAAAGGGGAGGGCCCCGACGCGATGCCGTCATTTGAAACGCAGCTAAATGAAGAAGAAGTCGATTTATTGCTAAAGTTTTTGAAGTCAATTCAGATAGAGCTTGAGCCCTAACTTTTTTTATCCTTTAACGTTTTGAAGAACCAGGTTTCCCCAATGCTCTCCTTTGTTTTTCCCTGTAACTGCTGTACGATTTTGTTTAGTAAAGCTTCCTTGTGCACCATTATTGAAATCGTTTTTGCACGAACATAAGACTCCGATAGATAAATAAAGCCTTCGTATTTGCTCTCCTTTTGCCCCCAGGAATTTTTTGCTTTGTAATATTTTGTGCCGTTTTGGTCATAGGCCATACCCGTGATATGCATCAGGTGGTCATCCGTTGAAGTGAAATTGTCAAATGCTTCCTGACGGAATTCTTGGGTTACCTCTATTTCTGGTTCTGGCACGTCGCATAATTCGTTGCGCTCTTCCTTCGTTCTCTCCTCCCACTCTTTAACAGGGAGAATGGCGACCCCTCTCTTTTGGCTAAATGAATTTTCACTGATGTCCCCATCCCAACCCAAGGAATAGCCATTTTGAATCGCGTGATCGATAACGGACATAAGTTCATCAAGTGGCACATTGAGGTATTTATTTAAAGACCAATTGTCAGGAACCTCCAAGCTGAATGTGGTATAAAAAGGATGATGGCTGTAGGAAGTAAGTTCAATATAGTCATCCGGATCAAACCCCAATTCTTCAGCAAAGCTTTTCGGGGTATAGGATTGACCGTTAAAGGAGAAACTTTCAGGAGCTTGACCGAGATAGGCATCCAAAATACCATCAATTGCTTTTGGCCAGACTTTACTCAGTCTGCGCCTTTTTTTACTAATGATGGCGTCTAAAGAAGCGTTAAGAACAGCATCCATCTCTTCGTTGTCGTATTGGGACTGGCCATCTGGTCTGCCGGCAAAAACGCTTTCCGGTACAATTCCATGCTTGCGAATCACGTACAAAACATCCCCGGAGAGACTTTGTGCACCAAACGACATATTGCCGTGCAGGCGGATGTATCTTTCGGATTTTCGAGGATAGGTTTTTCTGACTACGAACATTTCAGAGAGATTATGAGGCTCTTTTCCCATTCGCAGCAGCTCGGTTTCGACAAATGAGATTGTGGAGAAGCTCCAGCATGTATTGGTGTGGGCCTGATTTTTTACGGGGGTTGTTTTTATGTCTTTATCAGGGGATATTTTAAACCCGTCCTTGTTCATTCTTACCTCATAGAACTGACCTGGAGTCGAATAAAAAAAGCGTCCTTTCTCCCCGAGAACGCCGTGTAATTAAATCATACTGCAGCAGGACGACCTGGAGAATCTAAGCCGCTTTCCGGTCAAATATAAAAATATTTTGAAAATAATACAACAAAAAATTCCGATTCATTCGAAAAAAACTGTTTTAAATCAGGAAGAAATTAATCGCTGTCTTAGCAAAGGAGAGAATTTCTGAATTGAAAAAAAAGCGGCCCCGAAACTTGCCGGGGCCGCTATCCCAATCTACCCATCGTATTCATTCAGACTTTTCGCCAATCCTTTTCTACCTCTACAATTCGCTTGCGATGGCGTTTGGGCATCGATCTGAATTGCTATCAACCGCCGCCACCGCCAGGGGGTGGGGGTTTACTTTGTCCACGGCCCATGTGATCACCTCCTTTCAATCAATTTATTGGGTCATAATCTTTAAAGTCGATATTTTCTCTCTTGCAACTGCAATTTCTGCAATCCCTTCGTCCGCTTCAGACCAGATTTCCAGAACCTTCTTGTATGCTTGCTTCGCTTTCAGTTGCTCTCCCGCCTTTTCGTAAGTGCTCGCAATCCCAAAAGCAGCTTGCGCATTATTTGGATTGAATGCTAAGGCTGCATCATACTGTTGCATCGCTTCTGATAATTTTCCTGCCTGATCATAAGCTTTGCCCAGGGCAGTGAGATAAAAGGATCTGTCCAGCGGTTTTAGATCTAAAGCTTTCCTAAACGATGCGATAGCGCTATTGAATTTACGTTCATGCAGGTCAATTTCCCCTTGTAGATGATAGAGAAACCACCTGCCATCAAGTCCTCCTAATTTACGTACGGCAGATTCTAACGCTGAGATTTCATCATCAAGAGCTCTTTTATTGCCTAAGTGCAACTGGACTCTTGCCCTTATCCAATGGGCAAGAAGATTAGCTGAATCCATCTTTAACCCATGGTCGGCCAGCTCAAGTGCTTTCACAAAGTCACCTTTGAGGAAATAAACTCTTGCTTTATATCCTTGACCAATTGACTTTAATTTCTGGCTATACGCGTAGCGCATATCTTCGTCCAATGTCTCTAAAGCGCGAGAATATTGTCCCAAGGCAATATATATTTGAGCTAAAGAAGTTCTGGCACGCAGGAAATCAGGCTGGAGGGCTAAGACACGCTCATAGTTGGATATCGCCTCCTGATATTGACCAATGGACATCTGAATTTCGGCCTTGGTATCTAAAGGGTTGACGTCGGTTGGGTTTAATGAGATATATTTTTCAATAATCTGCAGAGCTTTTGGTTGTTCTCCCTTTTCCAAGTATGCATAAGCTAAGTCATTATAGACCCAGGTATGGGTTGAATCTAGTTGTAACGCCTTCTCCATCTCAGCGATGCCGGCCTCGAACCGCCTGAATTTTTTCCATTGAACCCAACCATAACTAAAATGATAACCTGCCTCAAATGGTTTGATATGTAGTAGTTGTTCCAGGTAGGTCGCATAATCTTTCCAGCGGCCATCGTAATTCGCCATATCGAGAAGATACACCAGTCTCCTCTCTTTGGAGAGCCTGGTGATATATGGCTTACCGTCGGTCAACACTTTTTTCGCCTCAGCAGAATCTCCCCTTTCATCCAGGGAATAAGCCAGCAAGCGATAGGCATCAGCAAATGTCGAATCAAAAGAAATAGCCTTTTGCAATTTGTCGATACTTTCCGGAAACCGATTGTCTAGCGCGGCATCCCTGCCTTCGAGGAAGAATCGAAACGCCTCAAGGGATTGTGTAGGCTCTGCAGGTCTATTGTTTGCATTTATCTCAATTTTTAACAGCGTTACCAGTTGAGAGGATATAATTGCCGCCAATTCATTGAGTTTTTTCGGTTCACCTTCC
>SMVB01054468.1_pt1 | contig 21379 bp, 14 predicted proteins | sample 2456461 | NCBI WGS metagenome assembly SMVB01 (sample SAMN11095934, study PRJNA526329) | marine sediment metagenome | biome: Marine sediment; feature: Surficial sediment; material: Deep marine sediment; isolation source: Hadal surficial sediment | place: Pacific Ocean | collected 2014-05 | depth...
GCCATGGTTTTCACCATGTAGCGAGCAGCCATGGTACTGAACAGATAATAGAAAGGCCTGATCCACAGACTCTCTTTTTCCGGTGGGCGGTACGGCAGGGCCGGTTCAAGACCAGCCTCTTGCAACAATTTCAAAATGGAAATGGATGGTCCCCAATGCATACCAATGACCACCCGGTCTCTGGCGGTTTCAAGCAAAACCGGTTGCTCGATTTCTGCCAGCACCGCCGATGAGCGACCGGCCAGCATCATGTACAAATCACGAACGTCCAGTAACTCCACCTGTTTCCAACGCATTTTAAAGGCAGCTTGATCATCAATATCAACGTGGCTTTGGGCGCCCCTGAAAGCAGCGTCTGCGGCGGCCGCCATAAACCAGCGCCAGGCGGATGTCTTGCGCAGAATCCAGAGTGAAAAACGAGCGGGTAAAATAATGCTCACACCAGGGATTAGCAGATATGCGAACAAATCTGAAAGCTGCTGGGATAAGCGCACTGGTTTCACCTGAGCTCTTCTATTGGGATCACTTGAGGACTGCGCTTTTCACCATATATTCGGATCCAGCCATCGTCCGTTGAAATGACAGGCTCATCGAGGAATTGCCGGTAGGCCTGCGCGACATCTTGCGTTTGCTCTTCGAGAATACCTGACAACACCAAAGCACCGCCAGCACGCAGCGAAGCCAGTAGTAGCGGTGCGAGTTCAATTAATGGGCCCGCCAGTATATTGGCCATCACTACATCCGCAGGCTCAGACTTAAACTGTGGCGGCATCAAGGTTCGTATCTTTTTCGCCACGTCATTGCGCTCGGCGTTGTCGCTGGTAGCCACCAGGGCTTGCGGGTCGTTATCCACGCAGATGACTTCAGTTGCACCTTTAATGGCGGCGACAATACCCAGTACGCCCGAGCCACAACCATAGTCGATCACAGTTTGCCCCTGAAAATCATGGCCATCCATCCATTGCAGGCATAAGCGCGTGGTCGGGTGGGTGCCGGTGCCAAATGCCAGGCCCGGGTCCAGTCGGAGGACATGTGTCGCATCGGATGGTGCATCCTGTTCACCCGGTACAATCCACAGACCGCTACCGAATTGCATGGGTTTGAAACGGTCCAGCCAGACCCGTTCCCATTGCTGATCTTCAAATTTCCGGAAGCTGACTTGCTGTGGCCGGTCGATGCCATGCACCAGGCTCAGCATCCGGGTCAATGAATCGACCGGCGTATCACCAGCAAAAAGCGCGGTTATACAAACGCTGGGCCACAACGGGGTTTCACCTACGCCGGGTTCAAGCACGGGGTCGTCCGCATCATCAGTCAGTGTTAATGCCAGCACCGGTTCATTTTGCAGCAGGCTTTCAACCAGTGGCGCGCTTTGCTGCGACACGCGCACGCTGAGTTCCAACCAGGACATGAGGGGTTGAGCTACTCGGACGCCCGATCAGTCAGACGCTTTTCCAGGTAGTGAATATTGAAACCGCCCTTGATGAAACCAGGATCCAATAGCAGCCATTTGTGCAGTGGAATATTGGTCTTGATACCGTTCAATACCATTTCATCAAGTGCAATCCGCATCCGCGCAATCGCCGTTTGCCGGTCTTCACCATGGGCGATGACCTTGCCGATCATTGAATCGTAATTTGGCGGCACTTTATAACCATCATAAATGTGTGAATCCACACGAATACCGGGTCCGCCCGGCGCATGAAAGCCTTCGATCGTTCCCGGACAAGGCATGAAAGTCTCCGGGTCTTCAGCATTGATCCGACATTCAATCGCATGACCGCTAAAGACGATGTCGTCCTGGGTGTATGCAAGTCTCTCACCAGCAGCAACACGAATTTGTTCCTTGATCAGATCGACACCGGTAATCAGTTCACTGACCGGGTGTTCAACCTGGATACGGGTATTCATTTCGATAAAATAGAATTCGCCATCGTCATACAAAAATTCAAACGTACCTGCACCTCGATAACCGATGCGTTTGCAGGCTTCCACACAAACCGCGCCAATCTCTGCGCGCTGTTCGGCTGTTATTCCGGGCGCCGGTGCTTCTTCGATGACTTTTTGATGGCGCCTTTGGGTTGAGCAATCACGCTCACCCAGGTGAATGGCGTTGCCATGTTGGTCAGCCATCACCTGCACTTCAACATGACGCGGGTTCTCGAGGAATTTTTCCATGTAAACCGTGCCGTCGCCGAATATTGTCTGTGCCTCCTGTTGCGTTAGCTGCAAGGCATTGGCCAAATGTGCTTCGGTATGAACAACACGCATTCCGCGACCACCGCCACCCGCGGCCGCCTTGATAATGACCGGATAACCAATGCGGCGGGCGATGGCGTGGTTTTCTGCCACATCATCTGACAGTGCACCGCCGGAACCAGGCACACAGGGAACCCCCGCATCTTTCATGGCCTTAATGGCAGATACCTTGTCGCCCATTAAACGAATGGTTTCTGCTCTTGGTCCAACAAAAATAAAACCGCTTTTCTCGACACGCTCGGCAAAATCTGCATTTTCCGCCAGAAAGCCGTAGCCCGGATGTACCGCAACCGCATCGGTGACTTCGGTTGCCGCAATAATGGCCGGGATATTCAGGTAACTGTCTGTGCTGGCAGCAGGACCGATACAGACAGCCTCATCTGCCAACGCGACATGTTTTAAATTGCGGTCAACGGTGGAGTGCACTGCAACGGTCTTGATACCCATCGTCTGACAGGCGCGTAGTATTCTCAGTGCGATTTCGCCGCGGTTGGCGATGACAAGTTTTTCAAGTACGGCCATGACTTAGCGGATAACAAACAAGGGTTGATCATATTCGACCGGCTGGCCGGTCTCGACCAGGATGGCCACCACCGTGCCGGCAATGTCCGCCTCAATCTGATTGAACATTTTCATGGCCTCAATGATACACAGCGTATCGCCCACGCCAACGCTTTGGCCGAGGCTCACAAAGGGCTGTGCTTCAGGGCTGGAAGCCGCATAAAACGTGCCCACCATGGGTGCCAACACAGCCTCACCTTCCGGTAACTGGTCTTCGTCTTCGACCACCGCCGGCTCGGCGGCCACTGCGGGCACTGCTGCGGTGACCAGCGCGGGCGCCAGGGCTGCCACGGTCTGAACTGCGCCGCCGCGCACCAGGCGAACGGATTCTTCGCCTTCCACGATTTCAATTTCTGTCAGGCTGGAGCCTTCCAACAGCTCTATCAGTTTTTTAATCTTTCGTATGTCCACGTGCTGTAGCTCCCGCTTCAGGGTTCAATTCGATTTAAAATAGCCTGCAGGGCCAGTAAGTAACTCTCGCCACGAAAGCCACTGATCACCCCTAATGCAATATCTGAGAAATAGGTGACCTGCCTGAAAGGCTCACGTGCGCTAACTGCAGAGAGATGGACTTCTACAAACGGTATATCCACCGCCAATAACGCATCGCGGATTGCCACGCTGGTGTGGGTATATCCTGCCGGATTGATGATGATGTAATTGACCTCATGGCGACCGGCCTGCTGAATTGCATCCACCATCTCGCCTTCGGAATTGGTCTGCATGTGCTCAAGTTCAACATCGCAACTATCGGCAAACCGCTCAAGCTCCTGCATAATATCCGGCAGGCTGCGTGACCCGTACTGATCGGGTTCCCGCTGACCGAGTAAATTCAAGTTGGGACCGTTAAATACGCTAACTTTGACCACGAACAGGCTATCCTCGTCAGGGGGCGACAAGTCTGAATGAAATCCCTGCACTTGTCTACCGTTCGGTGCCGTATTGAAGAAGATCGGTGCAATATCAGTGCAAACACTGGTTTGTAGATTACGTTTGAGAGTCTAAATGTTTGCAAGTCGCTGCTGGGCGCCGGGATACGGGTACCTTCCTCCTGAGACAGGCTTCAAGCGCATCCCTGCGTCGCTCGGTCGCCGACTTCCTGTCGGCTCACGGTCCCAGGAGGAAGGTACCCGTATCCCGGCTGGACACTGTGGACGATGCAAACTTAGGTGACTCCGAATGGAAAGAGCAAATCTGCACGATTCACACAAATTTGCAATTGAGAATCGAGGTTTTCTCTCGCACGCCATTTTTCTAGTCTGTGAGCACGCACGCTATTGCCGAGCCCGGTGCGGACCTGCTCTTAATAATCTGTGGACCCATTTTTTCCGGGCTTCAGTGCTTACCAGCTACAATAAACTGTCTATCAGTCTGGAAATTTCATCACGATCAACTTCGCCGGCATGCTGCCAACGAATGATGCCGCTTTTATCAACCAGCACGCTGTATGGCAGCACACCCGCGACATTTCCATAGGCGGCGCTGGTGGCCATGACATCGACTTCACCCACCAGGATCGGGTAACTGATGTTGATTTCCTTGATAAACCTGTTGACCTGCCGGACCTCATCCAGGGCAATACCGACAACTTGAAATCCGCGCGCTGCATACTCTGAGTGCAACTCCATCAGCATCGGCATTTCTGCGCGACACGGCACACACCAGGTCGCCCAGAAATTAATCAATGTGGTCTTGCCGGCAAATGCTGCATTGGTAACGGGCTCGCCCGTGTTACTAAGCAACTCAAAATATGGCTGCTGATGACCGACCAGATTTTGCTTGCCCGGCTTTTCAGAAATGAACTGTGGGCTGACATCAAGTCTGGCAGAAAGATACAAGCCTGCCATTAACGCCAATAGCGACACTGTCACTAGAGTTAATCGACGCACTACGGCAGGTCCAGTACCTTTTTGAGGTGCTCCGCAAACTCTTCAGGCTCAAAATAGCCCACCAGCCGAAAGCCGCGTAATTCTTTGCCGTTGCGATCAAAAAACAGGATGGCAGGCGGACCGATGATCCCGTATTCCGCCATCAAAGCCTGGTCAATTTCATCATTGGTTGTTACGTCTGCCTGCAGCGGTTGAATCCGTTGGAATAAAGCCTGAATTTCAGGCTCGCCGAAGGTGTTGCGTTCCATACGCACACATTCAACACACCAGTCTGCAAAAAAGTCCAGCATCGCCGGTTTACCCGCCTGATTGGCTCGGGCCACAGCTGCTTCCAGGTCTGTCAGCGACTTGACCCTTTGGAAGTCGACATGGTCAACGGCCACCTGCTGTGCGCCGGAATTGATGCTTTCGAGCGGCTCCATCCAATTATCCTCTCCAGACGCAGCACCGATGATTTCAATGGCACCAAGCAGTAGCAACACCAGACCCATCGATTTCCACAGACGCCGCCACCCCGATGCTCCCTCGGCAATACGCTCCAGTGCACCCATGTATACGCCACTGGCTATTGCAAGCATTCCCCACAGCAGCAAAATGACCGGGCCCTGCACAATTCGTTCCAGCATCCAGATTGCCAAAGCCAGTAAACCAACACCAAACACCGCTTTGATTGCATCCATCCACGGGCCTGCCTTGGGTACCAGTTTTCCGGCGGACACACCAAACAGGATCAGCGGCACACCCATACCCATCGAAAGCGCAAACAACGCGCTACCACCCAAAACGGGGCTGCCGGAAGCACCAATCACGATCAGCGCCGCTGCCAGTGGCGGGGCAACACATGGGCCGACGATCAGCGCCGACAGAAAACCCATCACCGCAACACCCGTCAGGCTGCCGCCCTCCTGCTGGTCGCTGGCACGTGTGAGACGTGTCTGCAGGCTGGCCGGCAATTGCAACTCAAAAAAGCCAAACATTGAAAAAGCCAAGGCAATAAATATGGCAATAAAGAATCCAAGTATCCACGGGTTCTGGAACAATGCTTGCAGATTTTGGCCAAATAGCCCTGCCAGAACACCGGCAACGGTATAGGTGACCGCCATGGCGAGCACAAAAACCAGCGACAACCAGAACGCCCTGGATGTGGTCATGCGCTCACCCTGACCCGCGATAATGCCCGAAAGGATAGGTACCATCGGGAACACGCAGGGTGTAAAGGCCAACAGGAGGCCGGCGATGAAAAAGGCAAACAAGGCGCCGCCGGGATTATCCAGCAACATTCGGGCGAGTACATCCTGTTCTGAGACAGGCATAACTGTGGTCGCTGAATCAGAGTCTGCAACCAAGCCATGTACCACGGCCTGATCCGAAGCCGGCATGAGCAAATCAACACGTGATGTTTGCGGCGGATAACAAATATCGCCGTCACGGCAACCCTGGTAATCTGCTTCCAGGCTTATGCTCAGCTCCTGTCCGGCAGGCCTGTTAACGCTCACCGGTACTTCGATCTGCCCGAAATAGACTTCTACCGGCCCAAACTCCGGGTCATCCTTGATCGTGCCCTGGGGAAAACGGGCTTCGTAAACTTCAAACCCACTGTCACCTACCACCCGGAAAGCAAACTTGTCCCGATAAAGGTAATAACCGTCTTGGGCGGTAAAGCGCACCAGTATCGTATCGGCAGAAAGACCGATGGCCTCATAAACAAAGGCTTCATCTGCCGACAGAGCGGGCTGGTTATTGGCCGCATCCTGACCCAAAACAGCGTTCGGCGGGTTGAATAAGTCCACCAGCGACGATGCCGGCTCTGATAAATCCTGCTCAAGTATTGAAGGTTCCGGCTCAGGCAAGGCGGGTTCAGACTCAGGTTTGACGACTGGTTCCAGCACTGCCGCCGGCAAACTGACCAGTAAAATCTGTTCAGTCGGGGGGTAGCACAGCACGTTTTCCAGACATCCCTGGGACCGCACTTTTAAACTCATGAAATTAAGACCCGCAGGGACGGACTCCAGCGGTACGCCGATGGTCAGGCGGTCATGGTACTTGACCACTTCTTCGCCCAGTAACTCATCAAATTTACGTTCACCCTCCGGGATTTTGGGCTCGCCCAGCACCACACCCGTGGTCTCTGTCTCAAATCTCAGAAATTTGTTGTTATACAGGTAATAACCCTCGGCAATATCCCAGCTGACCTCGATAAGCTGTCGATTGTTTGCCTGCGCTGAGATTTTAAAGACCTCACCAAACTCCTTGATCTCATCAAATTCCAGTGCGTTTACCAACAAAGGCAACGTCAACAGCAGGCTGGATAGCCATCTCATTTTTGTATTTATCATCATCGAATTGAACCGTCGTCAGTCTGGTTTGCATTCATCGCCCGATAGTAGACGCTACATATGCATAGTAGTTTCATTGTCGAAGTGGCGAATTTTACCTTAAACGATTCCTTAACAGGAACATCTGAACCGAGGTTTTCTTGTTAGGGATTCAAATGAGCGTATACTAACCGACCGTTCGGTCAGTTTATCAGAACCACAGAGAAAAACTTATGTCACCTATTCCCGACAATAAGACCACAAGTTCAAATGGAGAGCAGGCCATATTGGCTGCCGCTCAAAGCCTGTTTGCCGAGAAGGGTTTTGATGCGGTCTCGATGAGCGCCATCGCGCGTCTTGCAAACACCAGCAAGCCCAACATTTACCACCACTTCAAAAACAAGGATGAACTATACCTCGCAGTCATGAAAATCGCTGTCCAGCGAACCTCGATCCTGCTTGATTCCCTGGAAACTGCCCCCGGTAGCTACGCTGAGCATTTGTCAGAATTCTCCGCCGGCCAGCTGCAGAACATTCTGGCCCACAAACGCAGTACCCAGCTGATTCTGCGCGAAGCCCTGTCGGGCGGGCCGCAGCGCGGTCAGGACATTGCCAAGCACGTTGTAGGCGAGGTTTTCACCCGACTGGTTGCGATGGTGCGCCAGGGTCAACAGGAAAATGAGTTCCGCAAGGATCTAGACCCCTCGTTGGCGGCCTTCATGATCATTGCTGCAAACCTGTTTTTTTTCCAGGCAGCCCCGATCGTGCAACACATACCTGAAGCCATTTTTTCTACCGACGCCAGCAGTTACAGCAAGGGTGTCATGGATATTTTGTTCAATGGTGTACTCCAGAAAGGTACCGGCTCGTGATGATGAAGACGTCGATAATCGTAATGCTTACGGTATTGGTAACTTTGCTGTTCAATGCCTGCGGCGAAATGGAACCAGACGCCGACGCCGAAACAAGCAACCGCAGCGCAGTGCCGGTCACCACACAACGGGCAGTCATCACGGATCTGCCGATTTGGCTACAAACCGTCGGCCAGGTGTACAGCCTGTCCGTACCAACGCTGGCAGCAGAGGTGGAAGGGCGTATCACCATCGTATTGGCGGATACAGGTGACATCGTAGAACAAGGACAGCTGCTCGCCGAAATCGACACCTCCACATTGTTATTGCAGAAACAGGCCGCACAAGCCGGTCTGGAGCGCCTGGCTGTACATATTGCCAATGGTGAACGCCGTGTGGACCGCTTCCAGACCCTTTCATCCAGGAACCTTTCATCCCAGACCCAGGTCGACGATGCCAACGAGCAATTGGCGGCCTACCGCGCGGATTACAAGGCAGCGGTGGCACAACTCGCAATTGTCGAAGACTCGCTGGCCAAATCGCGGGTCATTGCACCGGTTTCCGGCGTGATTCAGCAACGTTACATCTCCGCCGGCGATTTCGTCAAACGCGGCGCAGCCCTGTTTGAAATCACCCGGCCCGAGTTATTGCAAGCCTGGTTGCCCTACCCTGAAACGGTAGCGCTGAAAATCCGGGTCGGCCAGCCAGTAAAAATTTACAGCCCGCTGACCCCCGGGGAATTTGTCCCAGGTGTCATCACAGCGCTGCAGCCGTCGGTTGGTGCAGGAAGCCGCGCCGTAATGGCCATCGTGGATCTGGAAGACCCGGGTAATTTGAGGCCAAAAGCAACACTTTCCGGAAAAGTCTTGATTGAGACGCGGCAACAGGCCGTGATGGTTCCGGTGATCAGTGTTGTGCGCAGACCGGCCGGTGAATTGGTCTATGTCATCAACGGTGATAAAGCTAAAGCCCGGCTGGTAAAGACCGGTCATCACCAGAACGGCCTTGTTGAAATCACCTCCGGCCTCAAGGGTGGTGAAACAGTGGCGGTGGATGGAGCGGCCTTTTTAACCGACGGTGCGTTTGTAACTGTGACGGGGTTAGCCAATTGAATTTACCTGAACTTTCCATCAGGCGGCATGTATTTGCCTACATGCTGTCAGCCGTCCTGGTGCTGTTTGGCATCATCAGCTACAAGGATATCGGTATTGATCGTTATCCAACGGTTGAGTTTCCAATGATTTCCGTGCTGACGATTTTACCTGGCGCCACACCTGAAATCGTCGACTCCAGTATCACCAACCTGATCGAGTCTTCGGTCAACAGCACACCCGGAATTGACCATATTGAATCCAGCTCCTCGCCCGGGGTTTCTGCCATCAACATCCGTTTCAAAATGGACAAGGACGTCAACATTGCGTTTAACGAAGTCCAGACCCGCGTCAACCAGGTGCTGAGGGAGCTGCCGAATGAAGCAGAACCACCGGTGGTGGCAAAAATCGAATTTGGTGCTTTGCCGGTGATGTGGCTTGCCCTGACTGGCGACCGGACATTGCAGCAGCTGAATCTCTACGCTCGCAACATCATTAAAAAACGACTCGAAACGATCGATGGCGTGGGTGAGGTCCGTCTTGGCGGTGAGCAACGCCGAACCATTCGGGTCAACCTCAATCTTGCGCGTATGAAACAACTGGGCATCACGGTGCCCGATGTGGTACGGACCTTCAAGCGCGAGCATTTACGTCTGCCTGGTGGATTCCTGATCAGCCATGGCAGAGAAGAACTGATCGAACTGGACCTGGAATATCACAGCCCGGAGGAATTGGGCGAGATGATCGTCAGCTATACCGGTGGCGCACCGCAACGCTTGCGTGACTTTGCCGAGATTGAGGATGGCCTGGCAGATTATCGCCAACTGGCACGTTTCAACGGCGTGCCCGCCGTGGGAATCGGTATCGTCAAAGTACAAAACGCCAATACCGTTGCGATGGTGGATGAAATAACCAGGCGTTTGAATGAAGAAATCATTCCCAACCTGCCTCCAGGTATCGAATTGCAGGTCGCCCATAATGACGGCGCCCTGGTGCAGGGGATTATCGATGCGCTGGAAGAGCACCTGATTTCCGGCACCTTGCTGACCGCGCTGGTCGTATTGCTGTTTCTGAAAAACCTCCGTTCCACCATCATCATCGCTGTCGCCATTCCGGTTTCTTTGCTGGGCGCCATTGCGGTTATGTATTTTCTTGGCTACACCTTCAACACCATGACCATGCTGGGACTGCTATTACTTATCGGGGTGGTGGTGGATGATGCCATCGTGGTGCTTGAAAACATTCACCGACACGTGGAAGAACATGGCTCAGGCCGGGTGGATGCGGCCATACACGGCAGCAGCCAGGTGGTGTTTCCGGTGATGGCTGCCACCCTGACCCTGGTTGCCATATTTGCACCCGTCATTTTCATGCAGGGCATCATCGGCCGGTTTTTTGAAGCCTTTGCCATCGTCGTGACCTTTGGTGTGCTGGCGTCACTATTTGTTTCATTAACGCTGACACCCATGCTGTGTTCACGTTTTCTCAAAGTTGAAAAGAAACACGGAAAGCTCTACTACCTGATTGATCGTGGTTTTCAGGTGATCGACACGGCTTACATCAGACTCCTCGATATGGCCCTCAGCCACCGCCGGCTGGTGGCCTGGATCACGCTCGCCGTGGTGCTCTCCAGCGGCTACTTTTTCACCCACATCGGCTCCGGGTTTATGCCGGTGCAGGATGAGGGCCGCTTTATGATCAGCCTCAAGACACCACTGGGATCTTCTATTAGCTACACCGAAGAAAAGATTATTGAAATTGAAAAAATCCTTGAGAAACATAAGGACATCGCGGGTTATTTTGTAACCGTGGGCGCCGACCAATCCAAACAGGTCAGCAAGGCCAGTTTCCTGATCAGAATGGTTCCATGGAGTGAACGCGACATCGCCCAGGTGGACATGATCGAGAAGCTGCGTGTCGAACTGGCTGGCATTGCCGGTGTAAAAACTTTCCCTTCACCGATGCCGATGATCAGCGGTGACCGCGGCGAGCCCCTACACTTCATTCTGAGCGGCCCGGACCTCAATGAAGTCGCCCGTCTGGCCGATATCGTCCAGCAGCGTCTTGCTGGAGAGGCAGGAATAGGTAATCTTGATATGGAACTGCAGCTCGATTTGCCGCAGCTCGAGACAAAATTGCGACGTTCGCTGGTACGCAGCCTGGGTCTGTCTTCTGATGAAATTGCGATGGCCATAAACGTGCTGGCTGGCGGTGTAGACATTGCCCGTTACAATGACGACCCGGGTGATGGCGAACGATATGATATTCGACTGAAAGCCGGAGCAGGTGAATTCGATCACGGCGATGATATCGCCAATATTTACCTGCGTTCAGCAGACGGTGAAATGGTGAGCCTGGCCAACCTGGTAACGTTAACACCCAAGCTTGGAGCCGCAGTTATCTCACGTCACGACCTTCAATACGCAGCCAATTTCTTCAGCACACCAACGGTATCACTGGGCGAGGCTGTAACGCTGGTCAACGAAGCAACCGCGGATTTATTGCCGCTGGGTTACGAAATAAACATGGCCGGGCGTGCTGAGGAATTTGGTAAAACCGCTTTCTACCTGCTGTTCGCTTTCGTCCTCGCCATCATTCTTGTATACATGGTGCTGGCCAGCCAGTTCAATTCATTCATCCAGCCCATCATCATCATGGTTGCCCAACCGCTGGCCATTATCGGCGGCGTGGTCGCACTTTGGGCCACCGGTCACACACTGAACATGTTCTCTATGATAGGCCTGGTGCTGTTAATGGGACTGGTGGCCAAGAACTCCATCCTGCTGGTCGACCTGACCAATCAGCGTCGCAAAGGCGGCAAGAGTATTGAGCAATCTTTAAAAGAAGCCTGCCCAATACGTTTGCGACCCATCCTGATGACATCACTGACCATCATCCTGGCAATGCTGCCCGCTGCCTTCGGTGTCGGTGCCGGCTCAGACAGCAACGCACCAATGGCAGTCGCCGTTATCGGCGGGATGCTCAGTTCCACCTTACTGTCTCTGGTCGTTGTACCCGCCGTCTACTCTCTGATCGAAGGCGCATTGGAACGCAAGACGTGAGCGAGAGGGAGTCAGAGTCAAGTGCCAGAGTTGGCTGACATTTTTGGCTTCAGAGATCACCAAATCATTGTCCAAAGTTTGTACAAATTTCGAACAATGCAGATTGGGGTTGGGTATTATGGGTAGGATCCGGGCACGCCGTTGGTGTCGAATTTATTGGATTAATTAGCTATGCAACATTACAAAATCGTACTACCCGAGCACCTCAATGATTATGGTTTCCTGTTTGGAGGCAATCTGCTGAAATGGGTGGATGAAATCGCCTACATCCGCGTGAGCCTGGATCTACCGGAGCAGAAATTCGTCACCATAGGCCTGGATGACGTCACGTTCCGGCATCAGATTGTGAAAGGACAAATCCTGTGTTTCCAATGCCAGCAAACCCGTATCGGCAAAACGTCGGTCACCTACCAGGTCCAGGTATTTGGCGAGCGTTATCAGCGTGACCTGCATAAAGTATTGTTTGAAACCCGGATTACTTTTGTCTGTGTCGATGAGGATGGGAACAAGACTTCAATACAGCCAGACTGAATCAGATAGTGTTGGCTGTGCTCGAAAAAGCATACTTCAGTCTACCCAGCAGGAACTGATAGCCTGTGCTATGAACAAGTAGAACACTTAAATCGTTGAGTTCAATAGAAGAGTCATTTTCAACGGGAGTTATACGGTCAATGAAGAATATTTCTGTAGCCAATTCGGGAATAACCGGAACGCTTTTGAAGTGTGGGTTTTACTTTTACATGGTTTTGTTTTCCACTCATGTCGTGGCTGCCGCCATCACGCTAATACCCAATGACAGCAACAGCAGGATCACGGTTGAAAATGCTGTCATCATTGGCAATGAAACAACAGTATTCTTTTTCACCTGGCCATACATCGGTGATCCAAATTCGGGAAAAGAGTGCCCGCTTAATTACTACTCCGTCACATTAAAACCCGGTCTGCCATCTGCGATTGCGAATGTCGTGGCGAAAGCCGTTTGCGGTGGCGTTTTCCAGAAAAGCCGACTTCTGGACAACGGTGATGCCCTAATCATGGTTCACGATCGCCTTGAGCGTTGGCGAAATAGTGCGCAAGTCAATAGCCAGACTTTCGCCTCCATCGAGGCTGTCAGCAAATTGGGCGTTAATACAGACATGACGGGTGGGCAGTTCTATGACATTTCGCCGCAAGGCGATGTCGTGTTGCTGATACGATCGGGCGATCATACTTTTGACAGGGATGAATATCGAGGCTCATCAATGGTCATGTCCAGCCTGAAACCGGGTGGGGCGCGCAGATGGGAAGAGAGATTTAGCGGCGACCCGATGTTAACTACCGTAGACCAGGTTTGGGCTGCCCCAGGAGGCAGCGCATTGCTGCATTTTTCTACACTGGCTAACGGCCTCTCCGATGAAGCCTCGCAACTGATTTTTATCAGTGCGGATAGTACAAAAACGCTTATTGAACTAAACAAAATCGGGGCGGCTTTCAACTTCGATACCTTCTCCAACACCTCCAGGCAGAATATGACCCATGAGGAAGTACTGAAGCAAATTGCGCAGCAAAGCAACTCCATTCCCGAGTCAATTAAAAAACTGGAAGCCGTTGCTAGAGCCGATGGGGGCTTTGATGTCCTGTTCCATCGAAAAAGCCAAGAGGACGGGCGTAATGGTCATTTTCTTTACCGCATCGGGCCTGATGGAAGTTTGAAGCCCGAGATTTCGCTAGGCGGCCACATTGTCGAACACGGTCTGGAACGTTGGTTTGATTTCTTCGTGAATGACAAGCAGTTGGTCCTATTAAGTTCAGCAGCCGTCACGCAAAAAATTGTCAGAAAGGTAAAAAGGAAATGGGGACAAAACATCGTAAGCTGGATTGATCTGGATACAGGAATTCCGACGGCTCGTATGATTCCTCTGGACCTGCAATATCTGGAGGCGGCCCTGAATGCCGGAGACGAAGGCAGGCAATACCTGGACGGCTTGCCGGGTGGAGAGCCTGCGTTGCTGACCAATTTGGGAGGCAAGCCGCTGGTGGTTTCAGTTGGCTGGATTTCACATCGCCAGGTTCTGAGGATCAATGAAGCCGATGAGCAATTAACGGCCTACACAGAGGCCTACGACGAAAAGCAGGCCAAGCTGGCGCAGGAATCGGCACGCAAGCAGCGCAACGCCGAGCGGGAAGCGCGAAAACAGAGAATGAATTCCGACATGGCTTCTGCCGTTGGAATGACAGCCGAAGAATTCGCCGCACTGAGCAACAAAGAGCACAAGGAAGTGATGGTCAGGAGCGGCAACATCGATGCAATGATGTCAGCCATAATGGCGCAAATGAATCAGGGTTCAGGCGGCCAATACACCCAGGTGCCGGGCTTGCTGTCTGCACAGCCCCAACCATCACCTGCCGTTAAAAGTGGCGTTACGGAACCTGCTCCCGGGAACACGGTGATCCTGGATATTAACCTGCAAGGTTTTCTGGAGTTTGACAAAGAAGATGGCCGCGCCATGACCTTATTGATTTTCAACCGTCAAACCGGTGATCAGCTGTTTAAAAAAGACTTTCCGGACGGCGTAATCTATGAGTTCGTTGATTTCAGCCGGTTCAACACGCCCTTGCAGCACATTGCTGTGAATTACACAGATACCACCGGGATAGTCCTTAAAGACCTGACGCCAGTGATCAACCAATAAGGGCCGCGTAAAACACCCTGCACTCTGCTGCGAGTTTGCTTGTGAAACATTAATACAGATGCATTATTGATACTTGGCGCAGGGCATTTTGGCATGATCAATTTTGCCCGAGACTTCTGCAAGCACACCTGAATGATTAGTCGCTGTGAAAGTATATCGCCCCGAAAAACGCGTGCCCTCAACGTTTTCGACATGTAGGGTTCCACTCAAGGACTCCGAAAAAGCTGCCCAATTCTTATCGCCCCTATCTATAAACTTTCCAGACATGACAAAGCCGCCAATGGCTTTCCCCCCGTATTGACCTTCAACGGTGATGGTTCCAATCGGTATGGTTCCGACAGTAAAGCAATTCTCCGGCTGATCCAGTGAGAGAGGCAATGACACTTTCGGAGCCTTGGCGCCATCAAGCAATGTTTGGGTGAGAATATCGCCAACGTAGACAGAGTAGACACCGTTGACCGCGCTCAAACTAACAAAACCGTGCTCGAGACTGTAAGTTTCGCCACCAGTGACATCAATGGTCCCGACGGCAGTGGAGTCAAAACCAATCAGCGAAACTCCGTAGCCAACAACCCAGCTACGGTCTTCATGTGATGCAGTTAGAATTTGCATTGGTTCATTCTCATATCCCGGGTCAGCCGCAACCAGGAATGCAACTTTGTTATCCAGCGTTTTTACATGGCTTGGCGGGAAAGATGAAATGATGTCATCAAGGCTGTCAGCTCTTTCGATGGTTTTGGACAGTTTGGCGAACGACATATCTGGCGGCAGAGTGTTACCGCAACCTGACAAAAAGACGGTCATAGTGACGGCGAGAAGACTCAGCTCAAACGGAGACTTTGTGTGACGATACATCATGTTTTTCTTCCTTTCCGTTAGTTAAGTACGACAGCCGCAATCTGCGACCTCAAATTGCCCCGGCTTTGTTATATACGACGTGAGAGGTTCATCATCCGGGTGCCAATCAAGTGACTGTAGCCACCCCTGATCAAGAACGTATGCACTGTTGTCGAGACCAGCCAACCAAAGTTGTGCGCTACAGAGCAAGAGACTCACGCCCCGCCGGGACATTGGTTGGATGCGTTTTCAATCACACCCGTGATATTGACAGCTTGTGTGGGATCCGGCTCTTTGAAGCTTTCTGCCTGCAAAATCGCCGTCATTTCGAAATTAGCCCAGAAACGACCATCTTCGATTCCTGTGACTTCCAGGGTGCCGGAGGTGTTCTCATCGAACTCCGGCCAATTGTTGGGTGCCACTATGTTCCTGAAAGAACCATCTGAGATCGAGTAGCTGCCCGTGGTCAGGCACCGCGGAAGACTGAATTTAACCTCTGGAACGGCATGGCCATACAGATACCTGCTGAGGAGGTCGCTGAGAGTCAGCCGCATCGGCAATGCATCATCTGCAGCATCCTCAAGTTCAATTTGGCCGTCAGGCATTTGAGCTGTCGCGACACCGGTAACAACGAAGCTCCCACTTGCCCCTTGGTCGTAATACCACATCGTGGTTTCATTGCCTGGAATCCAGGCACCGTCGATACGACTCATCTCAACAGCCTTGTTTAAGGACCACGTACTTGCACGCAACACAACCGCTCGGTCTCCATCGATTTTTTCAGCAACCGCCTGATAGCTGTTAAGGTTTAGCTTAATGTTATCGACAAGCTGTGCTTGGTCATAAGCCGGCAGCTTCCTGTAGTGGGCAGCGTATTTCTTCGGTAATGCGCCAAGTTCGAGCAACTCATCAATTGTCGTGGCCGCGAGAATCGGTGCATTCGCTTTTGCGTTCTCAGCGTCTTGCTCGGTGAAATAGTCCATCGGTGATTTATCAGCGGCAACGGCACTGCCGAAGAACAAGATCGACAGAACGACCGCGGCGAGAGCCTGATATGTGAAGTACTTCATCTTCTGTTACTCCTATTGTTTTGCATGAAGATTTGAAATCGAGCAGCTATTCGTTTGCTCGCGTATTTTTGGTGCAGGGAATAGCTATGCTTATCCCTTCTACTATAGGCGATACAACAAATAGCGCAATACAGCAGACGAATCCGCCATTCATCAGTCCAAAAAAAGAGAACCCTTTTTATTTTCAGCCAGAAACCCGGTATGCACACCAAATTTCGGATAGTGCCAGTTAAGTTGACAGTACCCGGCTAAAAGCTATTGCACTCAATTCATCCTGGAAGAGCATTACTGAATTGGGACAATCTCAGCTTGTACTGATTCTAAGTACTTTGCCTAAACCTGCTACCCTGTTAATCATGATACGCACAATTCTGATTGTCCTTTACATGAGTTTGGTGAGCTTTCTTCCTGGTTGTAATGGTGACGGCAACGGTGCTGAAGTGAAAACGGTCGCAAAAGCCCGGGTCGTGAATGAAAAGCCACCAACGGCATCTGCAGGCACACTGTTCGCCAAGGAAATCGCCAGGCAACCCTGTGATTTGTTGACGCCGAATGCGGTGGCCACGGTGGCCGGCGTCGACCCTTCCGCGCTTGAACAGAGTGCAATGGCCAGCATGTGCCTCTATTCCTGGGAGGGTGGTCAGGCGCACTTGGGCAACCTTCGCACCAGCAAAAATATCGAGTTTGCCCGCGAACGCTTCGAAAACAGCTACCGGAACCAGACCGGACAAGAAGTGGTACAGAGCATGGCAAAGATTGATGCCGAGCTTGAGAAGCAGCAGGACGAGGGTAAAACAGATGTGGATCCACAGCAGGCCAAAGTGATTACCGGAGCGCTGAGTGGGATGCTTTCGGGGGGCTTGCAGTATGAAGATATCCCGGGATTGGGAGACATTGCCCGCTTTGAAATAACGCGGACCGAAAGCCAATTCGGTGGCAAAACATTCGTTTCCTATGCGAATGCGCTCAATGTCCTGACCGGCAATCTCAAGTTTACTGTTTCCTTTAGCCATGACGGCGAGCCGAAGCTGTATCGTGATGAAAGCATAGCGCTGGCCGAGGCCGTGCTCGAGAAGTTGCAGGACTGACCGGGCTAAAAAGGCTGGTAATGCGTGGGTTAGCGTTGCCCGGCAGAAAGATGTTCTCTGACCTATACTCAGGTTTCAGGCAGGCTGACAGGAGAAGCGTGATCAATATCCCCGCCCTTAAAACGGTAGCAATGGCCTTGTTACTAACCCTGCCTTCCGCCTGGGCGCAACAGGCTATCATGGAATCCGAGCCCAACGACACACCTGCCGATGCAATGCGGCTGGCTGGCGAAGTGTGGATCATTGGCGCAATAGAAAGCCAGGACCAGGATGCCTACCTGTGGACCGTTTCAGAGGTTGATGCGCTCAAGCGCTGGACATTCGAGCTGCACGGCATTCCGGGACGTTTGACCATTGTCGAGATCGTCCGCCTGGAATATGCAGAAAATGGCATCGATGTAACGGGTTATGAAAAGCTCATGAAAATGGGCACACGTGATGGGCTGAAACCTTCAGTCCGGGAAGATCTCATATTTGAGCCGGGAGAATACTTGCTGGGCGTGGCTGCAGCCGGTGGCGGTGGTGGCATTTACCGGCCTCCCTCTGCCTCGCTGAGTTTTGGTGAAGAGGGTGGTGCGCAAGATGACAAGGGCGCCGAAGCCGGTGGTTATCGCCTGTATATCACAGAAGGGCGGCGACTTCCGGTAAAAAGTAGCCGGCCAAAACCCCGGGAAACCCGGGAAAGCGCTCATCGTGCCCGCCTCGGTTCTGAATTTGCGGCACTGACCTATGAGCCGTCTTCCTGGTATCGCTTTGACTTCGATGAAAAAGCGGCCCTGCAGCGCTGGGAAATTTCAGCCCAGGTTCCGCTCGGACGCGATATCAAGGCCATACTGACCAATGAGGCCGGCGAATCACTGGCCAGCACCAAGGCCGATAACCACGGAAAATTACGGTTTGCGGACCTTGCGCCGCCAGTGGGCTCATGGTGGGTGGAACTGCAAAAGAAGGGGGAAGATGCCTACATACAAGCCATTGTTTCCACGCAAACCGGGCAGCGGGTGGCCGGTGAAGAAGCTGAACCCAACGATGAATGGCGGTATGCCAATGTCGTGGATTTCAGCCAGCCATTGACTGGTCGTTTCGGCAAGAGGGGCGAATCAGATTACTTCCGTTTCTCACTGGACGAGGCTACTGCTGACCAGATGCTGGCATTTCAGCTTGAAAATTCATCGGCAAACAAACTGTCAATTTGCCTGCTCGACAGCCACAAAACATCTATTCAGTGCCGCGAAGGCAAGGGAACGCTCATGTTGCCGGACCTGGTTCTGTCAGCGGGTGACTGGGGATTGCTTGTTTCCCGGGGCAGCGAGGGAACTGAATACAAAATCAGTCTCACGGCGCAGGGCCCAATCAACCCCAACACCGAAGCGGAACCCAATGATACCGCTAATCTGGCCAGCAGCGTACCCGCAAAAAATCGAATCAAAGGCCGCTTCAGTGGCAAAGACATCGATTATTTCCGTTTCGTGATCACCGGACAGCCACAGTTGTGGCGTTTCCAGGTCATAGGTGACGGAATCCAGGAAGTTGCGTTCCTGGATTCGGCACTCAAACGGGTGCAGCGCATTCGGCCCAAGGCTGGTCAACGCCGCGTGCGCCTGGACAATGTCTATTTATTGCCGGGTGTCCACCACTTGATGGTACAGGGCAGGGATGGTGGAAGTTACACTCTGCTGGCGCGTGCTGTAGGTCCACCGGATCCGAATGGGGAGCGCGAGCCCAACAACGATACTCGCCACATGCAGTACCTGGCCATCGGCCAGACCCGGACCGGTTATCTCGAAGATGCAGATGATCGGGACTACTACCGTTTTTTCCTCGCCAACTGGGATCATATCCGACTGACCATTCAGCCTCCGGCTGACGGCAGCGTAACCGCCGGGCTGTATTGGTATTCCCAGGACATAAAATTAAAGAACACACTTCCGATAGGCGAGGAGATTGTACTAGAGGGCCTGTTCCCTCCTGGGGACTATTATTTGCGATTAGAAGGTGGGGAACTCAGCGAGGCCGAATACGTACTAAAACTGGAACGCCTGGCCCGTTTTGGTTGCGCTGTCGATTGTGAGCCCAATGACAACTTGACGTTTGCCAGCCCGATTCCCCGGAACTACATCATTGAGGGCATCGCGGGGGACTGGCGTGACGATGATGTATATGCCATGCCGGTGAGAGATGAACCTACCGAGTGGGTTTTGAAACCGACTCCCTACATCTGGTTGAACATGTATTCAAATGCCAAGAGAAAATCGATTCTTGAATACGACAAGGTCGCAAAGTTATTTCGTGGCACGGTACCGGCTGGTGAAGCTTACTTTCTCATCATTGACAACGACAATGTGGAATATCAAGTGGAGCTGGATTATCCTGGCCGCCCAGTCACCAGTTCTTCGGCAGAAGACCTGCCTGTGAGGCTTTCATTTGACTTGAATGTCAGCGAAGTCGCCGCTTACCGGCGCAATGGCCAGCGATTGGAAGGCACGCTGCTGCTGCACAATGAATCTGCAAGCGCCCTGTCTTTGCATCTGGAAGCCGTCACCAGCGACTATCGATGGACCGTTGAGCTTGGCGAAGACAGCATCCGTGTTGCGGCCGGTGCCGAGGCATCGATCCCGGTCGTGATCAACGTACCCGAAGATGCCTGGGCGGACCGGTCGGTGCGGATCAGCGCCAGGGTTTTCGATGCACACGACTGGCAGGTTGAAACATACCAGGAAGTGACGGCAGGCCGTGAAACCCCAATGGTCAACCCGCAATGGGGTTGGAAGCTACCCGAAGAACTGAAAGGCGGGTTTAATGTGGCCTGGTCGCCGTTGGGCAGCAGGCTGATCGGTAATTATGACAGGTCCAAAGGCTACGGTTTTGACCTGCTTTTTAATGGCGTCGATGTGCGTGGCAAGGGTCTTGGTTCACGCTATGGCCTGGGGGGCGAGCAACCATATTGGGATATCATCATCGAGCTGGCAGGTGGGCAGCCCGTGGATGTAGCCGGAACAGCCATCCGGTCCTTCAATGCCCAAACTGCCTGGGGTGACTTGAGCGTGCTGGACTTTGCTTTGTCCATGGACGGTGAAACTTTTACACCTGTTTTGAATAGGAAACTGCAACCCATCAAGACGGAGCAGTACTTTGTTCTTGATGAGCCGGTCCTCGCCCGATTTGCCCGCCTGCGATTGCAGCACACTTTTGCGGGCACTCCCCGTCGTGCAGTGAGCCTTTCCGAATGGAAAGTGATCACCCGCCCCGGTGTCGATATTACGCAGGGTAAGGGATTCAATCTGGCTGCCCCGGATATTGGTGGACATATCGTATATTCACGCCCCTTGGTGTCAACGAATTGGGACCAGGCTTTGCTGAGCGAAAAAGTCGACCAAAGAAGAGTGCGGCTTTTCGCCGATCAACCGCTTGAATTCGTGGTGGGGTTTAACCATAACCGGGCTGCCCGGATAGTACGGCTGGAATGGCTCGAAACACCCGAAACCAAAACCAAAGCGCAGCGGTTTTCCCGGGTGAATGTGGCAGTCAGCCTGGAGTCACCCCTCGGCCCCTGGAAACATCTGGGCGGCTGGGAACTGTCAGGCAGTGACGCGACAACCGTGATGACGCTGGAGCAGCCGGAATGGGCACGCTTCGTGAAATTTTCTGCGCCCGGTCCGGATTCACGCCAGAAACGCCAGAAAC
>SMVB01097497.1_pt1 | contig 21371 bp, 15 predicted proteins | sample 2456461 | NCBI WGS metagenome assembly SMVB01 (sample SAMN11095934, study PRJNA526329) | marine sediment metagenome | biome: Marine sediment; feature: Surficial sediment; material: Deep marine sediment; isolation source: Hadal surficial sediment | place: Pacific Ocean | collected 2014-05 | depth...
AAATGCCCGGAATCAAAGCGCAAATCGCAGCGAATAGCTGGCTATTGACAACGACTGCATGGAGAAGGTGAGACCGGGAGCCGGTCGAGAGGCTGGCCTGGGCCATGCAGGAGGTACGAGCCCATGGATGGGCGAAGGTAGAACAATGCAGGAGCAATTGTCGAGAACAATGCAGGAGCAATTGTCGAGATTTACACCACAGAAGCTGGGTATTTTGGAGCTAAGATACGAGTTCATGAATAGATCAGAAGTTCCCTAAAGGAATCACAGATGAACCTGAACGAATTTGAAGAATTAAAGTCATTGACCGTTTCGTTTGAAAACAAAATTGCCCATATTCAGCTATCCCGCCCCGAAAAACTGAATTCGATGAACCCTGATTTCTGGCGGGAACTGCCGGTCGTGATAAAAGCCATTGATCGCGAAGCGGCGGCTCGGGTGATCGTCATTTCATCCTGCGGCAAGCACTTCACGGCCGGTATGGATTTGGAGGTATTTGCCAAAATTGGCGCTTCTGCCGGCGGCGAGCCTGCTCGTTCCAGAGAAAGCTTCCGCCGCATGGTACTGGAGCTTCAGGAGGCTTTTAACGCGCTGGAAAATGCCCGGATGCCGGTGCTGGTGGCGATCCAGGGCGGCTGTATCGGGGGCGGAGTAGATCTGGTCTGTGCCGCCGACAGCCGATATTGCACCGCTGATGCGTATTTCATCATCAAGGAAACAGACCTGGCCATGACCGCTGACCTGGGTACCTTGCAGCGCATGCCGCGTCTCATGCCCGAGGGCCTGGTGCGCGAACTGGCTTACAGCTCGCGAAAACTGAAAGCCAATGAAGCATTGAGCGCCGGGTTTGTAAACCGGGTGTTCGAAACCCAAAAGGAGATGATGGACGGGGTGATGGAAATTGCCAGGCGAATTGCCAGGCAGTCTCCAATGGCGGTCACCGGTAGCAAGGAAATGTTCAATTACAACCGCAATAATGGCCTCAGTGATAGCCTTCGCTATGCCGCGACCTGGCAGGCGGGCCTGTTTTCTCTGCCGGACATACAGCGAGCCATAAAGGCGCAAATGGAGAAAAGCGATGCAGAGTATGAGGAGTTGAGGGTTCTTGATTCCCCGCTGAATTCTGATCAGGGAAGCACTGACGCCTGAACAGCTTGCTGAATTGAAAGCCATGCTGGATAAATCAGATTTTGACAGCGGAATTGATTTACCGGAGCTGATGAAAGCTTCCCGACTCGCAAGAACTTTGACTGAAACATTCAAAAATTGGTGCACTGTGTGGCATTAATTGCCGTTCCCGCTTATGCTGTAAAGGACAACAAAAGGAGAACGTCATGAATTTCCTCTCCCCTCTCGCTCCACATGTTCACTGGGCATTGCGCCTCTCACTGGCGGCCACGTTTCTTTACCACGGCATTGGAAAGTTTCCAATCGCAGATTTTTCCGCGGCGATGGGAATGTCGCTTCCACTGGCCTGGGCGGTGGCCCTGGCGGAAATTGTCGGCGGTACTGCTTTGATTGCGGGTGCGTTCGGCAAGGATGCCCTGACCCGGATTGGCGGTATGATCGTCATCGTCATCATGATCGGCGCGATCGGCATGGTGCACTTTAAACAGGGCTTTACCGGTATGGAGTTCCAGATCCTGATGCTTGCTACGGGCTTGTATTTCGCCGCGCGGGGTAACGAGGTTTAGCTAAAGCCCAGTTGGTGCTTAAAAAGCCCCAATAACTGGTTTTTACTCGTCCTTCCTGGAAACGTTCAAGCCATCCAGGATCTCCTCCGTGTGCTCGCCACAATACGGTGGAGGGGACTGGATGACGAGGTCTGTCGAGCTGAATCGGGGTGCGGGTGCTGCTTGCAGTACTCCACCCGGATTTATGAAGGTTTCGCGTGCTGCGTTGTGCGGGTGTTCTGCTGCTTCTTCAAAATTCAGAACCGGCGCGAAACACGCTTCCGTTCCTTCCAATAACGCACACCATTCGTCCCGCGTTTTGGATTTAAACAGTTGTGCCATCTTCAGCTTGGCTGACGGCCACTTTGCTTTGTCCATTTGATCCGCAAAATCCGGATCTTCAACCAGGCCCAGCAAGTTGATCAGGCATTGATAAAACTTCGGTTCAAGGGCTGCAACGGTGACGTAATGATTGTCGGCACATTCATAGCTGTCATACCAGGGGGAAGCGCTGTCGATGGCGTTGTCCGCACGCTTATGGGTCCACAATCCCATTTGGTGAAGAGACAGCAACAGGGCTGACATCGTGGCAGTCCCATCGGTAATCGCTGCATCGATGACCTGCCCTGCTCCTCCGGCCCTGACGTGAAGCAATGCAGAAACCACGCCAAGGGCCAGCATAAATGCGCCGCCACCGATATCACCGACATAAGTTGGCGGAGCGAATGGTGATTCTTGCTTGTGACCTGAGTGAAACAAAGCCCCGGTCAAAGCAATGTAATTGAGATCATGTCCGGCCACATTCGCCAGCGGGCCATTCTGGCCCCAACCCGTCATACGGCCATAGACCAGCTCTGGATTGATCGCAAGACACTCATCCGGCCCCAGGCCGAGTCGCTCCATGACTCCTGGACGAAAGCCTTCAATCAAGGCATCCGCCCGTTGAATTAATTTGGCTGCAATTTTAACTGATCCGGGCTTTTTGAGATCCAGGGCAATGGACTTTTTACCCCGATTGAAAATAGCACGCGCACTGTGACTCCCGTTATTACCCAGGCCGGCCACTGAATCAACCCCGGGATGCTCAATCAATGTTACTTCGGCACCGAGATCTGCCAACAACATGCCCGCGACAGGTGCCGGGCCCAGTGCACCGATTTCCACAACCTTGATTCCAGCCAAAGGCCCCATAAAAACGTGCTCCCGATCGTCGAGGTTTTCAATTAGTCCAGCAAGGAATTACCGGCCCGGCGGACCTCTTCAGCGATTATTTTAATTCCCGCTGCAACGGATTCCGGATCCTGCGAATAAGTGATGCGGAGGCACTCATTTTTGTGCCGCCAGTCGTCTTTCAGCCCTGGAAAAAAATGATGTCCCGATATGACCAGAACGCCGCGTTGTTTGAGTCTTGAGTAAAGTTCTGCACTGCTGATGGGCAGATTCGGAAACCAGAGCCACAAGAATAACGCGCCTTCTGGCACATGAATATGATATTCAATACCCTCGAACTCACTTCGAACACAGGCAAGCGCATCCTCTACACGACTGCGGTAATAGGGTGCGATGATGTTGTTGCTTATGTTGATGATCTCGCCGGAATCCACCAACTTGTACAGCAAAACCGCACCAACGCTGCTGACAGCAAGGTGCATGACCGCATTCATCGAACTGACCGCAGATATGATTTCCTTGCGGGCAATCACTATTCCGGTCCGGATGGCGGGTAAGCCTATCTTTGACAGGCTCATGCACATGATGATGTTCTCGTTCCACAGGGGCTTCACGTCGGTGAAGATGATGTGAGGAAACGGCGCGCCGTAAGCGTTATCGATTATCAAGGGAACGTTGCTGGTTCTGGCAAGCTCAAGCAACTTGTTGATCTCATCGTCGGTCAAAACATTTCCGGTCGGATTGGTGGGGCGAGATACACATATTGCACCGATGTTTTCGTTCACATCTATCGCGTCAAAATCAACATGGTATTTGAACAATCTGTCGTCGAGGAATTCGATTGTAGGCCGGTTGGCGTGAAACATGTTTTCACTGACGCCGACATCGCTGTAGCCGATGTATTCGGGTGCCATGGGCAGTAGAATTTGTTTGTGTCTTCCGGCCTGTTCCATTTCACCGGCCAGCAGGTTGAACAGGATGAAAAATGCATTCTGGCTCCCGGACGTCAATGCAATGTTGTGCTGGGAAAGTTCCCAGCCATAGTTATCATTCAGCAAGCGGGCAAGGGCCCGGCGAAACCGGCCCTCACCTGCCGGGCCGGAATAGTTTTCCGCCATACGGGAAAACTCATCCGGCTGATCGATAATCGCGGCCATTTGATCCTTGAATATCTGTTCCACTTCCGGGATGTGGGCCGGATTGCCACCACCCAGCATCAACATAGAGCCATTCGCCGGCCCGCCCCCGTCCATAGCCGCGCCCATGTCATCCATCAATTCACTGGCGCCGGTGAGCCGTGTGAAGCGCTTGCCAAACTTTGAAAATTCCACCATTACACCTTAAGATTTCCGTAATGCCCTGAGATTAGCATGTGTTTTTCCCCAGAAGCCTGTCTGACTTGGCCGATCGTAGCGAGGGAAAACCGATTTGAGTCGGATTTTAACAGGACCCCAGTCATATGAAACAAGAAAGAATTCCAGGAGTGTTGGGCGGTATGGGACCAGAGGCGACCATCGATTTCATGTCCCGAATACTGCAACTGAGTCCTGCAAAGTCGGACCAGGATCACCTCCGATTACTGATCGATCAAAACCCCCAGATACCCAATCGCCATGCAGCAATTACCGGCAAAGCACCCTCGGCTGGTCCCTTGCTGGCCAGCATGGCAGTTGGTCTTGAGCGTGCAGGCGCCGACTTCCTGGTCATGACCTGCAACTCTGCACATGCTTTTCAATCGGATATTGAGCAAGCGACTTCAATACCGTTCCTGAGCATGATCGAAATGGTTTTGCAGGAAATCAATGAGCGACATCCGGGCGTGGAGAGGGTCGGCATCATGGCGGCGCATGGCTGCCTGGATGCGCAACTTTACCAGCAGGCTGTGGAGGCAGGCGGCCGAAAGAGCATTCTTTGGAACAGTGCAGAAATAAAACAATTCATGCAGGATGTGTACCGAGTCAAATCCGGCATCCTTGATTCAACCGTTCACGAAAGCATGCTTGAACTCGGCGAAAGTTTACATCGACGCGGAGCAGAGGTTCTTGTTGCAGGATGTACAGAGATACCGCTGGTCATCAATCCTGAGGACTTTGCCATCCCCTTGTTGTCCTCCACGGATATCCTTGCCCGGTACACGATGGACTATGCGTTGGGAAAACGAGCACTTCCTCAATAATCCAGCGCTGCGAACACGCAGTGCTTTAGAGCAACTGCTCGTAATAGCCAAACAACCCGACTGAACCACCCGTGTGCAGGAATACGACGTTCTCCCCTTTCTTGAAGTATCCCTTTTTAATCAGATCAAACATACCGGCCAGGCCTTTGCCGCTGTATACCGGGTCGGCGAGAATACCTTCGAGCCGGGCCAGCAGCGACACGGCTTCCTTCATCGAATCCGTGCATATGCCATAACCTTCGCCAACATAGTCGCAATTGGCAACGATATCGTCTCTTTGCACACAGCCTCCGGCACCAATGTATTCGGCGGTCTCAACGGCAAGTGCGTAAACGCGCTCCTCCTGCAGATCCCTGGGAGCATTTACACCAATGCCAAGCAATGGGATTCCGCTGTGCATCGCTTTGAGACCAACGATCAACCCGGCCTGTGTACCCGCACTGCCGGTGGCGTGGACCAGGTGATCCATGACCAGGCCCTGCTCATTGGCCTGGGCCAGCAATTCAAGCACACAATTAACGTAGCCCAGTGCGCCGACGGGGTTCGAGCCACCGCCGGGGATGATGTACGGGCGCTTACCCTGGCCCCGAAGCTCAGTGGCCAGATCGTTCATAGCCTGATTCATGTCGGTGGCTTTCGGGTAATGATGCAAATTGGCGCCCAGCAAGCGATCCAGCAATACGTTACCCGAATACAGATATGCCTTATCAGGGTCTTGAACACGATTCTCTAACAACAGTTCACACCCCATACCAAGCCGCGCAGCTGCGGCGGCAGTCTGGCGCGCATGATTGGATTGCACGGCGCCCTGGGTGATGATGGTGTCCGCTTTTTCTTCGAGCGCCTCTGCCATCAGGAATTCAAGCTTGCGCGTCTTGTTCCCACCACTGGCAAGCCCGGTGCAATCATCACGTTTGATGTAAAGATTGGGTCCATTAAAGTGCGCTGATAATCGCTCAAGCGGTTCGAGTGGAGTCGGCAGATGAGCCAGCCGTACTCGAGGGAAACGTGAAAGATGCATGGGGCTCGGTCCTTTGTCCGCGTGGAATCACTAACGGGTGCAATACATTAGAATGCAAGAACTCTTAGCAGGACTCTGGTGCCCTGTCAAACTCGGGCTTATAACTTTAGATGTCTGGTCTGCCAAGCAGAATTTGATTTAAAATAGCGGACAGCACATATTATCCGGGTCACTTCTCGAGGAAAACAGATGGGCGCTTTCAAACAAGCACACGGCGGCGAACTCAAGGAACTTTACCTGGCCGAACACAAGGCCGATGAGGAAAAGCTGCGTGCGGGCGATTATCCCTCCTGGGATCTTTCACCACGGCAGTTGTGTGATCTTGACCTGTTGTTGAACGGCGCATTCTCCCCCCTGGATGGTTTCCTCGGGCAGGCGGACTACGACAGGGTTTGCAATGAAATGCGCCTGCAAAGCGACATCTTGTGGCCCATGCCCATCACGCTGGATGTCAGCGAAGATTTTGCCGCTAACATTTCGCCAGGTGACACCATTGCCCTGCGTGACGCAGAAGGTGTTCTGATTGCCACCATGAATGTCTCCGATATCTGGCAGCCGGACAAACAAAGTGAAGCACAACGGGTTTTCGGCAGCACCGATGAAAAGCATCCGGCTGTCCATTATCTGATGCACCAGGCTGGACCGGTGTATCTCGGCGGTAAGCTAAACGGTATTGAGCCACCCATTTTTTATGATTTCAAATTGCTGCGGGATACGCCATCCGAGTTGCGCGGACGTTTCCGCAAGCTTGGCTGGCGCAAGGTCGTGGCCTTTCACACCCGCAACCCATTGCATCGCGTTCACCGGGAACTGACATTTCGTGTGGCGCGCGAGGTCGAGGCCAATCTGTTGATTCAGCCGGTTATCGGCAAGACCCAGGCAGACGATAATAACCATTTCACGCGGGTTCGTTGCTACGAACACATATTGGAGCAATATCCGGAGCAGACGACCACCCTGAGCCTGCTCAACCTTGCCACGCGTTTTGGTGGACCCCGCGAAGCCCTGTGGCAGGCCATCATCCGCAAGAATTATGGCTGCACCCATTTCATTGTCGGTCCCGATCATGCCGGCGCCGGAATGGATCACAAAGGGGAACTGTTCTACGGTCCTTACGACGCACAGAAACTGTATCTGCAACACGAAAAGGAACTGGACATCACGATGGTGCCGTTCAGGAACATGGTCTACGTGGAAAACAGGGCGGAATACCTGTTCGATGATGAGACTGATCCGACTGACACGGTGAAAAGCCTGTCAGCCACGGAGATTCACCGCCGCCTGCTTGAAGGCCTGGAAATCCCGAAATGGGCTTCCTATCCAAAAGTCATCGAAGAATTGCGCCAAGCCTATCCGCCAAAAGACAAGCAGGGCTTCACCGTGTTTTTTACCGGACTTTCCGGCTCGGGTAAATCCACCGTCGCCAATGCCCTGATGATCAAACTTCTCGAGGACGGATCAAGGCCCGTTACGCTTCTTGATGGCGACATCGTTCGTAAAAACCTCTCCAGCGAACTGACTTTCACCAAGGAGCACCGCGACCTCAATATCCAGCGCATTGGTTTTGTTGCCAGCGAAATCACCAAAAACCGCGGCATCGCCATTTGTGCACCGATCGCACCTTATGCTGAAACCCGGCGCCAGGTCAGGGAACTGATCAGCCCACTGGGCGGTTTCCTGGAAGTCCATGTCTCGACGTCCATTGAAGTCTGTGAATCCCGTGATCGAAAGGGGTTATATGCCAAGGCTCGCGCGGGCCTGATTAAGGGCTTCACCGGAATTGATGATCCCTACGAAATCCCGGAGAACGCTGAAATCGTGATCGACACCAAGGATTTGAGCCCGGACCTGGCGGCGCACCGCATCCTGATCACGCTGGAAAAACTGGGGTATATCAGTTAGTGATTTTTACGAGCAAAGAATGAGCCGGCCGAAGCTGTTGCTCATTTTTCCAGCTTGATATCGACCATTAATTCATTGGCTAGGTCTTCGAGTTCTTCCTGAAGGTCCTCGATGGATGTCTCAAGCGGAATCAACAGGCATGCATGGGCCAGGAACAAGTTCTCACCCGACATGGACGCACTCTGGCAGTGGGTTTCCAATTCCTGAACATTGACCTGGTGTTTGGCCAGAATCCGCGTAATGTCAAGCACGATTCCCGGCCGGTCCTGCCCTACCAAATCCAGTCTGAATTCCCGTTCGCTTGTTGATCCTGGTATCGAGGCAGAATGCTTTGCAATGATCTGCATTCCTTCTGACTCCAGGCCGGCAAGGCCCTCGACAAAAGCCTCAACCTGTTTGTCAGGGACACTCGCCAGCAAAATGCCGGCAAACTGTCCGGCCAAAGCAAGCATGCTGCTTTCTGTCCAGTTACCCCCGTGTTCCGCCAGCATCTCGGACAGGGCTTCAACGATTCCCGGGCGATCTTCACTGACAACGGTCAGGACAACTGATGTACTCATGACAGGTAAATTCCAATTAGTTCAGGTTCGGTGCAGGCCATTCCAAGCATGTTGCTTTGACGAAATCGGAACGTATCATAGCCCTCATTGGGGGCTTCATCAAAGAACAATGACCTGCCCTCGGTACATACCCATCTGGCAGGTGAAGGCATATTCACCCGGCTCGTCGTAACGGATTGCCAGGTCAACGGGCTCCCCCAATGGCAGTTCGCGGCTGATATTCAGCCCCTCGAACTGAACCCGTTCGGCACAGGGCGCCGGATCTTCCCGGACAAAACGGAAGTGGGTTGTGGCCCCGGCAGACACCTGGACACGATCGGGAGTATAGACACCATTGGCCACATGAATCTCAACCCTGCCGTCTCCGGCCGACACAAATTGGCGCCGACCCGCCAGCCAAAACCACCAGATAACGGCGGCCATCAGCGCGATACCGGCCAGGTTGACAGCCAGGGTGCTCATGACGCATTCCTGGTGTAGCTGAAACGACGCAGGCGATTGGCATTACTCACGACAGTCACCGATGAAAACGCCATGGCCGCACCCGCAATCACGGGATTGAGCAACATACCGATCAATGGATACAACACACCGGCTGCGATGGGAATGCCTGCTGCGTTGTAAACAAAAGCGCCAAACAGGTTTTGCCTGATGTTTTGGAGAGTCGCCCGGGACACCTCGATGGCGTCGGCAACCCCATGCAGAGAACCCCGCATCAAGGTGATATCCGCGCTTTCGATAGCGACATCCGTCCCGGTACCGATGGCAAAACCGACATGCGCCAAAGCCAGCGCCGGCGCGTCGTTGATGCCGTCACCGACCATACCGACACGCTCACCCTGCTGTTGCAGTGCAGCAACCTGGTTTTTCTTGTCATCAGGCAACACTTCTGCGCGCACCTCGTCTATACCTACCTGTTTGGCCACCGCGTTGGCCGTGTGCTGATTGTCCCCGGTCAACATGACCACTTTCAGACCGCCAGCCTGCAGGCGCCTGATGGCTTCCACGGAATCTGCCTTTATCGGATCAGACACCGCAATAATTGCTGCCAGCCGACCATCCACGGCAAGAAACATGGGTGTCCATGCCTTTTGTGCCATAGTCTGGCTGATCTCTAGCCAACGATTGCCGGCATCAGGATCTCTGAACACGGCTTGCATCAGCCTTTCATTGCCAAAAAGGATGGCCCTGTCGTCAACCCGGCCACTGACTCCCTGGCCGGAAACAGCCTCAAATTCTTCGACCGCCGGCAGATCAAGATCGCGGATTTTTGCAGCGGCCAGAATGGCCTCCGCCAGGGGGTGTTCGGAACCTGCTTCCAACCCGGCCGCCAGGCGCAGGGCATCATTTTCAGTCCAATCATCCACGGCAATGATTTCCACAACATCGGGCTGACCTTCGGTGATAGTGCCTGTTTTGTCCAGCACAATGGTGGTCAATTTGCTGGCAGTCTGCAGCGCCTCACCATTACGAATCAGCACACCGGCCTCTGCGGCCTTGCCAATGCCTACCATTACCGACATGGGAGTGGCCAGCCCCAAGGCACAGGGACAAGCGATTATCAGGACCGTCACCGTGGTGACAAGGGCATATACCGCACGTGGGTCGGGGCCAAAATTGAACCACACCAGCCCGGCTGCTATCGCGATCAGCATGACCGTGGGGACAAAAATTCCGGCAATTACATCAGCCAGCCGACCAATCGGCGGCTTGGAGTTCTGTGCCTGACGCACCATTTTAATGATCCGGGCCAGGGCCGTATTTGCACCGACATGGCTTACCTCAAACAAAACGCTTCCCGTTTTGTTCAGGGTGCCCGCTGAAACTGTATCGCCGGCGCGTTTACTTACCGGGACCGGTTCACCCGTGAGCATGGATTCATCAACATTCGTCTGACCTTTTGTCACCAGGCCATCCACTGCAATTTTTTCACCGGGACGCACGCGCACGATATCACCCTTGACGACCTCGTTGATCGGCACATCCACTTCAATTCCGTCGCGGATAACACGCGCAGTCTTTTCCTGCAAATCCAGCAAGCGGCGAATCGCCTGAGACGTTCTTCCACGTGCTTTCAATTCCAGGGCCTGCCCCAGGTCCACCAGGCCAATGATGATGGCTGCTGCCTCAAAATAGACATGGCGGGCAATGTCCGGTACCAGTTCGGGCGCCAGCACAATGACAAATGAATACATCCATGCCATACCGGTTCCGACTGCAATCAAGGTATCCATGGTGGCCGAATGTGCCTTGAATGCCTGCCAGGCGCCGGTAAAAAAGTGCTTGCCGGAGAAATACATGACTGTGCCGGTAATCAGGGCTGTTGCCAGCCAGAACCACCGCAACGGCGTCCAGGAAGTATCGATTCCGGACGCAAAAAAACCAAACACCATCAACGGTACGCCGACCGCAAGCGCCACTGAAGTTTTGCGAATCAGGTCACGATAATAATCTGCGCTGGCCTGGTCGGAATCAAGCAGGGACAATTCCTCATTGACTACCGCGTCGTATCCCGCCTGTTCAACCGCGGCAATCAATTCAGATACCCGCGCCGGGCCTTCAATATGCACTTCCCTGGTAGCCAGGCTGATACTCAACTCCTCAACACCCGGCACCTCTCTGAGCGCCTTTTCGATCGGCGCCTGGCAGGATGCGCAGTGCATGCCCTCCAGCTTGAGTACCGTTTGACGGTTTGTTGCTTTATTCATGACCTTAACCCTCTGGCCGTTGTCAGGCGATTTAGCGTGATCCGGTTCTATCTGAAGTACTACACTACAAAATCCGTTCTTTTTTCACCCAAATCAGAATAGTAGCACTGGGTCCGGCTGAAAATAGGCTAAGGAAGCTCTGATCTATTCATGAACGGGTATCTTGCGTCCAAAATGCCCAGCTTCTGCGCTACGATGCTAGTAATAGCCAGCTATTACCTGCGATCCGCGCCTTGAATCTGACCATTTTGAATCGCAATCTACTTCGCCCAGAATAAATCATAGGTTCCCTAAATCAAAAATTACAATCAGCCCTTAATTAAAATTACAATTGCATGAAATGAATAAATCTTTTCTCGTCCGATCTTTGCATAAATGGTTTGGGCTAATCATTGGATTGCAAGTGCTCATCTGGCTCGGTACGGGCCTGTACATGGTCGTGCTCGACCTGGATTTCATCCACGGCGATCCGCTGGTCAGAAACATGCAGCAGACTGTGGAAGTGCCCGAATCTTCCCGGCTCAGCGTGGCGGCCCTGCGGGCGAAATATTCGGACGCAACGGATATTGGCCTGCGGCCCGTACTGGGTACAAGCTACTTCACAGTCACTACGCCTGAAAGCCGCTACCTGATCAACCCTCATTCGGAAGAAGTGATCTCACCTTTGGGCGAGGAATACGTCAGAAAAATAGCTGCCTATCACTTCAATGGCGAAGCATCGATAAGTAAAACCAGGCTGATCACCACCGATCCACCCGGTGAAATCGGCCCGCGCCGCCTGCCGCTTTGGCGTGTCGATTTCAATGACCGCTACGCCACCAGTTTTTATATCGATCCCTACACCGGAGCCCTGGTCACTCGCCGGCACCAGTACTGGCGCATTTTTGATTTCTTTTTCATGCTCCACATCATGGATTACGACGAGCGTGCGGATGCCCATAATTTGTTGCTCCAGATTGCGCAGTTTACCGGTGTGATATTTGGCATCACCGGGCTGTGGCTGCTGTTTTACAGCTTCAGGAGACGGCGCAAGGAAGTCGTCAAATGATGGTATTCCTTAAGAAACTGCATAAGTGGGTTGGGCTCCTGATTGGTATTCAGGTGCTTCTGTGGTTGCTCAGCGGGCTGGTCATGAGCTTACTCGACCCCGACAAGGTCAGCGGCCGGCAATGGGCGAGCCCGCTTCAACATGAGCCACAGATCCTTCCCGACACCCCGTTGTTGGAACCGGATCAGCTACAGGCCGAACACACAGGCAATGCACTCAGCATCAGCTTGCAGATGATCCGGGGCGTGGCGACTTACCGGATCAGAACCATCAATGGGATTAGTCTGCTGAACGCAACAGACGGTTCCGTGATCCGCTTCGACAGGCGTGAGGCAGAAAGGCTCGCCCTTCAGGACTTTAGCGGTGAAGGCGAAATTGTTTCCATCGAAAGCGGTACGGCGCCGGACAGGGAGACCCGAACCCGTAGCGGGCCTTACTGGCGGGTCAATTTCTCGGACAAGGCGCATTCTTCTTTGTACATTTCCACCGCTACCGGAAGAGTTTTCGATCGAAGAAACAGCTATTGGCGTGTATTCGATTTCTTCTGGATGCTGCACATCATGGATTACTCCGGGCGGCAAAATTTCAACAATACGCTGATCATCGTCGTTGCCCTGATTGCAATTTGGCTGGGGATCAGTGGCTTCATTTTGCTTTTTGGCAGTTTCAAGCTCACGGATTTCAATCTATTGAAACTGTTGCGAAAGCGCGCTGATGTCCTGATCACGCTGATCGACCCGGTGGTCAGCACACCACAGCAGGTCAGGCTTCAACAGGGTGGCAATCTTTTTCTCTCACTCGCAGCCAGTAACGTCACGCTACCGTCTAATTGCGGTGGCGGCGGTAGCTGTGGGCTGTGCCTGGTACAAATGGAGTCCACGGAATTGTCACCACCCAATGCCGCGGAAAGCGACCACATACCCGAACACTTGTTGCAACAGGGTTTCAGGCTGGCCTGCCAGCACGAAGTCGAGCACAGCATCACCCTGAGACTGGTCGAAGGCACCATCGCATCAAAAGGGATTACAGCTACAGTCAAGGGCGTTCGCTACATCACGCCTTTCATCAGCGAAGTCCTGCTGGAGTGCGACCGGCCGCTGAGCTACGCAGCCGGCAGCTATTTTCAGATCCAGGTTCCGGCTCATGAGATTCTATTCAAGCCAAGCGGCGTACCCGGTGAGTACCAGCAGGACTGGGATGCCGTGCGCTACTCGCCTCGAAGCGGTTCCAGCGCCCCCTTGCGCCGGGCCTACTCGGCAGCCAATTTCCCGGGGGAAATCGGCAATTGCCTGCTGTTGAACGTTCGGTTCCAACCGCCCCCTGCCGGTCTGGAGGACATTCCTGTGGGTATCGGCTCTACCTGGGTACATTCACTGGCTGTTGGCGACACGGTGGAGTTATCCGGTCCCTACGGGCATTTTCACGCTCAGGACACCGGCCGTGAAATGATTTTCATTGGCGGCGGTGCCGGCATGGGCCCACTGAGGTCCATCATCCTGGATCAACTGCTGAATAGATCCAGCAGCAGAACCATCAGCTTCTGGTATGGCGCCCGTACCCGTCGCGAGATTTTTTACCGGGAAATTTTTGACCAACTTGCGCTGGATCATGAAAATTTCAGCTGGACAGTAGCGCTTTCGGAACAGGACCCGGATGAGCACTGGCAAGGAGCAACAGGCCTGATTCACGAAGTTGCGCTTGAAAGCTACCTGGCAAAACACCCGGGTATCGAAGACTGCGAATTCTATATCTGCGGACCACCCGCGTTGTTGATGGCCGCACTGGAAATGCTGGCTGAACTGGGCGTTCAGCCAGCTGCTATCCGTTATGATGACTTTGGAAACTAACAGCGGCGGATGAGTTTGCCACTTGACCCGTAAGATGATGTCAACGAGAGGATCAGACAGATGAACATGACCCGAAGGGACTTTGTTAATGGTGTCCTGGCGGGTTCCGCTGCGGCAATATTTCAGCCGCAACTGGCACTCTCCGCAGTGGTGAACGACTCTCGGAGGGTTGGTGAAAGCTGGTACGGGTATGGTGGCGTAGGTGACTATGCACCTTCACATGGCAATACCCCCGAAGTGGTCAATACCGCGCATCGCATTCGTGACGGCGAGTTCGCCTCGATTCCCTCTGACCTGGCCATAGACGAGGAATATGATCTGGTCATAGTCGGGGGTGGGATGGCAGGTCTTGGTGCTGCCTGGCACTTCAGGAAGCACGCAAAACCGGGTCAGAAATGCCTGATGCTGGACAACCACCCCCTCTTTGGTGGGGAGGCAAAGGAAAATGAGTTTGCCGTCAATGGCGTGACCCTGCTTGCACCCCAGGGCGCGAATGGGTTTTTTGTACCGCCCCGGGTTGATGATCCCGAGCAAGCCCAGGGTGATGCCCGCTACTATGCTGAATTCAATATTCCACGGGAATTACCTTATGGCGAATGGTCTTCCACCCGAAAACCGCTGAATTTTTGCCGGGACAATTTTGGATTTTTACATTGGTTGCTCGAAGGAAAAACAAGTGTTGGCTATTTTTTTGAAACGGACCAGGGTGGCAAATGGGTAAACGATATCTGGAATCATGATCTGAAAAATACTCATTTTTCAATACAAACACGTGCGGCAATGCTCCAGTGGCACCGAAGCAGATCGGAAAATCTGAACGGTGAAAAAACCGATCGCTGGCTGGATACCATGTCCTACAAGGACTACCTGGAAAGAGAATTGAAACTCGGACCAGAGGGCACGGCCCAGGCTGATTTATTCATGGCCAGTGCCTTTGGCCTGGGAAGTGACGTCATTTCGGCTTACATCGCTCGCAGCGTATTGATGCCCGGCCTGTTGTCAAAACAGGAGTTTGAAGCGGGATCAACACGCCGTCATTCATTTCCAGGGGGAAACTCCGGATTTGCGCGCTATTTTCTCAAAGCCATCAACTGCGAAGCAATTGCCGGCGAAAACAGTTTTGATGACATTATTACCGGCGCTATTGATTTTTCTGCACTGGACAGGCCGGGTGACAGCATTCGTTTTCGTCTGCATTCCACGGCGGTCAGTGTGCGGCATGAAGGGACGGCAGATAACGCGAGCAGCGTGCGTATAGTTTACAGCCGTGGCGGAAAAGAATACGCCGTTCGTGCAAAGGGCGTGGTCATGGCCTCAGGTGGCTGGGTGAACAAACACGTCGTTCGAGACTTGCCGGCCAGCTTCCTGCAAGCGTATGGGCAATTTCATCATGCACCCTTTCTGGTCGCCAATGTTGCCCTGGATAACTGGCGTTTTATGTATGAACTGGGCATCACTGCCGCTCGCTGGCAGAAAGGTTTTGGCTATGGCGCCAACATTCGTCAACCCATGATGGTTGGACGACACCGGCCGGCGCTGGATCCGGACAAACCCGCGGTACTGACATTTTATGTTCCTTTTCATACCCCGGGCCTGCCGGTTAAAGCCCAGGTTTCAATAGGCAGAGCTGAATTATTTCAGACCTCTTATGCTGATTATGAAATTCAGATCCGAACTCAAATGACAAAACTTTTCTCTGCCTCCGGCTTTGATCATCGAAGAGACATCAAGGGCATCATTCTGAATCGCTGGGGACACGCCTATGTTGTACCGACACCGGGCTTCGTATTCGATTCAAAAGCGGGAATGTCACCCTGCAATGTGATCAAACAAGGTTATGGTCGCATCGCCTTTGGCCATTCCGAACTGGAAGGCTTTCAGCACTGGGGACCGGCTGCCGACCAGGGCCGCCGGGCAATGCAGCAAATACTGGACATCATCTGATCAAAATTCTTCATTGAACTACAGTGAAGAAAGCGCTTTATTGCGTATCTTGTGTTTGCCTCCCCAGCAGGAACTCCTGCCACAGCAGGAAAACGGCCGGGATAACGGCCAGGGTCAGAATGGTAGCGCTGACCATGCCACCCACCATCGGCGCGGCAATGCGACTCATGACTTCAGAGCCGGTGCCGCTACCCAGCATGATCGGTAACAAGCCGGCGATGATGGTCGCAACGGTCATCATGATCGGCCTTACCCGCAAAAGGGCGCCATCCGTCACGGCGGCAACAATGTCTGCCCTGGACAGTGAACGCCCGTCACGTTCAAGTTCGGCAGTGCGGGTTGCCAGTGCCTGTTTGAGATAAACCAGCATGATCACGCCAATCTCAACCGCTACCCCGGCCAGGGCAATAAACCCGACACCGACGGCCACGGATAAGTTGTAATCAAGCAGGTACAACAACCACAGGCCTCCAATCAGCGCCATGGGCAATGTTCCAAGGATAATCAGCACTTCGGTCACGTTCCTGAAGTTCAGGAATAACAGCAACATGATGATGATGATGGTGATCGGTACCACGATGACAAGGTGTTCTTTCGCGCGCTCCATGTATTCGTACTGACCGGACCAGGTGATGGAATAGCCGCTGGGCAGATCAACCTGTTCGGCAACCGCCTGACGTGCCCTGGCAACATAGCTACCGAGATCCACACCCTCGATATCCACGTAAACCCAGCCGTTCAGCCTTGCGTTCTCACTCTTGATCATTGGCGGGCCATCCTCGATGCGCAATTGAGCAACCGCTTGTAAGGGAATATGGTGCCCACCCGGAGTGATCACCGGCAGAAGTTTAAGTTGGTCCAGTGAGTCTCTCACGGAGCTCGGGTAGCGCATGTTGACCGGATAACGCTCCAGTCCCTCAATGGTTTCAGTGACATTCATCCCCCCGATCGCCGTACGCACCACGTCCTGGATATCGTCGATATTCAGGGCATAACGGGAAGCCGCGTCACGGTCGATGTCAACCGTGATGTAGCGACCACCGACGACACGCTCAGCGTACGCCGAAGCTGTCCCGGGAAGTTCTCTCAGGACATCTTCTATGTCCTTGCCAATTTCCTGGATGATGCCGAGATCCGCACCCGCAACTTTGACCCCCACGGGGGTTTTGATACCGGTTGCCAGCATGTCAATGCGGGCCTTGATCGGCCACACCCAGGCATTGGTAACACCCGGTAGCTGCAAACGCTGGTCCAATTCGGCCTTGATGTCGTCAATGGTCATGCCGTCCCGCCACTCCGACTCCGGTTTCAGCTGAATCACGGTTTCGATCATGGTCAGAGGCGCCGGGTCGGTGGCGGTTTCAGCACGGCCGATCTTGCCAAATACACGTTTTACTTCCGGTACTGACCGGATCAACTTGTTCGTTTGTTGCAGAAGTTGCTGGGCTTTGCCAATGGACAAACCCGGAAGGGTGGTCGGCATGTACATTATATCCCCTTCATTGAGATCCGGCATAAATTCAGATCCCAGCTGGGTAGCGGGCCACAGGCCGACAATCATCAGTGCAGCCGCTGTAATGAGCACCAGGGCAGGCCGGCGCGTGACTACATTGATCAAGGGTCTGTACACCCAGACCAACAGACGGTTCAAGGGGTTTTTGTGCTCCGGAATGATCCGGCCGCGGATGAAATACCCCATCAGCACCGGCACCAGGGTGATGGATAAAATGGCGGCGCCGGCCATGGCAAAGGTCTTGGTGAATGCCAGCGGCGCAAACATCCGGCCCTCCTGGGCCTGCAAGGTAAATACCGGCAGGAAACTGAGTGTGATGATCAGCAGGGAAAAAAACAATGGCGGCCCGACTTCGGTCGCGGCCTGTGCAATCATATCCCAGTGTCGCGAAGCATCGTAGTCTTCACGTTCCATTTTCTTGTGCACTGTTTCAATCATGACGATGGCCGCATCGACCATGGCGCCAATTGCGATGGCGATTCCGCCCAGTGACATGATATTGGCGTTGAGCCCCTGTGCGTGCATGACCACGAAAGCGAAAATAATTCCTACCGGCAAGGAGATAATGATGACCAGAGAGGAGCGAAAGTGAAGCAGGAACAGGAAGCAAACCACCACAACCACCAGGAATTCTTCAATCAGCTTTCCTGTCAAGGTATCGATCGAGCGCTCAATCAAGGCTGCGCGATTATATGTTTCAACCACTTCAACACCTTCTGGAAGGCTCGCTTCCAAGTCCGCCAACCGGGCCTTGACGCCTGCAATGGTGGTCCGCGCATTTTCACCGAAACGCATTACGATGATACCGCCTACCACTTCACCCTCACCATCCAGCTCGGCGATACCACGCCGCAACTGGGGACCGAGGCGAATGTCGGAAATATCACCCAGGCGTAACGGTGTACCCTCCTTGTTTACACCCAGAGGAATTTTTTCCAGGTCGGCGATTGAACTGAGGTAACCGGTGGCTCGCACCATGTATTCGGCCTCTCCCATCTCGATCACCGAGCCGCCCACTTCACGATTACCCCTTTGAATGGCCAGTCGAACCTGGGCCAGCGACAGTCCATACGCACGCAAGGCATCCGGATCGATCACGACCTGGTACTGTTTTACCATGCCGCCCACGGTTGCAACTTCCGCCACCCCTGGAACGGTCTGGAGTTCGAATTTAAGGAACCAGTCCTGGATGGAGCGCAACTGCGCCAGGTCCAGGCTTCCGCTACGGTCAACCAGTGCATATTGGTAGATCCAGCCTACCCCGGTAGCATCCGGGCCCAGCACTGGTTTGGCTGAAGGCGGTAAATCACCGGAAACCTGGTTCAGATACTCGAGAACACGGGATCGTGCCCAGTAAAGATCCGTGCCATCCTCAAAAATGATGTAAACGTAGGAATCACCGAAATAGGAATAACCACGGACTGTGACGGCGCCGGGCACGGCCAGCATGGCGGTCGTCAGCGGGTACGTCACCTGGTCCTCGACTACTTGCGGTGCCTGGCCGGGATAGCTGGTCTTGACGATGACCTGCACATCGGACAGATCAGGCAGGAAATCGACCGGCGTATTGCGTATGGCCTGTATCCCCCAGACCACCAGAATAACCGTCAACAGCAACACCAGGAAGCGGTTGTTGAGCGACCAGTGAATGACTTTTTCAATCACGGTCCCGCTCCTTTTCACCAGGCTCTTCCTGTTCGTTACCCTCCTTGCCGGCGCCCTCATCGCCCTCATCAACATCAGGTGAATCACCCAGGTGAATGGTTTCGATGACAAAATCCCCGACCGCGTTCTGGACAATCGAAAAATGAATGTTCTTGTCCTCTTTGATTTTCTCCAGTTCCACGCCGGGCAAGACATCAAACTCCATCGTCATGGCAGTCCAGCCCAGCTCATCAATGGGCCCGTGGCTGACTCTCAAGCGCCTGCCTTCCAGATCAATTGCATCAACGATACCGCTGCCAAAGGCCGATTTGGTTTTGGCTTTTCCATCATCCATTTCCATCACATCCAGGCGCAAGATACTGCCGTGCAGGCTGGCCTCGGAATCAATCAGGAACTGGGCGGAGGTGACCACCTCATCACCCTCCTTCAGGCCGGCTATGATTTCCACCCAATTTCCGGACTCAATGCCCCTCATGATTTCCCTTACCTGGTATTTGCCGCCTCCAAGCGCCACCACCACGCGGTCGGTATCAGGCCCCCTGATCAGTGCCTCTCGCGGAATACTGAGTGCGGAAGGCCTGGTCTTGCCATAGATTGTCACGCGGGCATACATGTTCGGCTTCAGCCGGCCATCGGGGTTTTTAAATCGCAACCTGACCTGCAGTGTACGGGTGGTGGGATTGAGTACCGGGTAGACATAATCCACCCGTCCGCTGAACACCTCACCCGGCATGTAGTTGAGCCTGGCCTCAGCGGATTGGCCCCGGGCCACCCAGTCCGCCTGCGCCTCGAAAACCTCCGCCTGCAGCCACACACTGGATAAATCCACCAGGCTCATGACCTCGCTTGCCGGCTTGATGAACATGCCTTCCCTGGCATTCAAATTGGTGACGATACCGTCCTGCGGCGCCAGTATCTGGATCGTATTGGAGACCTTTCCTGATTTTGACAGGCGCTCAATGCCGGTTTTGACCATTCCCAGGGCCAATAACTTGGCCTCTGCTGCGGCAAGCAACCGGTGATCATTTCGGCGCCTGGCCTGGATGTATTCCTTTTGCGCGTTGACCAGTTGCGGGGAATAGAATTCAAATAACAATTGCCCTTTCTCAACACGTTCCCCCTCGGTCTCAACCAGCAATCGTTCCACCCATCCCTCGGTGCGCATGCTGATCTGGCTGAGCCGGGATTCATCAAAACCGACATACCCGGTGGCTTCTATCCGGCGGAACAGGGGTCTTATCTGAGCCGCCTGGGTCCGCACCCCCAGGTTCTGCTCGACACTCGGGTTGATCCGCACGGTCGCCTGATCGTCCGTATCACCTTCATCGGCGTACACCGGCACCAGGTCCATTCCCATAGGGGACTTACCGGGCTTATCCCTGCGGTAATTTGCATCCATCGGGGCGGCCCAGTAGAGAATCTCTTTTTCTTTGCTGAGCTGTGATCCCGATTTTCCTGCTACTCCGCTGTCATTTCCCCAAGGCCATTGGGTTCCAATTAAGATGCCGGCGCCCAGACCGACAGCCAACACCAGTACCAGGCTGGGTTTTTTCCTGCTCTCTGAATTCATGAGGGTTCTCCCTGCAAATACAGCAAACGAGCCCGCGTCTTGAGTTCATCCGACTGAAGGCTTGCATGGTCAAGCTTGAGTTCGTATTCACTGATGCGGGCCCGCATCAACGTGGTCAGATCGTCAACGGCATTCCTGTATGCTTCAAAAGCAGCTTCCGCGTTGAATGAGGCCTGGGGCAACAACGTGGTTTCATACAATTCCAGGCGCTCCAGTTCACGGTCCAGCGCGGCTGAATTGACTTCAACCTGGCTTCTGAGTGACCGGTACGTGTCATCACGTGCAAAACGGGTAGCCGAGGTTTCTGCCACCCGGGAGGCGAGAACACGATCCTGCCTCTTGCCGGTGAACAGGGGGATATCCATAGTGAACATGACGGAGAGTAAATCCGCCCTGCTGCTGCCGTCGATATTCGTGCCTCCGCGTCCACCGTAAGCAACATCAACTGCGAATCCGGGTTTATAACGCTGGCGGGCGATTTCCTCACCTGTCTCAAAACGCGCAATTTCATGCTGCCAGGCACGCAGCCTGGGATGACTGGCCAGACCATCGATGATCTCCTGCCCCGGCTTTG
>SMVB01281508.1_pt1 | contig 21357 bp, 18 predicted proteins | sample 2456461 | NCBI WGS metagenome assembly SMVB01 (sample SAMN11095934, study PRJNA526329) | marine sediment metagenome | biome: Marine sediment; feature: Surficial sediment; material: Deep marine sediment; isolation source: Hadal surficial sediment | place: Pacific Ocean | collected 2014-05 | depth...
GAAGAGGTCCGGTCGCGCGAAGGAGGCCGTCTGGTTTGTCATTCCGGAGTGGCTGAAATTGAACCGGTGCGCGATGAGGCCGCGGGCCGCCATGGCCTCGGCGACCCGTGGGAACATGCCGTAGTCCTTGTACCCCTTGAAGCCGTGTGCGACGAGCATGACACCCACCGGCGGGCCCGCAGGGATGTGCGTGTCGCCGAAGATCGGCTCGCCCTCGGCGCCGTCGATCTGCCAGGGTGTGCTCATGGGGCTCGTTCCTTCCCAAGCTTCGCGATGACGGCCTCGGTGAACGCGGTGGTGCTGAGGCTGCCACCGAGGTCATGCGTCTTCTCGCCGGCCGTCAGGCAGTCGTTGTAGGCGTTGCGGATCCTTCCCGCAACGTCACGGCACGCCTCGTCGGCCCGACTGTCGGCGAGGTAGTTCAGCATCATGACAGCGCTCATCAGCAACGCGAGCGGGTTGGCGAGGTTCCGACCCACGATGTCGGGCGCGGTGCCGTGCACTGCCTCGAAAACGGCCCGCCCCTCGCCGAAGTTGGACCCGGGCGTCACACCGAGCCCCCCTACCAGGCCGGCGCAAAGGTCTGAAATGACGTCGCCGTAGAGGTTCTCACACAACAGCACGTCGAATTGGCTTGGATCCTGCACGAGCCGCATGCACGCGGCGTCGATGATCTGCTCGTCATACTCCAGATCGGGATACTCGCGCTGATGCTCGGCCCGCGCGCACCGGAGAAACAGCCCGTCGCTGAGCTTCATGATGTTGGCCTTGTGCAGCACGGTGATCTTTCGGCGTCCGCGGCTCCTGGCGTACTCGAACGCGAACGATGCGATACGCCGGCACGCGACCTCGGTCGCCACCTTCAACGACGTGATCACACCCTCGGTGATGATGTTCTCGATCCCGGAGTACAGCCCCTCGGTGTTCTCACGGACAACGACGATGTCGACATCGTCGTACCGGGTCCGCACGCCGTCCACGGACCGGATGGGGCGGACCGCGGCGTAGAGGTTGAGCCGTTTCCGCAATGCCACATTGACCGATGAGAATCCGCCACCGACCGGCGTCGTGCAGGGTCCCTTGAGCGCCACCCCGTGCTCGATCACCGCGTGGACGGTCGCGTCAGGCAGAACGCGATCGGCCCCGCGGTCGAGCGCGGCTTGACCCGCCTGGCACTCGACCCATTGGAGGCCCGCGCCCGCCTCGGAAAGAATATGCACGACCGCTTCGGTCACCTCGGGACCGATGCCGTCGCCTGGAATGAGCACGACCGTATGTGACGTATCCGCCATGGGGCACGGAAGATAACCCAAATCGCATAGCATGGGTCTATGGATTGCGTTGGGTTGCCCTGCGACGTGGCGATATTCGGGGGTGGCGCCGCCGGACTGTGGACCCTGGACGTGCTCGTGGCGCGCGGCCTCAGTACCGTGCTCCTGGAATCCGATCGCCTCGGCGGCGGGCAGACCGTCTGCGCCCAGGGGATCATCCACGGCGGCATGAAATACACACTCAACGGCATCCTGTCGGGCTCGGCGGCGGCTCTCCGCGGTATGCCCGACCACTGGCGGGCCTGCCTGGCGGGCCGGCGGGAGCCGCATCTGACCGCAACCCGTGTCCGCGCCGACCACTGCTACCTGTGGCGGACAGGCTCGGCGCGAAGCCGATTGGGCATGATCGGTGCGAGAATCGGCCTGCGATCGAAACCACAGCCGGTTCCCGCGGGGCAGCGGCCCGAGCCGCTGGCATCGTGTCCGGGCGTTGCCAGGATCGCCGAGCCCGTGATCGACCCCGTCAGCCTCGTCAACGAGCTCGGCCGCCGCCATCACCGCTGCATCATGAAGGTCGACGCCACGCAGGGCATCGCGATGGACCACGACCGGGGGCGGGTCACGAGCATCATGTTGTCCGCCCCCGGCGGCGGCGACCGCTGCCGGATCGAGCCCGGTACGGTCGTCCTGACGGCCGGGGCCGGCAACGCGGACCTTGCGGCGATGGCCGGGATCGGCCGCGCGGTCCCGCAGCAACAACGCCCGCTGCACATGCTCATGATGCGTGGCGGCCTGCCCGAACTCAACGGCCACTGCGTCGACGGGGCTCGCACCCGGGTCACGATCACGTCCGACACCGACACTGCCGGTCGGAGGGTCTGGCAGATCGGCGGCCAGATCGCCGAGGACGGCGTCGAGATGGATTCCCAGACCCTGGTTCGCCACGGCGCCGCCGAAATCCGCGCAGTGCTTCCGGACCTCGACCTTGGCGGCGTCGAATGGGGTACATATCGAATCGAGCGTGTTGAGGCGGCCGGAGGCGGTCGTCCCGACGACGTCTCGGTCACCGCGGTCCACAACGTCGTCGTCGCCTGGCCGACCAAGCTCGCTCTCGTGCCGCGACTTGCCCGGCGAATCACGGAACTCGTTCCCGGTCCGACACAAACCGGCCATGCCGTTGCCCCCGACGGGTGGCCGCGACCGGGCCTCGCAAAGCCCCCCTGGGAGACGCAAGAGCAATGGTCAAGCGACGCCTAGGCCGGTCGGCCATCGAGGTCACGCCCATCGGCTTCGGTGCGTTCAAGATCGGACGCAACACCGGCGTGAAGTACCCCCAGGCATACGACCTGCCCGACGTCGACGCCGTTGCGAGGCTCTTCGACGGTTTGCTGGACCTGGGGATCAACTACATCGACACCGCGCCGGCGTACGGGCTCAGCGAGGAGCGGGTCGGCGCGGCACTCGCGGGCCGTCGCGACGACCTCGTCCTGTCGACGAAGGTCGGCGAGACCTTCGCCGACGGCCGCTCGACGTACGACTTCTCAGCCCGGGGAATCCGCGAGAGCGTGCAACGGAGCCTCCGACTGCTTCGCACCGAGACGATCGACGTCGTTTTCATCCACTCCGACGGCGATGACATCCGGATCCAGACCCGGACCGACGCGGTGCCCACACTGACCGCCCTGCGCGACGAGGGGGTCATCCGGGCCATTGGCCTGTCGGGCAAGACCGTCGAAGGGGCCCGGGCCGCACTGTCATGGTCGGACGTCCTGATGGTCGAGTACAACGACCGCGACCGGACGCACGCCGGCGTGATCGCCGAGGCCGCCGAACGCGGCGTGGGCATCGTCGTCAAGAAGGGGCTCGCGTCAGGCCGGCTGGCTGCAGAACAAGCGGTCCGCTTCGTGCTCGATACCGCGGGCGTCAGCAGCCTCGTCGTGGGCAGCCTGAGCCTCGATCACATCAGTGACAACGTCGCGGTGGCCGCGAGGGGCTAGCGCGGGTTCACTCAAAGCGATACGCTTTGAGTGAACCCGCGCTAAGGGATCCTAAGCTTCATCCCCACCTTGAGCCTGTCGGGGTTGCCGCCGATCGCGGTGCGGTTCGCCTGGTAGATCTCGCGCCACCGCAATTCGCTTCGGTACTGGTCCTCGGCGATGGTGCTCAGCGTGTCACCGGCCAGCACCGTGTACTGGCGACCGGACCCTGCGAAAGCCGGCGTCATTGCCGGCGCGGCGGGAATCGACACGGAACGATTCAGTCCCACCGCCCGGGTGTCGTCGCGTGCCGGCAACTGGAGCCGCTGACCAACGTTCAGTCGGTCCGGGTTGATCTCGGGGTTGCCGTTGGCGATCTCGCGCCACCGGATGCCGTCGCCGAACCACCGCTGCGCGATCGTCCACATCGAATCGCCGGGCTGGACGATGTACTGCACCGTCCTGGGCGACCGGGCTTCGGGTTCCGGCATCAGCGTCGGGGCCCGCAGGACCCACGGATCGTCCGGCTGGGTCACGGCGGACACGGCATCGCTGCCGAGGACGCCGGTGGCCGCGTTGTTCTCGGTCGTCGCGCCACCCTGCGACCACAGGGCCTCCTCGATCGAGCGTGCGAGGTCGCCGTCATTCGCTTGCCCTGCGTCCTGTACCAGCGGGTCGGTCGATCGTGGCTCGACGAAGGGGTCTTCTTCAGCAGGCGGCAACAGTGCCGCCGGCAAAGTTCGGTCCGGTCCGCCGAACCCGTAGTAGACACCAAGCACTACTGCGAAGAGCACCACGATCGCGACCGTGACTTTGGTTCCTGCCGACATACTCAGTCCTCCATGACTGGTCCGTGGATAGCTGGCCCTCAGGCCGATGCGGTGTCCGCCTGATCCTGGTTCGCCGCGTTGAGGTCGGTGGCGTCCGTTGATCCCTTTCGACCGGTCACCGATCGCACGACGAGCGGCGCCGCAATGGCGACCGAACTGTATGTGCCGACCACCAGACCGACCAACAGCGTGTAAGAGAACGACCGGATTCCGCTTCCGCCGGCGCCATACATGATCATCACCGCCACGAGCGTTGTGACCGACGTAAGCACCGTCCGGCTGATGGTCTGGTTGATCGAACGGTTCACGATGTCCGCTGTTGGTATCGGCAACTTGCCGCGGTTCTCGCGAATTCGGTCCAGGATGACGATCGTATCGTTCAGGGAATATCCGATGATCGTCAGCAGGGCCGCAACCACGCCCAGGTCGATCCGGAAATCCTCGACCAGCAGGAAGGATCCGACGGCCGTAGTGGCGATCCACGCCGACGCCGCCAGCATGCCCATCGCCACACACACGTCGTGCAGCAGGGCGATGATCGCGGCCGCCGAGTACCGCAGCGAGCCGAACCGGATCCAGATGTAGACGAGAATGCCCAGCAGGCACAGGATCACCGAAACGGTCGCCTTGGCCGAGATGGTCTGGGCAACTGCCGGCGAATAACTCGCGACGCTCTCCAGGCTCGTCTGCCGCTCCAGACCCTCCGAGACCAGCTGCCATTCGGCCCTGGCGACCTCGCGGTCCCAGAGGTCGAAATCGACGTCGAAGAAGCTCAGTTCCGAGTCGTAGACCAGCACTGCAACCGAGCGGTAACCCGCCGCCGGGTCGGCCGGGTCCGCCGCGTCCAGACCGATGACCGTGACGTCTCGGCCGCCGTAGTCCCGAAAGTCGGGCTGTGCCCGCATCCGGCCGATCCGCTTCAAGACGTCGTCGACGTCGACGGGCGGATCGAGATCCTCCACGACAACCGCAACGCCACCCATGAACTCGGTGACCTTGTCAACGAACCGGGGACGCTCGATGTTCTCGCCGAGCCCGTCCCGCGTGATGGGGAAGGTATACGGGGCATGCTGCCCGGCGCCGGCCCCGAGAAAGCTCAGCGGCTGCGTCACGTCCAGCTGGTCCCCGAACTCCGCGACGACCGCCGCGACCACGACATCCATCGTGGTGGACTCAGAGTCGAAGTCCTTGGGACTGGCGACCTTCACCTGGAAACTCGACGCGTAGAGACTGCCGTCGCGCACCTCGGTCTCCCCGACCGTCAGCACGTTTGCGTTGACCAACTCCGCGAGGATCGACCGCGGCGTCGCGAGGTCCTCGTCCCCACCGTCGCGCTCGATCACGCCACGGGCCCGCAGCGCCGCAAGCAGCCTTCTCCGGGTCTCGGAGTCCTGGGTGTCGAGGATTCCCGCCAGCGCCTGGACGCGGGCCTGGACGACCTCGTGTTCCAGCATCAGACGAGGCGGCTCGCCGTCGTCGGAGTCCTCGATAATCACGGTTCGCATCGTGATCGACACGCCACCGCGGAACTCCGTGTCGAACATGTCGACGCCGCGAGCAGAGATCAGCATGATGGAGGCCAGCACCACCACGGTGCTCCCTGTCCAGAATACATTGCGCAGGTTGACCCAGGCAATGTTCGGCGACAGCAGCCGATGGATCGCGGGCACCACGGTCGGCAACATCGGCAGTCGGCGGGCATGCAGGACGTCCGTGTACACCTCGTAGATGACGCGTGTCACGAACAAGGCCGTGAACAGCGTGCCGCAGATACCGATGGAGAGCGTCAACGCGAAGCCCTTGACCTCCGTGGTGGCGGTCTTGAACAGCACGAAGCAGACGATGAGGTTCGTGACATTGGCGTCGAGGATCGTGCTCAGGGCCTTGGCGTAGCCGACGCGGATCGCCGCGCGCAGCTCCTCGCCTTTGAGAATCTCCTCACGCACACGTTCGTAGATCAACACGTTGGCGTCGACCGCCATGCCGATGGTAAGAACGATGCCGGCCAGGCCCGGTAGCGTGAACGTCCCCTCGATCAGCGACATCATGCCGAAAATGATGATCCCGTTGGCCAACAGCGCCAGGTCTGCGACGAAACCTGCGAAGAAGTAGTACCCGAGCATGAAAATCGCGACCGCGATGACGGAGATCTTGAACGCCGTCATGCCACGCCGGAGATTGTCGGCGCCGATCGACGGGCCGAGCGTGTTCATCGCGATCGGCTCCGGTGAAAGCTTGGCCTCCAGGCTTCCGGCGGCGAGAACACGCGTCAGGTAATCGATTTCAGCCCTCGAGAAGTTGCCCTGGATGATCCCGTTCTCGCTGATCGCCTGGTTGATCGTGGGCGCCGAATAGACCTGCCCGTCGAGCAGGATCGCCATCGGCTCGCGGATGTTCGGGCCGGTCAGGCGGTTCATCCGGCGGCCACCCGGACCGTCGAGCCCGAAGCCGACCGCGTTGCGGCCGAGGTTGTCGACCGTCGCGAACGTCCGGATGATCGCCCAGTCCGAGTCGCCGTCGTGGGTCATGCTCTTGTCGGGCGTGATGTACAGCAGCAGGTAGTACACGCCGTCGCGTTCGGCAGCGACCAGGTCCTGCCCGCCGACTGCGAAGTACGCAACGGGGTTGGCCTGCAGGCGGGCGAGATCCTCCGGGTCCTTGTACCACTGCTTGAGGTCGTTGATCGGGAACCACGCCCCGACCGAAGATTCGGTTTCACGCGGCCCACGCTCGGCGAGCTCGGCACGCAGCACATCCGGGCTGACGCCCTGGGGATCGCTGTTCCGCACGGCGATGCGGTATTCGAGCAGACCCGCACCCTGCAACAGACGCATGAGGTCTTCGGGGTCGTCAAAACCCCTGCGTAGGCCGGCGTAGGCATCGTAGTCCGCGACAAGACGCGCCAGGGGGTCGGCGAGGAACGGGAATTCATCGTCAATACTGTCCCGCTCGATGGTCCGCGGACTCGGCCCGAGCTGCTGCTCGCCGGTGTCGGGGTCCAGCAGCGGCTGTCCGGAGATGTCCGTCAGCTCAGGCTGCTTTGTCGAGAGTCGCAGCGTTCGTTCGACCCGGGACCGGTCGAGGCTCAGACGGAGCACCGCTTCGCGGCCGTCGTCAAAGGCGATCTCCGCGTCGGCGACCGCCTGCTCCAGCGGACCGAGCGTCGACACGTTGCCACCGGCCTCGCGTGCCGACTCCAGGGTGTCCCAGGCGGACTGCAGGGTGTCATAGCTCGCCTGGAGCGTTTCGATCTGTGTCAGCCGGACTCCACCAGCGCCGCCGAACCGCTCCACGGCGGATCGGGACTCCAGCCCCCGCTGCAACGCGCTTGGGGAGATGTGTGCCTCACGCAACAAGCCGTCCAGGGCCCGCTCATAGATGCCGCGAGCCTTGATCACGTCCTTGTTCGGCAGCGGCATGACGATCTCGATGCGGTCGGCCCCCATCGGCTGCATCGAGATGTCCAGCACGCCGGCCGGGTTGACACGATCCATGAGGACCGTGATGACCTGGGCGAGCGTGCCCTTCGGGTCCGGATCGTTCGGGTCGATATTGACGTGGTAGATGAGGCTCACGCCGCCACGCAGATCCTTGCCGAGTCGGATCTTCTTATCGATCGGGTACAGGGACCACAGGCAGAGGGCCAGCAGCGCCAGGATGAGAACGATCTTCCAGATGAGTTTGCGCATCAGCCTACCGTCGGGGGTTCGATCTTGTCGCCGTTCGCCCCGTCGCCAAGCACCTGCTGGACCGCCGATCGCGCGAAGGTAATCCGTGTATTGGACGTCTCGTCCACCTTGAGCACCACAGTGTCGGTCTTGACCTCGACGATCGAACCGATCACGCCACCGACGGTCTGGACGCGGTCGTGTTTCTTCACCGAGTGCAGCATCGCCGCCTTCTTCTTGCGGTCACGCCGCTGACCGAGCACGGTAAAAGTGATCATGGTGATCAGCAGCACCAGCAGCAACGGGAAGAACATCCCGCCGAACGGGTCACGCGATGCTCCGCCGGTGCCGGGTCCGCCGGGTGGGGTCGCGCCCGTCAGAGGCTGGCCACCGCCTGGCGGTGGTGGTGTCGCGCCGGCGCCAGGAGGCGGTGGACTCGTTGACTCGGCCGGGGTTTGGGCCAGCATCAGGATGGCTTGGTCGAATTCGTACATGACGTTGGGTTGTGCTCTCTCGTAACCGGCCAGACATCGGCCAGCAAAGACCAGGAATCTTCGCGTATCGCCCGCCGAATGTCCAGCATCAGGCGTTGGTAGTGGGTCAGGTTATGCACGCTGACGAGGATCGGTCCAAGCATTTCCCCGCTCATGAACAAATGCCTCAGGTAGCCGCGGCCCAGCCCACCGGCACAGGCGGGGCAGTCGCAGGTCGGGTCCAGCACCTCCGTCGCCTCCCGGAAAGCGGCGTTGCGGAGCTGGAGACGCCCGGACGGGGTGAACGCGTTGGCGTTCCGACCGTTCCGGGTCGGCAGGACACAGTCGAACATATCCACACCGGCCCGGATCGCCGCCACCAGGTCACGCTCGTAGCCGACGCCCATCAGGTATCGCGGCTTGTCGGCAGGCAGCAGCGGCGCCGTGAATTCGACGACCCGCCTGATTTCGGCGGGGGTCTCGCCGACCGCCACCCCGCCGATCGCGTAGCCGGGCAGATCGACGTTGCACACGCCCTCGACCGACGCCTGCCGCAATGCAAGGTCCGTCCCGCCCTGGACGATCCCGAACAAGGCCTGTTCCTGGGTCCGCTTATGAGCGGCCCGGCATCGTTCGAGCCATCGCAGCGTCCGGATGTGCGCCTTGCGCCGGCGCGACCCGAGGTCGTCCCCGTCCGTGGCAGGCGGGCAGTCGTCGAAGGCCATGATGATGTCCGCACCCAGGTCGTTCTGGACCGCCATGGCCCGCTCCGGCGACAGGTGTACGGAACTGCCGTCGATGAACGAACGGAATGTCACGCCATCGTCGTCGATACGGTTGATATGCGCCAACGAGAAGACCTGGTAGCCGCCGGAATCCGTGAGGATCGGGCCGTCCCAGCCCATGAACCGATGCAGACCGCCGAGGCGGGCGATCAGCTCGTGACCCGGTCGCAACATCAGGTGATACGCGTTGGCCAGCACGACCTGCGCGCCCGACGCGCGAAGCTGCCCGACCGTGACACCCTTGACGGTCGCGCGGCTTCCGACCGGCATGAATGCCGGCGTCTCGAACGACCCGTGCGGCGTCTCGACGCGACCGACGCGTGCCGCGGTCGTCTGCGACTTGTGGAGGACTGTGAAGTGCATGGGATCGGGGGGGTACTACACCCCTTTTCCCGACGCTTCGCGCAACACACGCTTTTCCCGCTCCGTGAGGCTGTGCAGACCGTCGGCACTGATCTTGTCGAGTATCCGGTCGATCTCGTGTCGCGGCGTGGCCGCCCCCTTTTTGAACAGCCTGGGTCCCCTGTAGTGGTGTGACGTCGGGTCCGCCCATCCCACGAAGTCGAAGAACCCGTGCAGCTTCTCGGTGTGCCTGATGAGATAGAACCCGGCGAACGCGCCACCGAGGTGTCCGGCCTCACCGCCGGCGTTCTGGGCACCGAAGATCACCGACACGATCGCCAGTCCGACCAGCGCATAGGCGAGCGTGGCCAGCCGCATGGGGAGGACAAAGAACAGCAGCACGATCGCGTTGGGCGCAAGGAACGCCCCGGCCATGAGCACGCCGAAGACACCGGCCGACGCGCCGACCAGCGGGGTGACCATAGAGCCGGGCAGCAGCCCCGGCACCGCCACGGTGTGTCCGACGAACAGCGAGATCATCTGCGAACTGAAGTTCAGGACGAGGTACATCAGCGCCCCGCACATCCCGCACAGCAGGTAGAACGCAAGGTACCGCTTGCCACCGAGGTAACGCTCGACGATGGAACCGAAGAAGTACAACGCGATCATGTTGAACAGCAGGTGCGTGACGCTGCCGTGCAGAAACTGGAATCCGACGAAACGCCAGACCTGCACGCGCAGGAACCCCAGGGCCGTCGAGAAATGAAACCACCGCTGGAAGGGCGGCATCCAGTGGTAGGTGACCGTGCCGACATGCGCGTTCGGCGAGGTGCTGATGTCGATGACGTCTCTCGTAAAACGAAGTGTTCCACGCTCCAGTGCCGCGAGTTCGACCCTCTGATTCTTGATTTCCTGGTACCGGATGCCACGGTCGAAGAGGGCGTCGACGGGCACCTCAGGCGATATCTCGGTCCGCACAGGCTGCCACAACCCCTCCGTGGGCGGGATCACCCCGTCGATCACGAAGACCGCGACGCAGATCGCGATCAGCCATGTGTTGACCGACCAGCCCCGGAGGGCGGCGATGGGATTGCCGCGGCCCGGCGTGGTCGGTCGTCGTCGAATGTAATCGCGATCGCTTATACCCATCAGTCTGCGTTGTCCTGATTCTTTCCGCGACGAGTTGCACGATGGAGCCGTCGCTTTTCCCCTCTGGTCAGGCTCCCCATACCGCTGACCGCGATCTTCTGCAGGATATCGTCCACCGCGCGAGATTCCTGCTGGTCATGATCAGCGCGTCGCTCGTCGGCCTGCTCGCGTCGCGTGGGTCCGGGCGGGGCGGCATCAGCCTCATCGGGGCCGTGGAGGCTCGCCGAGTACTCGTCGGACTCGAAACCGAGCGTCTCCTGGGTGAACTGCAGTTGCCGGTGCGTGATATAGCACGTGATGCCCCCGAAGAGGGCGATACACACGAGCATCACGTTGGCAGTGACGAATCCCATGATGCCCAGGCCGATCGCGCCGACGTAGCCGACCCGGACCGAGTACCGCATCGACCGGACGTACCCGACCTTCGGCCACAACAGTGCCTGGAGGATCCGCCCGCCGTCCAGCGGAAAAATGGGCAGCAGGTTGAACAGCAGCAACACCAGGCTCACAACGTTGAGCAGGTACAGTGCCATCAGGGGCAGCGGGGCGGACACCTCCACGGGCAGGGTGAGGCTCATCGGGTTCGGGATCGCGACCCCCCACCACCGGCCGGTCAAGAGGCCGAGCGTCGGCACGAGCACGGCAAGCAGAGCAACGTTGACCATCGGCCCGCCGGCGGCCGTGATGAGGTGGGCTTTCCAGTGCTCCCGGGGGCAGCAATAGGCAAGGCCTCCCAGCGGCCACATCAGGATCTCGTCCGCGGTGCCGCCCGCCCACCGGCAGGCCAGGCAATGACCGAACTCGTGGACCAGCACGACACCGAACAGGCTCGCCAGCAGCAGGATCGTCGGTCCGAGCCCCAGACCGGTGGACCCGAAAAGGGGCCGCAGCAGTTCGATGACGATGAAGACCAGGAACAGAACATGCACGCTGACGGTGATATCGAGGATGCGAACCAGCTGGACCGACCACGTCATCGGGTTGTCAAGCGCCGGCTTCAGGCCACGCCAGTCGCCGCCCGGACGGCCGAACCGCCGCATCGGGTTGTCATCGGAGGCGTAATCTCGATCTTCCCAGCTCATCGGCGACGCATCCACAAGTACAGCGCCGCAATGGTCTTGCCGTCAATGATTCGCCCGTCGTCGATCATGGCCATCGTTTCGTCCACCGTCACCACGCCCACCTCGATGTCCTCGTGCGGCTCCAGCCGCTGCCCGACGAACTCCAGCCGTTCGGCGGTGAAGACCCGCATGAGTTCGTCACAGAAGCCGGGCGACGTGTAGAAGTCGCCAAGATGATCGATGACCGCGGCGCGATACCCGGTTTCCTCTTCCAACTCGCGCCCGGCGGCGATCTCCGGCCGTTCGCCCGGTTCGAGGGTCCCCGCCGGCAGTTCCCAGAGCCGCTGCTTTACGGCGACCCTGTAGTTCCGGACCAGCGCGAGCCGATCCCCATCCAGTTGAGGCACGATCAGCACGGCACCGGGATGTCGGACGACCTCTCGGGTGATCAGGCCCCGGCTGACTACCTCGACGGCCAGCAAACGGCCCTGGTACGGCCTGTGTACAGTAATCACGTCCTGCATCACACATGATCATACGTAGAGCCACATGAGCACGGAACTCGACGGACAAGGAATCGTCCGGCTCAAGGGCGTGACGAAGTGGTTCGACGGCGTGCAGGTGCTCCGCGGCGTGACGCACGAGTTCACCGAGGGCCGGACCACGGTTGTGCTCGGCCCCAGCGGCTGCGGCAAGACCGTCATGCTCAAACACATCGTCGGCCTGCTGCGGCCCGACCGCGGTGAGGTGTGGTACGGCGACACGCGGATCGACAAGCTCCGCGAAGCGAAGCTTGCGCCGATCCGTCGCCAGTTCGGGTTCCTTTTCCAGCTCGGCGCCCTGTTCGACTCCATGAATGTTCTCGACAACGTCGGGTTTCCGCTGGTCGAGCACACCAGGCAGGACACCGCGGAGCGCAATGAACGTGTCCACACCGTCCTGCGGATGGTGGGCATGGCGGGCTCCGACCTCAAAATGCCCGCCGAGCTTTCCGGCGGGCAGAAGAAGCGTGTCGCGCTGGCGCGTGCGATCGTCATGCAGCCGAAAGTCATGCTGTACGACGAACCCACGACGGGACTGGACCCGATCCGCGCCGACGTCATCAACCAGCTCATCCAGAAGCTGCAACGCGAATTGCGGATGACAAGCATCGTTGTGACCCATGATCTCGCCAGCGCCTTCAAGGTCGCCGACGAGATGGTGATGCTCTACGATGGAAGTATCGTGATGACGGGTTCGCCCGACGAACTCAAGGCATCATCCGACCCGATCGTGCAGCGTTTCCTGCGCGGCGAGGCGACCGCGGAGGAGCTCGCGGGTATCACCGGGGATGATGACGCCGGCGACCACGCAGGCTCCACTGAACCATCGGACCTCGGACCATGACGACCACAAGCAAACACGTAATCCTCGGCCTGACCTCTGTCTTCGCGGTGATCGGCGCCATCGTGCTACTCGTGCTGTTCGGCGAACTGGACAGCTTGATGGGCGGCCATTACGCAGTGACCCTGGACTGCCCGAACGCTGCAGGGCTTCGGTCGGGCAGCACGATCGAGCTCAATGGCGTCCCCGTCGGCCAGGTGAAGGCGGTCACCAACACCAACGATCCGGACTATCCGGTCCGGATCGTCGTGCACATCGACGACGAGGTACGGATTCCCGACAACGCCGTCCCGGTGAGCATGGCCTCGCTGCTTGGAGGCAGCGCAACGCTGATGTTCGATGCGCCGGGCGGCAGCGACTCGATGCTGTCCACTGACGGTCGTGCGAACCTGCGGGGCGCGATCCAGAGCGGCCTCATGCGTGAATTCAGCGGGGCCTTCGAGGGCCTCGATGATTTCCGCGAACTCGCCCGGAACCTCAACGACCTGGTCAGACCCATCGATCCCGCAAGACCGGGCGAGACCGTCAACCTCCGCACCGCGGTCGTGACGCTCAACCAGGTTCTGGACGACGTCGCCGAGGCCCTTGTGATGGCCAAGACGTGGCTTGGCGACGACATTCTCCGCAGCGATACCCGCATTGCGGTGCGCAACGCGAATGTGCTCATCGAGCAGGCGACCGAGACGATGGTGCAGTTCGCCGACCTCGCCGGTCGCATCCAGACGGATTCGGAGAGCGTCAGCAAACACCTCGCACCGGTGCTCGACGAGTTGGCTTCAACCCTGGAAGAAGTTCACGGCCTCATCGGGCGAGCCTCAGCCGGCCAGGGCACCATCGCCCAGCTGCTGAACAACCCGGACCTCTACGTGTCGCTCAACGACGCGGCAATCCGACTGGAGCGCACCTTTCGCGAGGTCCAGTTGCTGATCGAAAAGGTCAAGGGCGACGGCCTGCCGGCGATCTGGTAGAAGCCTACTCTGTGGCGACGACGATCTCGACGCGTCGGCTCGCGGCCTTCGTGGCCATCGCCTGCGTGGGACCGTAGCTCGCCACTGAGACGCGATCGGGATCGACGCCCCGCGAGATCAGGTACTCGCGAACAGCGAATGCCCGCTCGAATCCGAGGTGATAGTTGCTTCGGTAGCCGCTCTTGCGGATCGGATCGCTGTCGGTGTAGCCTTCGATGCGGATGATCTGGTCCGCGTACCTCCGTTCCAGCACGCTGCTCACCTGGTCGAGCGAACGTTTCGCCGCGACCTTGAGGCTGGTCTTGCCTGGGGCAAACAGCACGTCGCTCGCCACGACGATCGTCACCTCGCCCTTGGAGTAGGCCGCCGAGATGTTCTCGATCGCCTCGAAACCGGTGACCTGCGCCAGCGGTTGCTGGACATACGGCTGTTCGGTCGCCCGGAGCCGGGCGATCTCGTTGTCCTTGTCACGCATCGCCGCTTCATTCTCGGAGAGGGCCGCGTTCCGTTCGGACATCTGTGCCCTGAGATCCTCATTCTCCCGCGACAACAGGACGTTTGTCTTCTGAAGATCCGATGAACAGCCCGACAGCGCTACCAACCCGGTCAGCCCCGCGAGAATCGTCATCCGTGACAGTCGCATCTTTGCATCCTTTCAAATCATGGCACGAGGCCTGGCGTCTGAATCCCCGACAAGTACGTGTACTGCACCCAGTCTAGTACGGGCCGGCAGAAGATTACAGCGAGCGTCGCCACTGCAAGGTGCGGACCGTACGGCAACTCGCGCCGTTCTCGCTTCAAAAGCGATGACGTCCCCATCGACACAACCACCCAGGACAGGCCAGAAAACGGCGCGAGCAGAAAGATCCAGATCGGATCAACCCATCCGAGCACGGCGCCGATGGCACCCAGCAGGTGGACGTCGCCGAGCCCCATCGCCTCCCTGCCAAAACCGAGCGTACCGAGAATCCGGACCGCCCAGACGATCCCGGCGCCGCAGAGATAGCCCAGCAGCGATCCGCCCAGCGCCTGCACCGCCAACGGCGGCGCCGTCGCCGGCAAGGCGGCGCCGATGAAATGCCCCGCCGTAAGTGCCGCAACAACAGGCAACAAGAACAACAACTCGACGCCCATCTCCCGCCGGGCGTGTGGGTAATCGCCGATCGCCTGCCCCTCGGGGACGTACTTGTGGTAGTCGGCGAAGCTGTACCGGATGATCCCGCGCCGCAGAAGTCCCCAGGCCAGCAACACGCCCGCCATCCCGCATGCGGCGATGGCGAACCAGTGCCAGTCGGTCGTCGGGATCGGCCAGGAACCCCATGCTCGTGGCACGGACGGCAAGAGGGCCTGCACCGGCCACGCGACGAACGCGATCGCGGTGAGAACGCGGGGGATGCCGATCGGGATGATGAACGCCCGGGCATCGATCATGGTCATCGCCGTAAGCCCGGCCAGCATGAACACGAGCGTCAGGAACGCCGGCAGCGTCCGCGCCACCCAGCTGTAGTACCACCAGTCGCCACCGACCTGCGACCACCACCAGCCCGACGCGGGCCCGGCCATGTAATACGCCGCATACAGCCCAAGGAACAGGCACGCCATGAATGCCTCGATGAACATGTACTGCGGACTGATCGGCGCTTTGCAGGTCCGACAGCGACCCCGGATGATGAACCAGCCGAGGATCGGCAGGTTCTCGTACCACGCGAGCCGGACGCCGCAGAAGGGGCAGCGACTTGGCGGGCTGATCACGCTCATGCCCGCCGGCATGCGGTAGATCACGACGTTTATGAAGCTGCCGACGATCGCGCCGAACGCGAAGACGAACACCGACGTAGGCACGTGCAGGTACAGCTTCCAGACAGGCATAAGGATCTAGCGCTCAGCCATCGTCACGTCCGTCGGCCGTCAGCTCGTCGATCTGCTGCTCGGCCGTGTCCAGGATGCTGCGGCAACGCTTCAACAGGACCGCCCCACGCCGATATTCCGTCAGGCTCTGCTCCAACCCGATCTCGCCCTGCTCGATACGCTCGATGAGCGCTTCGAGCTCACCAAGGGCCTGCTCGTAGCTCAGGGTCTCCGTGGTTGCCTTGTCCTTCGGCTTTTTCTTCGGCTTCGGCTTCGGCATCGCCCCCGACTCTACCGATCCGCGTCGAAGAGGTCCATCTGCGTGGCGGTCTTGACGACCGAATCGATCGATCCGTCCGCAACCTGTGTCACGATCCGGTCACCGTCACGCACGTCCTTGACCGATGCCACCAGGGCGCCGGACGCCGTCGTCGTGTAGGAGTAGCCGCGGTTGAGCACGCGGTGCGGATCGACCGCCGCAAGCTGCCGTCCCAATGCTTCGGTGCGATCCCGCCGCCGCCGAACGTGAACCGTCGTCGCCCGGCCGAGACGCCCCCCTGCGCCTGTCAGTCGTTCGCGTGCCCGCTGCACGAGGGACCGCGGATCGCGGAGCACGGCGGCATTCAGCCTCGCACGCTGTCGTTCCAGGTGTCGCCGCACGAGCAATCGCAGTCGGCGGTCGAGGTGTTCGAGCTGGCCGCCCAGCTCGTCGGCCGACGGGATCAGCCGCATGACCGCCTGGGTCGGCGTGGCCGCCCGAACATCGGCGACCAGCTCGATCACCGTCGTGTCCGACTCGTGCCCGATCGCGGCCAGCAGCGGGATCCGGCATTCGTGCACGGCGTCAGCGACAACCCGCTCGTTGAACGCCCACAGGTCCTCGACCGAGCCGCCGCCGCGTGTCACCAGGATGGCGTCCACACCGAGCCGTCGGGCATTCTTGTCAATCCGCCGGATCGCCGCGGCGACCTGTTCGGCGGCACCGTCGCCCTGGACACGCACGTCCACGACCAGCAGCCCCACGGCCCGGCACCGCTGGGCTGCCGTCGAGGTCACGTCGTGTACCGCGGCGCCGCCGGCGGACGTGATGACGGCGATGCGGCGGGGAAAGAACGGCAAGGGCTTCTTGTGCTCAAGATCGAAGTAGCCCAGACGCCGCAGTTCATCACACATTGCACGGAACTTCAGCTCCAACGTGCCCGCGCCCACGGGCTCCAGTCGCGTGACGTAGAATTGCGTCCGTCCCTGCGGCCCGTAGTGGGTCACGTGCCCGGTGGCGATGACCTCGGCACCCTCGTCGGGCACGAAACCGAACTTTCCGGCCGCCGAGGCCCAGGCGACGCAGCTGACGACCGACTGCTCGTCCTTGAGTGAAAAGTACCAGTGCTTGCGAGTACTCAGATTGCTCACCTGGCCGATCACACGCAGGGGCGACGGCATGTGGTTCTCGAGGGTGCAACGGATGAGAGCCGCGACCTCGGATACCGTCATGTGGTCGGGAGTGTCGGAGCGGACTTCGGGGCCCCGTGCCTGGTCGGGATCAAATGGAAGCAATGCCACGCCCTCATGATATCGCGATGACCGAGCCCCCCCGGCTCATGCTGACCACCAATATCGCCGCCGTACCCGGCGTTGATGACCGGCATGCCGACGCCTTCCGTCATCTGGGGATCCGGTGCGTGGCCGACCTGATCCTGCATCTGCCGATGCGTTACGAGCACGAGCTTGCCGAACAGACGATCGCCGGGATGACCAAGCAGGCCAGGGCCGTCGGCGGCGGCAACCTGACGCTGTCGGTATGCGGCGAGGTCGTCAGGGTGCGATCCGTGCCCGGCCGCGGCCGACGCCGCGTCGAGGCCACGGTCCAGGACGACACCGGCGCGGTCCGGGTGATCTGGTTCAACATGCCGTGGCTGGCCGACAAGCTGCGTCCCGGACTGACCGTGCGGGTCACGGGTCGCGCCACGCAGCACCGCGACCTCCTGCAGATGGTCAACCCGAGGTGGGAAGTCGTCGATCCCGCGACGCCGGGCAAGCGACCGGAGCGATACCGCCCGGTGTACCCGGCAAGCGACGACCTCCCGTCATGGCAGATCGAGCGAGCCGTCGGCGAGGTGCTCGACGGTGTGCTGGCGGATCTCGACGATCACCTCCACGATCAGTATCGCCAGTCGCGGGCAATCCCGGGGCTCGCCGAGGCCTATCGCATGATGCACCGCCCCGCCGACGCCGACGAGCCGCCGCAGGCCCGGCGACGTCTTGCCCTCGACGAGCTGCTGCTCCTGCAACTGGGCGTGATGCTCAAACGCCGCCACCGGCGGCGGACACTGCGGGCCCCGGCGATGAAGCACAACGCGGCGATAGACCGCCGCATCGTCGCGCGGTTCCCGTTCGAGCTGACCGCTTCACAACGCAGCGTGATTGACGACATCGCGGCCGACCTGTGTACGGCGACGCCGATGAATCGCCTGCTGCAGGGCGACGTCGGCGCCGGCAAGACCGTCGTCGCGTTGTACGGCATGCTCATGGCCGTCGCGTCGGGTCACCAGGCGGCGATCATGGCGCCGACCGAATTGCTGGCCGAGCAGCACGGCGAATCGATCGGCCGAATGCTCGATGGCACCGACGTCACCACGGCAGTGCTCACCGGTTCGCTGACCACCGTGCAACGACGCGGCATCCTGGAACGTCTCGAGGCCGGCGAAATCGACCTGCTGATCGGAACCCACGCCCTGCTTACCGATCGCGTGCGGTTCAAGAGCCTGGCGTTGGCGGTGATCGACGAGCAGCACCGGTTCGGCGTCCACCAGCGGGCGACCATCCGTACCAAGGGCCACGGCGACGTCACCGTTCCCCACACGCTGGTCATGACCGCGACACCGATACCGCGAACCTTGTCGTTGACCGTCTTCGGCGACCTGGACGTTTCGACGATCCGCGGGTTGCCGCCCGGCCGCCGCCCCGTCAGGACCACCGTGCGTGATCTCGCCGCCGCAGACGAGGTCTACCGGGGCGTGGCCCGGCGCCTGGAGCAGGGCGAGCAGGCATACATCGTCGTGCCGGTGATCGACGAGTCCGACATGGGTCTCACCGACGTGCACTCGCATCTGGAAGCGTTGTCACGGGGCCACCTGCGCGGCCGGTCACTCGCCGCATTGCATGGCCGGCTCGCTCGCGACGAGCGTGACGAGATCATGGGCCGTTTCCGCAACGGCGACATCGACGCCCTGGTGGCAACGACGATCATCGAGGTCGGTGTGGATGTCCCGAACGCGTCGATCATGGTGATCGAGCACGCCCAGCGATTCGGGCTGGCGCAATTGCACCAGCTTCGAGGCCGTGTTGCACGTGCAACACGAAAGAGCACCTGCGTGCTCCTGGCCGACGCCTCGACACCGGACGCCGCGGCGCGTCTGGAGGCCATCGCGTCGACCACCGACGGCTTCGTCATTGCCGAGAAGGACCTGGAGATCCGTGGCCCCGGCGAGGTCTTCGGCGCGCGGCAGTCGGGCATCGCGCCGTTCCGCGTCGCCGAGCTGCCAGGCGACCTGGATCTGCTGCAACTGGCCCGCCGCGACGCGATCGACTGGGTCCGGGAACACCCGCAACTCGCCAGCGACCGCGACAGGTTGCTGCGACAACGACTTCTGAAGGCCCACGGCAAATCGCTTGGCCTCGGCGACGTCGCCTGAGTTCCGACATGTCCGGCCAAAACCGCTCGCTTTGACCAAGGCGCGGTGTACCCTATGACGGCGTTCCTTCGGAGGGTTTGAGTTGAGAAAGGGCTGGATCGCGTTCGCAGGCCTGTTGGCCGCCGTCGTCGCCCCGACGGTCGGCGTGGACAGGGTCCATGCCGAGGGCGCGATCCCGCTTGGTGTCGAATTCATCGCCAACGTCGACACCCCCACGCACCTCACGCACGCGCCCGGCGATTTCGAACGGCTGTTCGTGCTCGAGCGGCGTGGACGCATCGTCGTGATCGCCAACGGAGCGGTGCTGGCAACGCCCTTCCTCGACATCCAGACACTGGTGAGCAGCGTCGGTTCGGAAACCGGCCTGCTCGGCATCGCGTTTCATCCCGACTACCAGGCCAACGGGTACTTCTACGTCTACTACATCCGCGATGACGACGGCGGCGGGCCCGCCGAGAGTCTTGTCGTTCGCTACACCGTCACTGCCGACCCCGAAATCGCAGATCCGGCAAGCGCCCAGATGGTGCTGTTGATCGCGCAACCCACGTCGAGCCACAACGGCGGGTGGCTGGAATTCGGCCCCAACGGCCTGCTGCACCTGTCGCTCGGTGACGGCGGCGGTTCCTGGGACCCCTTCGGAAATGCGCAGAACACCGAGACGCTGCTCGGATCGATTCTGCGGCTGGACATCGACGGCGACGACTTTCCCGCCGATCCGGATCGCAACTACGCGATACCACCGGGCAATCCGTTTGTCGGCGGCGCCGGGCTCGACGAGATCTGGATGTACGGCCTGCGGAACCCGTGGCGTTGTTCTTTCGACCCGGCCAACGGCGACTTCTACATCGGTGACGTCGGGCAGTTCCTCTTCGAGGAGATCAACTACGTGCCCGCCGGAGCCCAGGGCGGGCAGAACTTCGGTTGGAACTGCATCGAGGCGACCAACTGCACGTTCGAGCCCGGGTGCGACTGCGACGACCTGGGCCTCCAGGCACCGCTCTACGAGTACATCCACCCGCCGTCGGGAGGCAGCGCGGTCATCGGCGGCGTCGTGTACCGGGGCAGCGAGATCCCGGAACTTGTCGGGTCGTATCTCTTCGCGGACCGCTTCCACCACGCGTGGCGGCTCGAACACAGCGGCGGCACCGTCACCAAGGTCGAGGAGATCCTGCTCACCGCACCGCCCGGCCTCGGCATCAACGCTTTCGGCGTCGACGCGGCCGGCGAAATATACATCTGCGACGGGATCGGCGGGATCGGCGAGATCTACAAGATCGTCGCGGACACCGACTGCAACGGCAACGGCGTCCCCGACGCCGACGACATCGCAAGTGGATCGAGCACCGACTGCGAGGGCAACGGCGTCCCCGACGAATGCCAGTTCGCCGGCGGCACGAGCGTTGACTGCAACGGCAACGACCTACCCGATGCCTGCGACATCGCCCTCGGCGGCGAGAGCGAGGACCTTAACTCAAACGGCATCCCCGACGAGTGCGATCCGGACTGCAACACCAACGGGATCCCGGACTTTATCGATATCGCCGATGGCGAAAGCACCGACGTCAACTTCAACGGCGTCCCCGACGAGTGCGAGTGCCTGTGGGACGTCGACGGCGACCTGACAGTCGGTATCACCGACTTCCTGATCCTCCTGGGAGTCTGGGGCAGTGATCCCGGCGGCCCGCCGGACTTCGACGGCGACGGCGACGTCGGCATCACGGATTTCCTGGCGCTGCTGGGTCACTGGGGTCCGTGTTAGGAAGAGCCATTAGCCATTAACCATCCAGGGAAGAGGTGCAAGGAGCAGCCCTGCGTCGCAGGTTGGCACGCTTGCGATTCTTCCCTATTGGCAAATGGCTAGCTGTCCGGTGGTTCGGACACTATGTGCTGTTCCGGCGGTAACCCGCCCGC
>SMVB01049440.1_pt1 | contig 21348 bp, 21 predicted proteins | sample 2456461 | NCBI WGS metagenome assembly SMVB01 (sample SAMN11095934, study PRJNA526329) | marine sediment metagenome | biome: Marine sediment; feature: Surficial sediment; material: Deep marine sediment; isolation source: Hadal surficial sediment | place: Pacific Ocean | collected 2014-05 | depth...
GATGAAGAGGCTGATTCCTCCGAACCCGATGAGCGGGTTGAAACGCAGCGCGGTTGACCAATCCCCGGCCGCGGCGGCGAGCAAGGCGCGCGTTCCGTAGCAGGTCGGGCACAGCATCCCGGTGAGCTCGCGCAGCAAGCAGGGCATCACTACCGCTCCGCCCCACAGCGGGTACGTCCACGCCGCGACCAGCACCGAGAAGCCGCTCAACAGGCCGAGAACGTAGCCGTCCTGCAGCGCCGCAGACACCGTCGCGCGCCGGCCGGCCGGCGCCCGCGCGCGCATCAGAATAGGCCTCCGGCGATGCCGGCGAACCCGGCGATGAAGAACGCCAGCATGAGGCAGAAACACGACACCAACACCGGCACCAGAACCGCCGCCGCAGCTCGACCCGTGGGCACCGGGTGCGCCTCTCGCAGGCCGATAACCTCGACGACGAGCCTCCAGATGGCGCCGATGAGCACGCCGCAGATCGGAACGATGTTGAGCACCCCCACCGACCATCCATAACAAAAAACCCGCAACGTCGTCTCGTACGGGCGCGGTGCGCCGCCGAAAAACATCAACAGCACGTGCACGATTCCGGCACCGACAACCGTGAACGCGCACACCAGGAACGGCGCCAGCAACGCGCTCCAGATCTCCTGGGCGTTGGCGACGGCGACCTCCTCCGGAGAAGGACCGCCGCGGCCGGACAACAGGCTGCTGGCCAGCATGATCCAAGCCTGGGCGATCCAGGAGCTGACGCTGCCGACAAGCACAGCGAACCCGAGCGGTTCCCCCCAGCCGCCGTCGACCTTCATGCCCCGGAAGGTTGCCGCCGGTGAGCGCAGAACCTGGGAGATGGTCTGGACAACGGCGGTTCCCGGCCCGAGCTCGGCGCGACGCTCCCAGGGCAAACCCGGTCGCCCCGGTTCCCTCGTGCCGGCGCCCGCCGGCGTTTCGTATGGCGGCTGACCACCCGGCGACGATTCGTAGTCTCCGTGACTCAAAGGAAGTCCTGTTTGATAATCGTGCTCCACGCCGGGCCAAGGCGTCGTGTAGTCTACTATTAACCGCTGTATTCCATGGACCTGACCGATAATCGCTCCCTCGAGGCAACCACACAACATGCGCACACTGTCACGTATCGGCCTTGCCGCCGCCCTCGTGTTGCTCACGATCGCTGCCGCAGCCTACGGCCCGGGGATGGCGACCGCCACCGGGCAAATGTACTCCCGCCTCCAGGTCCTGGAGGACATCATGGAGATCATCGACCGCCACTACGTTGATGAGGTCGATATCGATGAGCTTTTCGACAACGCGACGCGCGGCGTGCTGGAGAACCTCGATCCGCATTCGCGGTACTACAGCGCCGAGGAATACACGGAGTTACAGGAACAGTATCGTGGCGATTACGCCGGCATCGGCGTGTCCTTCGAGATGTTCGACGGCATTCTCACCGTTCTCGACGCTCTCGAGGGTGGTCCGTCGCAAGCGCTCGGCATCCGCCCGGGCGACGAGATTATCGAGGTCGACGGGCAGAGCTCCATCGGTTGGACCATTGATCAGGTCTACGAAAACGTGCGGGGCCCGGCCGGAACGCAGGTCGACGTCACGGTGATGCGGCCAAGCGTCGACGAGCTCCTCCAGTATACGATCACGCGCGGCAACGTCGATATCGCGGCGGTTTCGATCGTCGCAATGCTCGACGACGAGGTCGGCTATATCCGGCTCAGCACGTTCTCACAGAAGACGGCGGATCAAGTCGAGAAGGCCTTGCAGGATCTCGAGGCTCGGGGAATGAGACGCCTCGTCCTCGATCTGCGCGGCAACGGCGGCGGCCTGATGTCGCAAGCGCTGCAGTTAACCGACAAGTTCCTCGAGGGCGGCAAGGTAATCGTCGAAACCCGCGGCCGCACCGCCGTGGCCAACGCCTCCGAACGCACCACCAACCACCTCACCCATCCGGAGCTACCGATGATCGTGCTCGTTAATCGCTTTTCAGCGAGCGCTTCGGAGATCGTGTCAGGGGCGCTGCAAGATTGGGACCGTGCGTTGATCGTCGGCGAGACGACCTTCGGCAAGGCGCTCGTCCAGAACCAGTTCCGCTTTCGCGATGGGTCCGCCCTTTTTCTCACCATCGCCCGCTACTACACACCGAGCGGGCGGTTGATCCAGCGCGAGTACGTGGGCGACGAGTACGTGACCCCGGAGTTGGTCGGCGACGCGCTCTCCGAGGACGATCCCGAGTGGGCCGGTGATCAGGCCGACGAGCGCCCCGTGTTTACCACCGCCGGCGGCCGCACAGTGTACGGCGGCGGCGGTATCCACCCCGACATCGAGATCGCGCCGACCCGGGTCTCCGGCATCGCCGCGCTCATGTACCGCGCGCCCTTGCGCCTGTTCTTCCGCTACGGAGTCCGGTACGCGGCCGGGCACGCCGCCGAGATCCCGGTGGATTTCGATGATTTCAACGACAACTTCGTCGTCACCGACGAAATAGTCGACGATTTCTTCGCTTTCGTGCGCTCCGACGGGATCCGCGACCCGCTCGACGAGAACGACGTCCCGCTCACCGACGAAGTTCTGGATGCAGCGCGCAAGGACGTTCGCATCTATATCAAGTCGGACATCGCCGCCGCCGTCTGGGGCGGCGACACCGGCCGCGAGGTCCTGCTACGTTATGACGATCAGGTCATGCGAACGATCGAGCTGCTGCCGCAAGCCGCGAATCTTCTGACGTTGGCGTCGAGCGCCGCCGCCCGATAAAGCGAAAACGCAGGCCGCCGCGACCTGGGCGAGGCCGATACGAACCGTCGTGGTGCTGTCAGGCTGTTTCATCGAGAGCTCTCCGTTCCGGGGGGCAGCCGGGACGGCGGCGGCCGTCGACGCGGCGCGCCCGCCACCAGGCGACGAGGAGGACGACAGGCGCCAGCGTCGCGAACTCCCACACCATCGCGTACAGATTGTGAACCGTCAGCACGCTGATGACGAAATCGACCACGCTGCCCTCGCCGCTGAGTTTGGCGACGTCGATGAACCACGGATAGATCTGCACGCCCCCGTTGTACAGCGGCCAGAAGATCGGTGGCCCGGCAGGCTCGCGGAAGTCCCGGTTGAGGGTGTCGAGCAGAATGTGGGAGCCGACAAGCAGGCCGACCATCAAGGCGGTGCCGGCAGCGCCTGACAACCGGTTGCACCATGTCGGCCAACTCTTGCCCACGGCCGCGGCCACGAAGCCCACGACGACCGCGGCCACCACGGCGAAAACCACGCTGTGGCTGAATCCGACGTGGTGATACCGGTTGGGCTCGCCAAGCACGATTCCGGGAACCAGATCGAGATCGGGGAGGTTGGCGATCACCACCGCAAGCAGCAAGCGCTTCCAGGCGCAAAACCGACCATCGGCGTCAAGGCCCTTGTAAACGGCAGCGGCCGCTAGGGAATGTGCCAGGGGAAGCGGCATGAGGGCGTGCTAACGCTCACGAATGACGCGCGCCGGGATGCCGGCGGCAACGCTGCGGGCAGGGACGTCACTCGAGACGACGGCGCCGGCGCCGACGATGCAATCAGCGCCGATCGTCACGCCGTCGAGCACCTTGACGCCGGCGCCAAGCCACACGTTGTCGCCCAGCTCGACGCCGTGGGAGACGGCCTGCTGCTCCTGGATCGGCTGATTCGGGTCGGCTGACTCGTGGCCGCCCCCGATCAGATAGCAATATGCCGCGAGCAGACCATCCTTGCCGACCCGCACCGAGCTGCCGGAGGCGATCTGGCTGTTGAAGCCGATATTGACGCCGTCGGCGAGCTCGATATCGCCGTTCTTGCACGACAGGATCGTGTTGCGACCGAGAAACACACCGTCGCCCAAGCTGATGCCCGTATTGCTCGAGCCCTTGGCGTCGAGCATGCAGTTGTCATCAATGATGACGCCGTCGCCAAGACGAATCTTGTGCGGATGGCGGAGCACCATGTTTTGCCCGAAGACCGGCTTGCGACCGCACTCGCCGAGCAACATCGGGTAGAAGAACCGTCGCAGAACCAGGCCCAACGCCCCGGGCACCCAGCTCGAAAGCAACATGACCAGCTCGTAACCGACCAGGGCCACGATGCCCGGGCGGCCGATGACCAACTCGCGGTACTTGCCCGCCGCACCGCCGTCCTGAAACTGGCGGCGAACCAGATAAGCGTCCGATGCGTGGCTAGCCCCGGTGGCGCTGGCGCCCGGAGCCTCGGATTGTGCTGAATGCGCATCGCTCACGGACCAAGACTAGCAGGCTCCAGCAAGGCCCCGACGTGTGCAGCTCTCGGGATTTCGGCACGATGAGGTCAGGGTTGCCCGCTTCTGCGGCCGCCGCTAGCATTAATCGTAGATTGCCCCGCTCGAACCAGCCGTTTCCAGCGACCCGACATGCTTCGCTGGATCGGTTCCCCGTCACTCGCGAACACGATATGTCACGACTTCTGCACGCCCGCCCGTGGCGGGCGACATTCTTCCTGGCGCTCGCCTGCGTTGTGGCGGCTCAGGGTGCCGCCGCCGCATCCGCCGAGCAGGCAACCGGGCAAGAGCAGCGCCAACGAAACCCTGACGAACGCGCCGCCGGGCGTGAGCGACCCGAGAGATCCAAAACCTGGGACTCCGGCGCCCTGACGCTGTTGTTGACGCCGTCGAGGCTCGAAGTCGCGGTCGGGAGTCGCGTTCGCCTCACCCTTTCGGTGCTCGGCGCCGACGATCTTCGCCGCTTGCCGGTAACGATCCGTTTCGATCCGGAGGTCGTCGAGCTGGTTTCCGTCAGCCTTGGCACCGCCTGGGAAGATCGGCCCGCGCCGGTGTTCCTGCACGACTCCTCCCGTCCGGGCGAGCTCGTCGTCGGCCTCGCGCAGCTGAACAGGAATGACCCCGGGATCTTCGGCGTCGCCGAGGTGCTCGAGCTGGAATTTCGCGCCATCGGCCGCGGCACCGCAGAGCTCGTGTTAGACCGCTTCGCCGCCATCACCGGCGACACGCCGACGCGGGAGGCGACCGCGCTGGTGACCAAAATTGTGGTGCGATGAGAAGGGTCCTCAGGGCCGTCGTCGTCGTCGCGCTGTCGATTGCCGCCGTCGACGCCACCCAGGCATCTCAAACGGAGCGCGGATCCGCCCCGGCGCCCCAGCGGACGGTCTCGGAGCCGGCCCCCGGAACAGCGCCGACGATCGCCGGCGGAGAGGTTGCCGTGGTCGCATGGTTGCAGCAGGCGCCGGGCACCGAGCGGGTCGTCGGCCGAGCCGGCGATGACGGCGCGATTCGCACGCTTGGCCCGGCGGGCCCGGGCATCGACGGCGCCCCAGTCTCGGCGACGGTCATCGATGGTTCCGTCTGGGTGGTCGCCAGCCGCGACGACGGTAACGCGCAGCGCTTGTGGGCACGCCGCTGGACCGCGGGCGAGTGGCAGGTTCCGATCGCCGGGCCCACCGGGCGACCTCGCGATCATCATCCGGCGATCGTCGCCCAACCGGGCTCCGACCGCCTGTGGGCCGTGTGGATCGGCGAAGACCACCTCGATCGCGACGGCGCGATGCTGTTCGCCAGCCTCTGGAACGGGCGCTCCTGGACGGCCGGCCAACCGCTACCCCGCACCGCCGGGGTTCCGATGGCGCCCTCGATCGCGATCGACACCGACGGTGCGCCGGTCGTGGTATGGGCCGCCGGCCGCGGCGCCGGCGCCGAAATCTGGCTAAGCAAGCGACGCGGCAATCGATGGTCGACGCCGATCGCGTTGAGCCGCAACCTCGTCCCCGACATCACACCATCAATCGCCGGTTACTCGGGCGGCCTGGTCGTGACCTGGATCTCGTATACCGACGAGGGCTATCTGCCGATCGTACGGGTCGGCGCCGACGCGAATTCCTGGGGCGCACCCTACGTCATCAGCGACACGCCGGGTGGACGCCCGCGGGCGATATCGGTAGGCGGCAACCCGGCGGTATTCTGGCGCCACCTCGAGGAGCACCCCGCGGGTGGCACGATCAAGGCGAGTGTTCGACGCAACGGAACCTGGGGCGCACCCGTCTCCATCGCTTCCGCATCCGGTTCTCCGTTCGGGGTAGCACGCTCGGGTAACGATCGGTTGATGCTGGCCTTCGCGCGCCCCGACGGTCGTCTCGGTGTGGCGGAAAGCGATCGCTCGATGTCCCGCGAAGACCTCGGCAGCCTCGCGGCCGCCAGCCGGGCGCTCTACGGGCCCGTCGCCGCGGCGTCGGCGTCCGCCGTCGCCGTACCCGCGGAGAGCCACGACCTGGCGCCGACGATCGTCCCGGAGAACTACACCGCTTTCGGCGACAGCATCGCCAACGGGGTCGTCTACGACCCCGAACGGCGCACCTCCGCCGGCTACCGGGACCCGCTGCAGAAGGCCCTGCGTAACTACTTCGGCCTCGGTACGGTGTTCAACGCCGGCGTCGACGGCGAGCCGACTGCCGACGGTCTGGGACGCATCGACAACGCCATCTCGGCGCAGGATCCGGGCGCCATCATGATCCTGGAGGGAACCAACGACATCGTCGCGGCGATCGATGTCAGCGTCATCGCCTTCAACCTGCGGAGCATGCTGCAGCGCGCCGAGGCGGAAAAACCGGGACTCCTGCGCTTCCTCGGAACGCTGCCGCCGCGCCTCGACCCGGGGCCGGACGGGTTCGACGGGCCCGGCAACGGTCGCATCGACGAGCTCAACGCGATGCTGGAGGTAATCGGCCCGGAAGAGGGCGCCTTCGTCGTCGACCTCAACACCCCGATCGACGGCCACCCGGAGCTGATGTCGAACCACTTACACCCATCGGTCGCCGGGTACGAAGTCATGGCACAGCAATGGTTCGATGCCGCCAAACCGGAGATCGTGGCGCTCACCAACTTCGGTGACGTCAACGGCTCGGGCCGCACCGACGGCCTCGACCTGATACGACTGGCCCTCGCCTTCGGTGCCATCGTCGGCGAGGAACGCTACGATGTCGACGCCGACATCAACGGCGACGGCATCATCGACGGCTTCGACCTGGATCTGCTGGTCGAGTTCTTCGGCCTCGACGTTCCGCCCGGCGTTCCGGAAGAAACGTGATCGCTCGAGCCCGCATCGAGCGGACGATCGCGACGGTGGCAATCATCGGCGGACTCCCGATGATGGGGGCGTGCGGCGGATCCTCGCCGACCGCGCCCAGACCGCCAGTCGAGCCGCCGCCGCCCACCGTCACGTTCGTTTCCGATAACACCGACGCGACCACGAACTCGATCGTGCTGGTGATGACGACGACGGGGACCGACTCATTTACCCTGACGCTGACCGCCAACAGCGTCACCGACCTGTTCGGCTACGCCCTTGACATCGTCTTCGATCCGACGGCGATCACGTTGTCGAGCTCGCAGTTCGGGGCCTTCCTCAACGCCGACGGAATCACCGTGACGAGCCAGATGACCCAGACGACGCCGGGCACGCTGATCATCGGGCAGAGTCGCGTCGGTGCCGTTGCCGGGGCTACCGGTTCCGGCGCGCTTCTGACGCTCGATTTCACCACGATCACCGCCGGCGTGACAACGATCGCGATCGCCAACGCCGGCGCCTTCGACAGCACGGGGGCGGCGCTGGGCACCGAGTTCGTCGGCGGCACGGTAACCGTGCCGGCGAGCGAGTGATGGGCGTCGATCCCAAGGTCGTCGACTACGTCGCCGCGCTCGCCGAGTTGCGCCTCGACGATGCCGAAAAGGAGGCTCTGGCGAGCGATCTGGCCCGCGTCCTGGAGTTCGTCGAACAACTCGACCGGGTCGACATCACCGACGTACCAGCCACCAAACACGTCATCGGGTTGGGCAACGTCGAGCGCCCCGACATCGAGATCCCATGTCTAGCCGCCGACGAAGCGCTCGCCAACGCCCCGGACGCCGACGAAAATCATTTCGTCGTCCCCAAAGTCCTCCCCGGCTGATGGCGATCGACACGCGCGGCCTGACCTGCGCCGCCACCGCCCGTGGCGTCGCGTCAGGTGATCTGAGCGCCGCCGAAGTGGTCGACGCGACGCTCGATGCGATCGCCGCGGGCGACGCCGAGGTCGGTGCGTTCCTCGCCGTCTACGGCGACGACGCCCGCCAGCGCGCCCGCCAGATCGACGCCGACGACAACCTGCGCGCCCTGCCCCTGGCCGGTGTGCCGATCGCGCTCAAGGACAACCTCTGCGTTGCCGGCCGCCGAACCACCGCCGGCTCGCGCATTCTCGAGCCCTTCTCGCCACCGTTCACAGCGACCGCCGTCGAGCGCCTCGAATCCGCCGGCGCCGTGCTCATCGGCAAGACGAACCTCGACGAGTTCGCCATGGGCTCCTCGACCGAGAATTCCGCCTTTCGCACAACCACCAACCCCTGGGATGTATCGCGGGTTCCGGGCGGCAGCAGCGGCGGCTCGGCGGCGGCAGTGGCCGCCGGGATGGTGGCCGCGGCGTTGGGCTCCGACACCGGAGGCTCGATCCGGCAGCCGGCGGCCCTCTGCGGCGTGGTCGGGCTGAAACCGACCTACGGCCGGGTGTCGCGGTACGGGCTGGTCGCGTTCGCCTCGTCCCTCGACCAGATCGGCCCCCTCACCCGCACCGTCGAGGACGCGGCCCTGATCTTGTCGGTGATCGCCGGCGACGATGAGAAGGACTCCACGACGCTCTCCGACCCGGTGCCGGCCTTCCATGACGACCTCGAGACCGAGGCGCGTGCCCTGACCATCGGGGTTCCCGAGGCCTGGCTGGGGGCAGGTGTCGAAGCGGACGTCAAGCGCGAGATCGAGGCCGTGCTTGCCGAGCTCGAAGCGGCCGGTGCCGAGCTGCGCCCCATCGAGCTGCCGCACGAAGAATTCGCAGTCGCCACTTATTACGTCATCGCCACCGCCGAGGCATCGTCGAACCTGGCGCGCTACGACGGTGTGCGCTATGGATTCCGCGCCGCCAGCGACGATCTCGCCGGTATGTACGCCGACACCCGCAGCGCGGGCTTCGGTGACGAGGTCAAGCGCCGCATTCTGCTGGGAACGTTCGTTCTCTCGGCCGGCTACTACGACGCGTATTACGGCCGCGCCCAGTGCGTCCGCACGCTGCTGTGCAACGACTTCGCCCGCGCCTTCGACGATGTCGACGTCGTCGTCGGCCCGACCACGCCGGGCACGGCGTTCGCCATCGGCGAGAAGACCGACGACCCGCTGGAGATGTACCTCTCCGACGTGTTCACGGTCACCGCCAACCTCGCCGGCCTCCCCGGCATCTCGGTGCCGTGCGGCCGTGACGACGAAGGCTTGCCGGTGGGCCTACAGATCATCGGGCCGGCCCTTGGCGAGGCCAGGATCCTCAAGGCGGCGCGGTTGGTCGAGCAGTTGCGCGGACCGTTCGAGGCGGCGCCGCCCGTCGGTTAGCGCGGCTATCCCAACGGGCGGCGCAGCGCGGGCTGACCCGGAAGCGAGAACAACCGACGCGCGTTCTCCGAAGTAATCCGTTCGATCTCTTCCACGCTGGTGCCGTGCAGCTCCGCGATCGTCCTGGCGACCTCGACGACGAACGCCGGCTCGTTGCGCCGGCCGCGGTGCGGTACCGGTGCCAGAAACGGACTGTCGGTCTCGACCAGGATGCGCTCGAGCGGCACCTGGGCGGCGATGTCGCGCAGGCTCTGGGCGTTCTTGAACGTAAGGATGCCGGCGAACGAGACGTAGAACCCGAGCTCGACCGCCCCCTGGGCCATGCTCGGCCCTTCGGTGAAGCAGTGGATTACGCCGCCGCTGCAACCATGCTCGCGCAAACCGGCGAGAACGTCGTCGCCGGCCTCGCGGCTATGAATAACGACAGGGAGGCGACGCTCGACGGCCCACTCGAGCTGGCAGGCAAACAACCGCCGCTGCCGGTCGGGCGGCATGTCGTAGTGGTAGTCGAGACCGATCTCCCCGACTGCGACGACGACGTCTTCGGCGAGTGTGTCGCGCACCGCGGCAAGATCATCCTCGTCGGTCTCGAGAACGTGATGCGGCGCCACGCCCGCGGCGGCGAATAGCTGGACACCACGCCCGCTGAATTCCCGCACTACTTCGACCACGCGGCGGCAGCTCGGAGCGTCGTAGCCGATGACGATCACCGTGTCGACGCCCGCTTCGGCGGCCCGCGCCAACACCTCGGCGCGATCGTCGTCGTAGGCCTCCTCGGCGAGGTGGGCGTGGGAATCGATCATCGCGATCCGTTGATCAGGTCAGGTGGTCCGACGCGGGAGGACAAGCGCAGCAGGCCGCCTTGCATCTGGCCTCTCGTCGTCGCAACCGGACCCACCACGCTTCCACTAGCGTACCCGGGCCCCGTTGGGCACGTCCTTGGCGAAGGTCACCAGCACCGGGCCGTCGTCGGTCGCGGCGGCGAGCACCATGCCGTTGGATTCGACGCCCCGGATCGTCGCCGGCTGCAGGTTGGCAACGACGGCGATCTTCATGCCGGGCAGCTCGTCGGCCTCGTACGAGCCGGCGATCCCGGCGACGAGCTGCCGGAACTCGGCGTCGCCGGTATCAACTTCGAGCCTCATCAGTCGGTCGGTGTCCGGTACCCGCTCGGCGGTGATTATCGTCGCCGTACGAAGCTCGATTTCCAGGAACTGGTCGATCTTGATCATGCGTCGTTCTCCTCGGATACGGCGCCGCCGGCATACGCAGCCGTGGCCGCCTGGATGACCTGCTTCACCGCCACCCCCGCGTCATGGGCGAGGCGCTCACAATCGTCGAACTCGGGCGCCCAGTTGACGATCTCGTCGCCGAGCATACCGACCTTCACGCGAACGGGGCCCCACCGTGTGTTCACGTCCACGTGGTGGCGCGCCAGCTCGCGGCGCTCGACCGGGTAGATTCGCACGCCGAGCGTCGTGGTCTCCCGCAGCACCAACTCGGCGAGCGCGTCGAGATCCTGGTTGGCGGCAATCACCGTCAACTGGATGCCGGGGCGATTCTTCTTCATCGACACGGGCGTCGTGAAAGCGTCCAGCGCCCCGGCATCGAGCAATCGCGGCAGCAAAGCGCCGATAATCTGCGGGTTGGCGTCGTCGAGGTTCGTCTCGAGCACGCTGACGCCCTCACTGGTTGCCGCTGCGGCTTCGTCGCCCTCGAGCGTGTCGCCGACGACCATGCGCAAGACGTTGGCGCGCCGGTCGAACTCGTGGTCGCCGGCGCCGTAACCGATGGCGCGAACCTTCATTGCCGGCCATCGCCCGAACCCATCCGCCAGTACGGCGACCAGAGCCGCGCCGGTCGGGGTCACGAGCTCCGCCTCCGGCCCCTCCGAATACACCGGCGCGTCGCGCAACAAATGAGCGGTCGCCGGAGCGGGCACCGGCAGTACACCATGCGCCGTCGACACGCTTCCGGACCCGACGTTCAGCGGCGAGCAGCGAATCGATTCGATACCCAGCCGGCGCAGGCCGCAGCATGCACCGACGATATCGACGATCGCGTCGATGGCCCCGACCTCGTGCAGGTGGACCTCATCGATCGTCACGCCGTGTACCGCCGCCTCGGCCTCACAGAGGGCCTCAAACACTTTGTCCGCCCGTTCGGCGACGCCGGGCGGCAGCGAGCTGCTCTCCAGAATGTCGCGGATCTCGGCCAACCCGCGGTGCGGATGGTGGTCATCGTGATGGTGATGATCGCCGGCCACGCTGTGGTCGTGGTGTTCGCGGCGCTGGTCGGGAGGGTCACCGCCCTCGATGACAACGTCGATCTTGTCGGCGGCGAGCGCCCCGCGCAGTACGCGCCGGTGATCGATACGGAAACCTTCCAGCGCTAGCCCCGCCAAGTCCTGGCGCAGTTCGTCGACCGACAGGCCGCACCCCACCATGGCACCGAGGCTCATATCGCCAGCGATGCCCGAGAAGCAGTCCCAATATGCGATGCGCATGATCGAATGTCGTTCTGTGTTACAGGAGCCCCCGCTCGCGAAGGCTCGCGTATCCCTCGGCCCCGACGATCAGATGGTCGAGCACCTTGATACCAAGGAGCTGCCCGGCCTCCACGAGTTGCCGGGTGATCTGGATGTCCTCGCGGCTCGGCGCCGGATCCCCGGACGGGTGATTGTGGTACAGAATCAACGCTGGCGCACCCGCTAGCAAGGCCCTTCGAAATACTTCCCGTGGCCGAACGACGCTCGCCGACCACCCACCCTGCGAGAGAATGTCATCGCTCAGCAGGCGGTTGCGAGCATCGAGCAGCAGCACGCCGAAGCTCTCGACCTGGGCGTGGCCGAGTCGTGCCGTCAGGTAGCTCACCATCTGTTGGGGGTGACGCACCGGATGACCGCGGCGCGGCGGCCGCATACGAACCCGCCGGCCGAGCTCGAACACCGCCGCCAACCTCGCCCCGAGCGCCTCCCCGATCCCGGGCTCCACCTGCCACTCGGGCAGCGTGCGCGCCGAGAGCTTGCGGATGCCGCCAGCCTCGTTGATGAGGCGCCGGGCGATGTCGAGCGCCGAGGCGCTGCTGTTGCCGCAACCGAGCACCAGCGCCAGCAACTCGGTGTCGGCTAGAGCCCCAGTTCCATGCGCCACGAGCCGCTCTCGAGGCCGCTCTTCTCTCGGTAAGGCCTTTATCCGCAATGCTTGTAACCCCTCTGCAGCGCATGCCGCAACGTTTGATAGGATGGAATGGATGGGGCTCTCACAGCGTCGCCGCGCAACTCGGCCCTTGCTTCCTGTGGACGGCCACGGACCGCTGGTTTCACGGCCGGCGGAAAGCGGCGGGAAAGTTCGACTATTCGCGGGGTCGCAGAGTCTCAAACAACTAGTACGGCACTCCCCAGCAGGGTGCTGAACAACTCCCTGCTATTCCCTGTTAGCGCAGGAAGCGTCCATTGACAGACGCCACGATGGCACTTTCCGACGAGCAGCTCGTTGCCTTGACGGTGAAGGGCGACGTGTCGGCGTTCAACGAGATCGTCGTTCGCTGGGAAAGGCGCCTGTACAACTTCGTCTACCGCTACCTCGGTAATGCCGAGGACGCGAAGGACATAACCCAGGAATCGTTTGTCCGTGCGTACTCGCATCTGGATGGATTCCGGGGACAGTCGAAGTTTTCGTCATGGCTTTATCAAATCGCCTTGAACCTGTGCCGCAGCAAGCTACGACGCCACAAGTCGCATCCGACGGTTTCGATCGACGACCGCGCGGAGGACAACCCCCTGTGGGCGCTGCCGGACCAGCGGCCGACACCGGCCGAGCACACGCTCGAGCAGGAACGAGCTCTCGCCGTGCGTGAAGCGCTCGCCGAGCTGCCCGAGGCGCAACGAACCGTCATCATTTTGAAGGAATACAACGGACTCAAGTTCCGCGAGATCGCGGAAATTCTTGACACACCCGAAAGCACCGTGAAATCGCGCCTGTACCACGGCCTGGAAAATCTCGCCCACGCCCTGGGGCACTTGCAGGCGGAAGGGATCTAGACATGAGCATGCGCTGCGAAGACGTTCGCCCGTTGCTAGCGGAGCTTGTGTACGAGGAGGCAGATCCGGGGCTCGCCGAGGAGGTACGCGAGCACCTGGGAACCTGTCTCTCGTGCCGGCGCCGTCAGATGGCTTTCCTCGCGGTCCGCAAGGACCTCAACGAATGGAAGCCCGCCGAACAAACCGCCTCGAGCGGCATCACGTTCATCACGCCGGGTACGCGCGTGACCACGTCGATTTGGCACAACCGCGTGTTCCAGGGGCTGGCGGTCGCCGCCAGCTTCATGTTCGCCGCCTTCTTGATGGCCGCGGTGGTCAACCTGCAGGTCCAGTCGGGGCCCGACGGCTGGGTGTTGAGCACGAGCTTCTCGGATCAGACGCTCGACATCAGCGAGGCGACACGCGAGAAGCCGGAACTCGTCTCCGTCGACAAGATCCACAAGCTCGACTCGTGGCTCGACGGCGAGCTCACCACCCGCGGCGTCGCGTACACGGCCGGCTTGCCGAACAGCGACGAGCTGACGATGGCGCAAATGCGATTGGTCAGCCGGCGCTCCGCCCAAATCACTGCTGAGTTGATCGACCAAGTAATCGCCGAGCGCGACGCGCAGCATGAAGACTTCCTGCGCGAGCTCGTGGCGACCAGCCTCGACCGGCATTCCGAGGATTTCGGCTCGATACTCTTCGACGTCATCACCGAGCTCGAGGCGAGGCGTGACGACGCCATCGTCGGACTGTGGACCGACATCTATGACACGCGCCGCAGAGTCGACGAGGCCAACTACCGTATCGATACCCTCGACAACCTGGTGACCCAGGCCACCGCGCCGATCGAGGCCGGGCGCCGTAACCCGGAGCAGTAGCGCCATGTACGCCGCGCGTTCGTCACCCATTCCGTCGTGCGATTTCCTCCGCGCCCGCATCCGGCGGCGCCACCGTAGCCCATGGGTTGCCGTGCTCGCCCTCGTGCTTCTCGCGCCCACCACCGCCGCAGCCCAGAACGTCACCGCGGCCCAGAGGCTCCGCGCCCGTGGGCTCAGCATCATCGAGGGCTTGCTCACCGATACGATCAATGACGCGATCGAGGTAACCGTTCAAGCTGTGAACGCCGAGAACCTGCGTGCCCGAGAGCAGGCTCTCGCCGCCGGCGAAACGCCGGAGCTCCGCTACGTGATCCGCAGCTCGGGTCAGACCCAGGCGCGCGGCATGCTCCTGGAGGATTACGGCGTTATCTTCACGGTGCAGGTACCCAACCTGACCTACTCGCACGCCGCCTTGATTCAGCTCGGCCGGGGTAGCTCGTTGGCGGTGTTGACGCCGAGTGGAACCACCCAGACCCTGGCGGGTTCTGTGGCGCTGGAATCACAGCTACGGAACCAGATGAGCCGGATGGGGGTCGAGATCAACTCGCTTACCGGGAGCCTCGAAACCGAGATTGCCGCGAGCGGAGCGACCTTGGGCAACGCACAACGGTTGCGAGAGCTAATCGGCGAGATCCAAACCGTGTTCGACGAGTACGCGATCGATGCTGAGCGGGTTGCCGCCGCGCGCCGCCGCGCCGCCCCCACACTCGCCGTGCTTGAACGGCCGCGCCGGAGCGCGTTCAGCGTCATGTTAAGCGCCGATCCGGAGGCTGTAGCCCGCGCCAGCGAACTTGCCAATGAGCAGAAAAATCAGGTCGAAGGCGCGGTGATCGCCGCGATAGTCGACTCGCTGTCGTACGGCCACATCATCAACGGCTTGGAAGACGACGACCGGCTCGCGGTCGTCTTGCTGCCGTCTTCGTACCTCAATTCGGTCATCGGCTGGCTGCGCGCCACCCAACGCGCCGAGGAGCTCGTCATCTCGGTTCGCTACCGCGACGTGCGTGACCTCGCCGACGACAAGATCACGGCGGAAGAATTCGGCGGCCGCATTCGCGTCGAGACCCGACTGGGACCCGCGGCCCAGCGCTAGGCGATCCGCTCGAGCTCCGCGACCGGCGGGCCCTCGTCGATGCGCAAATACCCGGTGACCGCCGCCACCGCATCGATCCAGTCGATCGCGGCGCAGTCCTCAATGTCGGAGGCGAGGCCCTTATCGACCAGCAGTTGCCCGTGTGCGCCGTCGAGAAAGCCCTGGCGCACGCTCGGCCCGTCGAGCAGGTAGGGCCAGTAGCCATCGTCGCCGCGGCCGCGGTTAACCCAATCGAAGCCGTACTCGGCCAGCCTTTCGGCGATCAGCGCCGCCCCGATCCAATCCTCTTCGGTGCCCCCCGGGCTGCCCCGCAAACCCGCGGATATCGCAAACACCGGCCGCTCTCCGGCCCGCTCGGCGGCAACTCGGGCAACGAGCCCCGCGTTCACCGGGGAACCGACCAGGGCGAGCGCCGCGCCCTCGAGCTGGCCGAGACGCGCGGCGCCGGTCGTCGACGTAAACACGGCGTCGCGGCCCTCCAACGACAGGTCCATGACGGCGCGGGGACTATTACCGACGTCGAAGCCCGGCGGCGGGAATCCATCCCGTTCGCCGACGAGAAGCGCGTCGTCCAGCCGTTCCTTCATGGCGTGCGCCTGCTCCACCTCGGTGGCGACCCAGACGCGGCGGGCCCCCGCCGCCATCAACGAAGTGATCGTCGCCGAGGCGCGCAACGCGTCGACCATCACCGCGACACCTCCAGCCTCGGCGGCGGCGCGACAGCCGCTCGATCCGCAGACCACCTCGACGGTTCGAGCCGCGTTGCCGGAATCAGCGCGCGGCGGGGGGCCGCGGTCGACGAGCCTCTCGACGATGGTCATGCGGCAATCTTAGCGAACCGCCCGGCCGAGTGCCGGGTCGGGTGGCGTCGTACAGCCGCCGAGTCACCCCGGCTCCGGTGGCCCGACCAAACTGAATACGCGCGGCCTTGACACCTTTCTCGCGCAACCCCTAACCTTCTTCCCGGAAGCAAACCGTGACCAGCAACGACCGATGATGAACAGCAAGACCAGATTGTGGCTGGCGGCCCTGGTAGTCGGAGTTCTCTTCGTCTTTTCCGTCGGCGCGGCGTACGTTCACTCCCACTCGGAGAGCGCGGATCAAAGCTGCACGCTCTGCCAGGCGCTGCACCTTCCCGGATCGGTCACCTCGGTCCCGGCCATCTCTTGCCAAGTTCTGCGGTTAGCGGTCCTCGCCCCGAGCGAGACCGACTGGACAGCCGAGGCGCTCCCGCCTTCGCTGAGCTATCGCGGCCCTCCGGCGCTCAACTCGATCTCCTGAGCGAGTCTTCCTGACTCCGGCGAGGCAACGCGCTCGCCGCCCATCCGGCAGCCGAGAATGCTGCCCGTCCATCGCTGGACGATGGTTTCACCACTCCCATGAGCGCACCAGAGAAAACGAGAACGAGGATTTCACGATGCGACACTTCCGTTACCCGGCCACCGTCGTTGCGATTGCCGTCGGCTTGCTTGCAGCAAGCGTCGGCGCCGCACAGGCGCTGCCGCAAGACGATCAACAGGAAACCGAGCTGGGCCGGCGCGTAGCGCAACTCGAAACCGCCATCGAAGCGCTGCGTAGCGAGTACGACGCTCGGCTGGCCGCCATCGAGCAGCAGCTTGCCGAGCTGGGCGCCGCCTCGGCAGAAGTAGCGATCGACGAGGCCGTGTTCGAAGAGGAGGGCATGAGCGCAGAGGAGCGCGCCGATCTCGAACGCGAGCTCGCCGCGATCTTGGGCGAACCCGTCGGCGCCACCGCGGTTGCGCAGGATCCAGGCCCGGGCACGCAGCGCTTCTCCAGCCAGACCCGCAACCTCAACCGGCTGAACCCGGAGATTTCGGCGACCGGTGACCTGTCGGCCACGTTCGCCGACCGCACGGGCAACGCCGAAGCCAATCAGTTTCGCTTCAACGAGTTCGAGGTCGCCCTGCAGGCGCCGCTTGATCCGTACTCGTCGGCCAAATTCTTCATCGTCCAGGAAGGGGGCAAGTTCGAGCTCGAGGAGGGTTACATCGAATACAACGCCCTGCCCGGCGGCATCGGCCTGAAGGCCGGCGAGATGCGGCTCGACTTCGGCAAGCTCAACCGCTGGCACCAGCACGCGCTGCCGCAGGCCGATCGGCCGCTCGTGCACCAGGCCGTCTGGGGCGAGGAGGGGCTACGCGGCCTCGGCGCGTCGGTATCGTGGCTGCCACGGCCGTTTCTCGGCGACTACAACGAGATCATCGTCCAGGTGACCAACGACGACAACGACATCGCCTTCTCCGGCCGCGGCTTCGACCAACCTGTTGTTCTCGTACACGCGAGCAACTACGTCGACCTGTCCGACGCCAGCTATCTGGAAATCGGGCTGTCCGCGGTCACCGGCACCAACGATTTCGCCGGCGAATTTCGCACCCAGGTCTACGGCACCGACTGGAACTTCAATTGGGTGCCTCCATCGGCTGCGCTGTACCGGGGCTTCGAGCTGCGCGGCGAGTTGCTGTACCAACGCCGGGACGGACCCGACGGGACCGTCGGCTCGCTGGGCGTCTACACGTACGGCGTCTTCAAGCTCAACCGCCGCTCCTACGTCGGTTTGCGCGGCGATTGGACGGAGCTCCCCGAGGAGCCGGGAGCGAGCCTGTGGGGCGCCTCACCCTACTTCGAGTGGTGGCAAAGCGAGTGGGCACGATTACGCTTGCAGTACTCGTACGCCTCGCGCCTCCTCCTGGCGCCGGAGCCCGAGCACAAGTTCTACATCCAGCTGACCTGGTCACTCGGTCCGCACAAGCACGAGAAATACTGATGCAAGACAAAACCATCGCCTATGCCGTTCTGATCTCGGCCGCCGTCACGCTGGCCTCTGCAGCGCCGGTCGAGAGCCAGCGGAGCCTCCGAGTCGTCGCCTCGTTGACCCCCTATCGCTCGATCGCGGAGGAGATTGTCGGCGACCGCGGCACCGTGGAGTCCATCGCCGGCGCCCGCCAGGACGCGCACTTCGTCCAGGCCAAACCCAGCTTCTCGATCATGTTGAGCCGCGCTGACCTGCTGGTGGCAACGGGGCTCGACCTGGAGATCTGGATGCCGGCCGTCATCGACAAGTCGCGTAACCCGAGCATTCGCGAGGGCGAAGTCGGGTACGTGTCGGTGGCCACCGGGGTATCGATGATGCAGGTCTCCGACAACGCCTCGCGCGCCGGCGGCGACATTCACTTGTTCGGCAACCCGCACATCCATACCGATCCGCTGCGCGCGATTGCCGTCGCCAACAACATCAAGATCGGCTTGCAAAATGTCGATAGCGGCAACACCTCGTACTACGAGCAACAGTTCCAGGCGTTCAAGAGCAAGATCCACGACCGCATGTTCGGGGAGCGGCTTGTGGAGCTCGTCGGTGGAGACAGGCTCGTCGACCTGTCCATGCGGAAACAGCTACGCTCGTTCCTCGAAACCACCGAGATCGGCGGCGCTCCGCTGCTCGACCAGCAGGGTGGCTGGATGGCCGCCGCGGAGTGCCTACGTGGCCAGCGCCTGGTCGCCTATCATCTCAACTGGATCTACTTCCTCGACCGATTCGACATCAAGGTCGCCAGCTACGTCGAGCGCCGGCCCGGGATTCCACCCTCCGCGTCGCACGTTGCCTCGCTCATCGAGCTCATCCGGCGCGACCAGATCCCGGTATTGTGGGTCGCCAACTACTTCGACGAGCGGACTCCCGCGTTGATCGCCGAGCGCACCGGGGCGACATTCCTCTACGTTCCCCTGTACACGGACCCGGATTCGCCGAACCTCGACGAATACACGGAGCTCATCGACACATGGATCGACACGATGAAGACCGCGATTCCGGGCTGCTGACGATGTCGATGCGCTACGTTGCGGTGAACCGCACGATTTCCCCCTAGGAGGCCGTCGTGGAGCTTGTTTTCGAGGTGCTGTTCTGGCCGTTCGTGGCTTGCCTGGTCCTCACGGGGATCCACACCTATCTCGGTCTGCACGTGGTTTCCCGCGGCGTGATCTTCGTCGACCTTTCGCTCGCCCAGATCGCCGCCATGGGCACCACGTTCGCCTTCCTCCTCGGCTATCCGCCCGGCGGCAACACGGCTTATTTCTACTCGCTCGTGTTTGCCTCCGTCGGCGCCGCGATTTTCTCGATCTCGCGGCTCAAGGAGCAAAAGATCCCCCAGGAGGCCATCATCGGGGTGACGTTCGCGGTAGCTTCGGCGACCAGCATCCTGATCGCCGACCGCGCCCCCCAGGGCGCCGAGTTCGTCGAGGCCATGTTGACCGGAGCGCTGCTGTGGACGCCGCGCGAAAAGATCCTGCAAACCGCGGCGCTCTACGCGGTCGTGGGCCTCTTCCATTGGTACTTCCGGGACCGCTTCCTGACCATCTCACTGAACCCGGAGCGCGCCGAAGCTGAAGGCTGGAACGTGCGCTGGTGGGACTTCCTTTTTTATGTGTCGTTCGCGTTCGTCATCACCTCGAGCGTGGCGATTGCGGGCGTGCTGCTGGTGTTCTCGTTCCTCGTGATCCCTTCGGTCATCGCCATGATGTTCAGCCGCAGCATCTCCGGCCGGCTGGCCATCGGTTGGGCCTCGGGCACGCTGGTCAGCATGGTGGGCCTGGCGCTCTCGTATCTCTACGACTTCCCGAGTGGTCCCGCCGTCGTGTGCACGTTCGGGATGGCTCTGATACTGGCGGCGACGGTGCGCTATCTGGCGTCGGCCGCGAACCTACCGGTGGCCGCCGCCAAGACGGCCGCCACGATCGCTGTGGTCGGCACCTCGTTGTGGCTCGCCTTCTACACGGCCGGCATCGATGCCGAACGCGCCCGCGCGGATGCGCAGGCCGCCGCCGCGACCGCGCCGGCAGTCGTCGCAGAGCCGCGGGAGGCCGCCGCCGACGCCCTCCTTGCGCTCGAAGCCTCACCCGACAACCCTCCGGCGGCGGCGCTCGAGGCGCTCCTCTCGGTGCGCAGCGAGATTCACCTGATGATGACCACCGGGGAGATCACGGTCAGCGAGACCGCGGTGCGCGCCCTCGGCAACGCTCCCGCAGGGATGGAGATAACCGAGCTGCTCGACGAGATCGCCTTCCACGCCGTCGATCCGTGGGTGCGCCTGCGCGGCGCGCAGGAGCTGCTGGAGCTCCGCGACCCGCTGGGCGTCGAGGCGTTGCTCGAATTGTTGGCCGCGCAGCAGCCGATCCTGCTGCAGATGGAAGCCATCGGCGTGCTGCGCGACATTACCGGACAACGCTTCGAGTACGATCCGGAGGCACAGCTCGCGATCAATCAAGCAGCTCTGGAGCAGTGGCGGACCTGGTGGGAGATGAACGCCGCGAGCGTTTTCAGCGAACGCTGACCCATAGACCGGGGTAACCGCCCTGGGCGGGGAATCAGAGCACTGAGGTGTCCACGAGAACCACCGATCAATCGACCGACGTGCGCCGACCGCCCCCGCGCCGCGCCCGACGGATTTCCGCCAGCTCAGCTTCAACCTCTTCGACCGGTCGCTCCGGAACCTTCGGCAGCATCTCGTCGAAGATCCGCAGCATCCGCACGCGCTCCTTCTCGCTGAGCTTGCCGATTCGGTCGGCGTAGCCGCGACTCGCTTCACGCACGATTTCGTTCTTCGGTTTCGCTAACTACCCGGCGACCAGCTTCCAGGCGAGCAACGGTTGGTTCGTCAAGAGTGAACGTCGACTTCACAGACGCCATAGCGACGGAATACTGCCATTTTTGTGCGATATGAACGTAGGAGACCACAATGCGGCAGTGTTATCCTCTCTGCGAAGGGGGCGAACGGCTTCGACGGGAGCTCTGAAGCCCGAAGCTGCATGCCGAGCGTATCCTGCGTGCTCGTTAATCTGGTGGGTACTTCAAAACAACTGCCAACGAACCGGTAGCTCTGGCCGCTTAACCCCGGTCAGCGTTCGCCAGGCTCTCGCCTATAGGGGCCAGGACCGAAC
>SMVB01274742.1_pt1 | contig 21337 bp, 22 predicted proteins | sample 2456461 | NCBI WGS metagenome assembly SMVB01 (sample SAMN11095934, study PRJNA526329) | marine sediment metagenome | biome: Marine sediment; feature: Surficial sediment; material: Deep marine sediment; isolation source: Hadal surficial sediment | place: Pacific Ocean | collected 2014-05 | depth...
AAGAACTATTTTAGATAAAAGTTTCACCATTTACTTTTCTCCAGAGAGGATCATTGTCTAATAAACTAATGAACGCCCTTTTTTCAGGGTGGTTTGTTTGTCGTTCGATATGTTAAGGAAAATTTTGCAGATAGATTTCCACCGTTTCTCCATCGTGAGCCCAGCCAAATATGCCGGAACCGGCAAAAGTGGAAATAATCCCCTTGGCGTCAACCTTGCGAATTCGGTTGTTCCCCATATCCGAAATGTACATGTTTCCCTTGGAATCAAAAGCGATGGCGGTAGGTGATTTGAGCATGGCCTTGGTGGCGGGCCCTCCATCGCCAAAAAATCCCTGATAACCATTTCCCGCCACAGCAACGATTTTGCCGTCCTTGGTTAATTTACGAATTCGATGGGTATTGAAGCCGACGATGTACAATTCCCCTTCCGGGCTGATGGCTATGGCGTCCATGGACCGGATTCCCGCTTCCAGCGCAGGCCCTCCACCGCCCGTGTCTTTGTGCTCTCCATTTCCAGCAATCGTCGAAATGATGCCTTTGGTATCGATTTTGCGGATACGATTATTTGCGGTATCCGCGATGTACAGGTTTCCCTCCTCATCCATCGCCAGGGCCCTGGGATCCCGAAAAGCCGCTTTGGCCGCAGGTCCGCCATCGCCGTCATAATCAGATTCACCCGTTCCGGCAACTGTCGAAACATTGCCCTGGGTGTCAATTTTGCGGATCTGATGGTTGATGCGGTCGGCGGCGTAAATGTTGTTGTCTTTGTCAAACACGATGTCAGAAAACTGGGTGATCATTGCGATTTTGTTTTTCATCGACAATCCCTGAGATTGATTGCTATTGAGGGCTGCGAGGTATTTTTTATCCGCTGTCTGGACGAAGGTGTGGATGATCCCCTTATCGTCAATGTAGCGGATCATGCTGATAAAACCGCTGGGGCTGACAAAGTAAACTTCTTCCCTGCTGTTGAGGATCAGGGATTGGACTGAAAAAAGAGAGGCCTGCATAGCTGGAACGCCGTCGCCGACATTGCCGCGGTTGCCATTTCCCGCGATGGTTTGGATGATGCCCGAAGGAGAAATTTTACGGATGCGGTAGTGCCCTTTATCCGAAAAAATTATGTTGCCTTTTTTGTCAACGGCTATCCCATGAGGAAAGTTCAAATTCGCTCCGGTCGCGGGGCCGCCGTCGCCAGCAAAATTTTTGCGGCCGTTGCCTGCCAGGGTTTCTACTTTGCCTTTAATCGGATCGATTCTTCGGATGCGATAGTGCGACCGGTCAATGATCAGCAGACGGCCTTTTTTGTCCACCGCCACGCCGAAGGGGAGATACAGGTTGGTATCCCTGGAAAGTTCTGAGTCTCCGTTGTAGTCTTGCTGGCCGGTTCCGGCGATTGTGCGAATCATCCCTTGTTTGTCCACCACGCGAATGCGGTTGTTGTTGCGGTCGGCGATGTAAATGTTGCCCTTGTCATCCACCGCGACTCCGGTGGGGCCCGCGATGCTGGCACGGTAAGCGGGGCCATTGTCACCCATGTAGAAGAATCCGCCGTCACCCGCCACGGTCGTGATGATGCCCGATGGATTGATTTTGCGGATGCGGTTGTTTCTTCTGTCCGCGATGTAGAGGTTGTCTTTTTTGTCGATGGCCAGGCCGAAAGGCCGGTCGATCCGAGCCTTTAGTGCAGGTCCGGAATCCCCGCCGTATCCGTCCTCACCATTTCCGGCATAGGTGTTGATAATGCCTTTCCGGTTGACCATGCGGATTCTGTTGTTACTTCGGTCAGAAATATAGAGGTTTCCTTTACTGTCCAGAGCCAATCCCGAAGGAAAATTGAGGCTGGCTTTCACCGCCGGGCCGCCATCTCCGCTAAACCCCGCTGTGCCGTTTCCTGCAATTGTTGTGATGATGCCTTTGCGGTTCACCATTCTCACCACGTGATTTTCCCGGTCGGCAATATAAACGTTTCCTTTATTATCCGTGAGCAAACCGGCGGGTATTTTCAAGGTGGCCTCAAGCGCGGGGCCGCCGTCACCGGAATATCCGGATTCCCCGGTTCCTGCGAAACGGGTTATCATGCCGTTTTTATCGATCCGGTCGATGGTGTTGTGGTCTCGTCTCGATATATAAAAACTTCCCTTTTTATCGATAGCGATTCCATCTACCAGGGAAATCTCAGTCTCTTTGGCGGGGTCACCCTTGGCGAAACTCAGGCTGGGAGCAATGAAGCACAAAGCCATCAAAATCGTCAGGTACTTTATTTTAGAAAACTTTACGCGCATTTTTAACCTCAAAGATTAGGACAGAGGCTCTCCAATAATTTTTTGGAACCTCAATTTTTTTCTAAACTTGTCTTAGAATACAAAAAGGTCAATTCGGCATTTAACAAAAAAGATTGCAGACACCACAATGCTTTTCAGATCGATAAGCAGATGAAATTCACCGCCCCGATCCGGCGGTTATGGAGAGAGCCGGGTAAACCTTACATCCCATGTTTACAGGGAGTTACCATTTTATTTTCTTGTAAGAGCTTGATTATACGGGGCAAGTTTATGATGTCAATTGTATTTTATTCCTTTAAATTAAGCAGGTTAACCGGAGTTTTTCCTTGCCAAAGGGATGAGTATTTTCTCTTGGTTGGGAAACTCGGACCTTTAATGTTATTATAATCCCATCATGAAAACGTTATTGATATTTCCCGCGCAGTGGTACCCGTCTCAGCCGTACCTGAGCACACCTTACCTGACTGCCTATTTGCAGTCGAAGGGGTGGAACGCAGCCCAACGTGATTTCAATATTGAATCCTACGATCATTTTTTATCGCCCGCCTGCTTGCGTAAGGTGGTTGAGAAAATGCAGCAAAACCTGGATTCCATCCGCGCCAGGAATTCCTTCACGATCAAGGAAAAATCCTGCATGGATGTTCTTTCTACCGGCATCCGGTTTTCCGGCACCATCATTTCCCAGGTGGAAGAAGCAAAAGCGGTGATGAGAACTCCGGAACGGTTCTTCAATTTTGATTCCTACCAGCAGGCGGACATGATTATCAAGTCGGCGCTAAAGCTGGTGTCCGATGCGTATTCGCCGTCGATTCTTTCTCTTTCCACGTTTGAAAGCGGAACGCGGGCGGAAGAATCTACTTTCAAGGCTCGGCAGTTCACTCAAGACCGGGAGACCAACCCCTTTATCGAGTTGTACGATGAGGTTTTACTGCCTACCGAGTCGTGGGAAAGTTACGACGTCGTAGGGATTTCTATTGTCGGCATATCGCAGATCATTCCGGGTTTGACGCTGGCTCGAATGCTCAAGCAGAGGTACCCTCATTTGCATATCACGCTCGGCGGGCCCATCTTCAGCGTGAACGCCAGCCAGCTGAAAGGACATGCGGAATTTTTTGATGACTTCTGCCATAGCATTGTGTTGTTTGAGGGCGAGGATCCTATACACCAACTGCTGACCACTCTGAAAAAGGGATCGACCTTGCATGAAGTTCCCAATCTCATGTTTCTGGACCGAGGGGAAGTTTGCATCAATAAGGAACGGGTCGAATTGCGCTTTGAGGATATTCCCTCGCCGACGTTCGAGGGTTTGCCGATGGAACGTTATTTGTCCCCTTACCCCATCCTTCCGGTTTTGCAAAGCCGGGGATGCTATTGGGGAAAATGTACGTTCTGTACGCACAGTTTTATTTATGGTCACCGCTACGGCAAACAGCGGACCGAACAAATGGTGGATGAACTGACGGCTCTGTCTGAAAAATACCAGACAAAATATTTCACGTTTTCTGATGAAGCGATGTCTCCTCATGCGTTGAATGATATTTCCGAATTGATGATCGAACGCGGGGTGAACATTTGCGGGTTGGCTTTACTGAAGTTTGAAAAAGTCATGGATGAAAATTTGTTCAGCAAAATGAAAAAGGCAGGTTTCCTCTTCTTGATGTTTGGATTGGAAAGCGCTAACGACCGGATTCTCGCCCTGATCGACAAAGGGACCTGCAAGGAAGTGGAGCGCGATGTTCTGCAAAAAAGCAGCGCCGCCGGAATCTGGAATCATTCGTTTCTGTTTTACGGATTCCCCACGGAGACGCGTGAAGAAGCTCAGGAGACCACCGATTTTCTGATGGACAATCTGGACTCCATTCATTCTTTCGGTCCGGGAGTTTTTCTATTGAACCGGGATTCCAGTTGTTATCAATATCCGGAAAAGTTTTCCATCACTAAAATCATTCAGGACCCGGAAGCCAACATTGCGATGAACATGGATTTTGTTGCTGAAAAAGGCATGTCGCGTCAGGAGGCGGTGGAAATGAATGACCGGTGCATTCAACTGGCGGAAGAAAAATTTCCTTCCCTCAAGATTTGGGGCACGTTGCCCAGGGAGCATTTTTTGCTTTACCTCGACCGATTCGGCAAGGATGCGATGCGCGGAAAAACCTCAGTGGCCGGGGATGAAGACAAAGCGCTTTACAACCAGCGTAGCGCTGGACCATATATAAACGCTCGATGAGTTTTTTGGGAATCATTAGTTTCCCCTTTAACCCAGAGACTATTGCGAAACAGCGAAAACATTTTAATTTCCCTGATCCCTTATAAAAAAGGGAAAAATCTACTCCCCCTTCCGCGAAGGGGGCTGGGGGGATTTTCCAGTCCACCTTTATTTTTGGATTTGTGAAATGAAAGTATTGCTCCTTTTTCCACCCGATTGGCTTCCATCGGAACCTTATCTGAGTTTGCCTTCGCTGACGTCAGTTCTACGCCCAGCAGGGCATGATGTGGTGCAAAAAGACATCAATGTGGAAATGTATGACATGTTTTTCAGCACCCCGTTTCTCGATTTCATCGCTGAAAGAATCGGGCGTGAACTTCGCCATCTCGAGCATGTCAAGGGCCAGCGGGCATTGGATGAGGAAGAGCAGGCTCTTATGGATCAGCTTCTTACCTGTACACCTGAATTGGTTGGACGATTAAAAGGCGACATTGACAAGGCCAAGGCCATTTTAAGGAGTGAAGCGTTTTATGAAATAGACAATCTCGAGTGGGCGACGAATTGCCTGCACGAGACGATGGGATTTATTTCCCTCGCCTACTATCCGGCGCAAATCTGTTTTCCTCCGATTGAAACCGACCTGGTATATAAACCCTTCATGTCCAGCGAGATTTTGGAAGCCCTTGACGACGACCAGATCAATGTGTACCGCGAAGTTTACCGGCGCCTGATTTACCCGGTCATGGAAAAGCAACGTCCCGGCGTTGTCGGAATCTCCATCGTTCAGCAGAAGCAATTGATCTCAACGTTTACCTTTTGCAAAATGATTAAGGAAGATTTCCCCGGCACGCACATCACCCTCGGCGGCAATATCGTCACCCGCCTGCGCGATGTATTTTGCGAAGCCAACAGTTTGTTTCAATATTTCGACAGCGCGGTGGTTTATGAGGGTGAAAACGCGTTTTTGCAGTTGATCGACGCGATAGAGAATAAAAGCAGTTTTTCCAGCTTGCCCAATTTGATCTATAAAGACGATCAAGGTATTCACATGAACAAGGAAGTGTGTGCCGAAGATTTGTCCAAACTGCCGCCGCCCGATTTCGACGGCATGCCTCTGGAAAAATATTTTATTCCGGAACTCATCCTGCCTTATCTGGCGACGCGGGGTTGCTATTGGGGGCGATGCACATTTTGCGATCATTTCCAGGGTTACGTGGAAGGGTTCCGCACCAAGCAGGTGGATCAAATCGTCGAGGAGATCGAGTTTCTTAAGAAAAAGCATGGAACTCAGTTTTTTCATTTTACCGACGAGTCTTATCCCCCGGCATTGTTCAGAAAACTTTCCAAGCAGTTGATCGAGAAAAAATCAAATATCGTGTGGACCACGCACATGCGGTTTGAGGAATCGTTGCTCGACGAGGAAGTCTGGCGGGATGTTTGGGATTCCGGTTGCCGTTACCTGCATTTTGGATTTGAATCGGGCAACCAGCGCGTCCTGAAACTGATGGACAAGGCGACGGACCTGGAGGCCATCCAGACCAATCTCAGGATGTCATCTGATGCGGGGATATGGAATCATATCATGGGGTTTTTCGGGTTTCCCGGAGAAACTCTGGAGGAGGTGGGAGACAGCAAAGACTTCGTCCACAAAAATAGAGAGAACATTCATTCTCTTGGGTTCATGACTTTTGTGCTTGGGAAATACAGTCCGATTGCGTTTGAGCCGGAAAAGTATGGCGTGTCCTATTACAAAAATCCGGAATGGGACCTGGCGCTGGATTATTATTTCACGGTGGAAAAAGGATTGAGCATTCAGGAAGCGCTGGATGTTTTTGGAGAGTTCGAGAAAAAGCACGATCCCCAGTGGGATCTCAGAACCTGTGTTAGAGAGTACATCTTCCTTTACGTCGAGCGGTTTGGAACCAACAAGCTGTCGCAGTTGCAAATGCGCCCCGACCAACGCCTGCATGCCCCGCACAGTCCCGTGGGGATGGTCTGACTTAAACCATTTTTTACTTTTATCGTTCAGCTCTTATTCATCTTCCCTCTTATACATCACCACGTTTTCCCGTTCATTAGGATCATTGCGGGAAACGATGGCGACGGCAGGCTCGGTGGCGCTGAGATTGACTGGTTGGTGCGGCACTCCCGGCGGGATGAACAGGAAGTCGCCTTTTTCCGTCAAGATTGATTCCTTCAATCCTTCTCCATAGCGGGTATCGACCCGGCCTTCCAGCATGTAGATCGCCGTTTCAAAATCCTTATGGTAATGCGGTTCCGCTTTGGCCCCCGGAGGAATGACCACCATGTTCATGGAAATTCCTTGAGCCCCCGCAGTTTCTTTGGAAATGCCAATGAAGTACGGCAGTTTCTGTTGGGTCATGATTTCATTTCCCGCCCGAACACGGGTCACACTTTTTTTCAGATCCAATCCTATGTTTCACCTCCATCATTTGCCTGATTATAGCACCCCTCCCCAATGAGAGACGAGGTCCTTAATGTCAGTTGATTTTTCAAGGGGCATTACCCATAATTGCATTAATTTTCAATCCGTTTAAGGAACCGGTATTTTATGAAACCAGTGGTTTTACGGATGTTCGTTGTTTGGATGGCATGGTTTCTGTTGAATACCGCAGGTTTTTCTCACGCCTATATGGACGAAGGTGATGTCCCCGAACCGGACCCGGAGTATGGCCAACCGGTGCCAAGCAGTAAAAACCGAAAACGTCCTCTGCAAAGAAAAATCCGAAGACAGCCTCAAGAGGTCCGGCGGCCAACCCCCACAGGTAGTGAAGATATGATTCTCAAAGGAGAACAGATGATCATTGAAGGCGATGCGCTGAAAAAAAAGGGGGAATTGCTGATGCGGCATGGCCGGGAGTGGATCGAAAAAGGAAATAAAAAACGCGAAAACTCAAAATGGATGCAACAACAAATAGAGAAAGCTAAAGGGGAAACAGGTAAAGAAAAATGATCGCCAAACCGACAAGGCTGGATGCTTGGGTTCCAGCGATTCCGCTTGTTTGACGGGAAAACCAGCCCTGTGATAAAATTCCCCACTACGCCCCTTACAGGGTAGGAAGCTTGGGCCTGACGCTACGCGAGGCCCTGAAAACATACAAGTGGTACGCTACGCTCATGAGCCCGCTACGCGGGAGGAGAAGCTAGGCTGACGTTCGCTTTGCTCACGAGCCCTGGATAATCTCTGGGTGGAAATGCAGCACTGGGCAGGGTTTGTAGTCAGCCATAAGGCCATCGAACGTAAACACTGGGTCCAGCGTCACACTGGCGCTGGCTGGCGAATCATTTCAGAGACATGAGCATCTAAATTAGCAAAGAAAATTTCAGGATGAAAAATTTAGTACTGGGCAGGATTTGTAGTCAGTCATAAACCCATAGTACGTTAATATTGAGTCCAGCGTCACGCTGGCGTTAATATTGAGTCCAGTGTCACGCTGGCGTTATAAGCTCCAGCCCTCAGGCTGGTCAGGACAGGAGTGGGGTGTGTGGGAATAAAATTCACTAAAATGAGTGGAAGCGGCAATGATTTTGTCATCATTGACAATCGTCTTTCCGTGGTACCAGACAAAACCAAACGCGATTTCACACGACGGGTTTGTGCGCCCAAAACTTCCGTTGGTGCGGACGGAGTGATCTTCCTGGAAAATTCCGAGGTGGCGGATTTCAAGTGGGATTTTTATAATAACGATGGCAGTTCCGCCGAAATGTGCGGCAATGGCGGCAGATGTGTGGCGCGATTTGCCTATGAGAATAAAATTGCCCCCAGCCATTTGTCATTTGAAACCACCGTCGGAATTATTACCGCTGACGTGAGCGGGAGTACTGTGAAGGTCAAACTGACTCCGCCGCAGGATTTTTTGCAAAACATCGGCCTCGAACTGGACGGTGTTGCCTACAATGTGGACAGCATCAACACCGGGGTTCCGCACGCGATTGTTTATTGCGATGATTTGGAGGCGGTGGATATCCAAGCGGTTGGACGTGCCATCCGGCTACATCCCAAATTTGCCCCGGCGGGAACTAATGTGGACTGGGTGCAGAAAAAAAACGGCCATGCCCTGAGCATCCGCACTTATGAGAGAGGCATTGAAGCGGAAACCCTGGCTTGCGGGACAGGGGCAGTCGCGTCCGCCCTTCTGGCTTCTTACCGCAAACAGGTGGAACCGCCGATCGAGGTGGAAACCCGGGGCGGGGACATTCTTAAAATCCATTTCCAGGTATCGAACGGATTGGTCGAGGAGGTCTATCTGGAAGGCCCGGCGATGATCACGTTCGAAGGCACCCTTGTTGAGTTCTAACTCAGGGGCGCCTCGAAAAATTCCATATTTCCATGAGACGCCGCTTTGATGTCAAAGCGGCGTTGATAGCAAATACGATAAGTATCAAAATTCAAAAACCTTCTTAAGGGCATCTCGAAAAATTCAATCTGGACTATTAGCCAGCTTCTTAAGATAAGGGGTTGGCGATTGCAAAGGCCAGAAAATATTAATTTTTAGAGATGCCCTTGAAAAATTTCCTACGGAGAATGCGTGGTATGTTTGAAGGATCCATGGTCGCAATCGTCACGCCTTTCAAAAACGGCAAGGTCGATGAAAAAGCCCTGAGAGCGTTGATCGAGTTCCAGATTGCCGGAGGCACCCAGGGGATCGTTCCCTGCGGAACGACGGGCGAGTCGGCCACGTTGAGTCATGCGGAGCATGATGAGGTCATCGGCATCACCGTGGACGCCTGCAAAGGACGCGTGAAGGTGCTGGCCGGAACCGGGTCGAACTCCACCTGGGAAGCCATTGAACTGACCCGTCACGCCGAGAAAGCGGGCGCGGACGGTGCGTTGTTGATCACGCCTTATTACAATAAACCCAGTCAAGAGGGGTTGTATCGTCATTTTTCCACGCTCGCAGGGGAAACCGATCTGCCGATCATTTTATATAATGTTCCCGGCAGAACGTCCGTCAACATGCTACCGCCTACGGTGCAGAGGTTGTCGGAAATTGACAACATTGTGGGCATCAAGGAAGCTTCCGGTTCCCTGCAACAAATCAGCGAGATCATCGCTCTTTGTGGAAAGGATTTTGCAGTTATTTCCGGGGACGATCCCCTGCTATGGCCTATTCTGGCTATTGGCGGCAAGGGAGTTATTTCGGTAACGGCCAATGTTCTGCCCGACAAGGTTTCCGAACTATGCCGGGCGGCTGATGCAGGGGATGCGGACAAGGCGCGGGTCTTGCATTACGAATTGATGGAAATCAATGAAGTGATGTTCATTGAAACCAATCCGGTTCCCGCAAAAACTGCTTTGGCCCTTATGGGGAAAATCGACGATGAGCTGAGATCGCCGTTGGCACCTCTAATATCGGACAATCTTGAAAAACTGAAGTTGGTATTGCGCCAATATTCCCTGATTTCATAATTGGAAATTTCTTGCAATCGGAGCTAAAAATAGTGTCCAATAATGACGATCTCACAAATTTGGAAAAGGGGGGATTTTGACCAAAATTCTTGTGATTGGAGCCGCAGGGCGAATGGGACGGACCATCGTCTCCTGCATAGAGGATACACCGGGGATTGACATTTCCGGTGGTACGGAAAATCCCGGCAATCCTTCGGTCGGCAGTGATATTGGAGAGCTGGCGGGTATTGGAAAAAAAAATATCCTGGTTGAAGACTGCCTGGAAACAGCGGTGAAAGCCTGTGATGTGATCATCGACTTCACCGCTCCGGATTCCAGCATGCAAACGCTTGAAGCCGCCGTGAAGGAAATCAAACCTTTGGTCATAGGAACCACCGGGTTCTCGGCCTCGCAAAAACAGTTGATCCAGCAGGCTGGTAAAAAAAACCGTTGCGTCATGGCGCCGAATATGAGCATCGGCGTCAATGTGTTGTTCAAGGTGGTGCGGGACATGGCTCAGGCTCTGGGGGATGCCTACGATGTTGAAATCGTGGAAGCCCATCACAAGTTTAAAAAAGACGCTCCCAGCGGCACGGCGGTGCGTATCTCGGAAATTGTGGCGGAGGCGCTGAACCGTGACATCAATGAAGTCGGCGTTTATGGCCGAAAAGGCATCACCGAGCGCACTCCCAAAGAGATCGGCATCCACACTCTCAGGGCCGGGGATATTGTGGGCGAACATCGCGTATTGTTTGGCGGCATGGGAGAAAACCTGGAAATTTTTCACCGCGCCCAAAGCCGGCAAACGTTTGCCCGTGGCGCGGTTAGAGCCGCCCAGTGGTTGGTCAATCAACCCGTCGGGTTGTATGATATGCAGGACGTGCTGGGTTTCCGGCAGAAATAAAAATTTTGGTCCGCATGGATTAAATTTTTCCCTCATCCAAAGGAGGGAGTTATGAATTTTTCAATCGCAAATCTAAAGTTCAGCCGCAGAACCTTTTTGAGGGTGTTTTCACTGTCGGCGTTCGCCTCGCTGATTCCCAGTAAAGCCTCCGGGATAGGGGATTACCGAAACGACAAAAATATTCCCAAACAGTACATTCAAAATCGGGACACCCCCGGCTTTCATATTCGTAGCGCCAATCCCTTTATGGGAGTGGATACGGCCAACTGGGGCCTTGTGGTCACAGGGATGGTAAAAAAAACCATTGCCCTGAGTTACGAGGATTTATTCGGATTTAAATTACATTCCCAGGTTTCCCGATTGAAATGCGTGGAATGCTGGTCCGCGAAAGCAAAGTGGGAAGGCTTTCTTGTCGATGACCTCTTTGACCGGGTTCAGCCTGACCCCGCCGCAAAATATGTTTATTTCGAGTCCGCCGATTCCTATTATGAAAGTTTCACGCTGGAGGAATTGCGACGGGACCGGGTTCTTTTTGTGTTCAAGATGAATGGACAGGCGTTGTCCAAGGAGCACGGGTTCCCCTTGCGGTTGATCGTTCCCTTTAAATATGGTTACAAAAATATAAAGTACATCACGCGAATAGAATTTACCGATACCCGAAAACGCAACTACTGGTTCAATAACGGTCCTTATTCGGTGGATGGAACCATCCAGCCGGGGATCGATCATCCTCTGGATTTCAATAAAAAGCCTCTTCCGATTAATGGCGGAGAGGTGTTTCATCCCTTTGACAAACGGCCCTCATGAAAGGGTCCGTCTTTATCCTCTTTTTGTTGGGCTTCATTCTTCTTTCCTGCGATAGCCATGTAGTAAAACAGATTCAAGTGGAAATTCCGCCAGGCGTCACCGTTCCCGAAGGGATGATTTTTATCCCGGCGGGTGGATTTGTCATGGGTCATCCTGACGCCCCTCGTACTGAGGGAGGACGGACCGTTTTAACGGACGCCTATTTCATCGATAAATATGAAGTGAGCCGGGGGGATTATCAGGCATTCAAACCAAGGGAATCTTTTAATCCCAAATGGGCCAGGTTTCCGGTGGTGCTGGTCACTTATCCAAATGCGGAGGGCTATTGCCAAAAGATGGGGAAACGCCTGCCCACGGAAGCGGAGTGGGAAAAAGCCGCCCGTGGCGTGGATAGCCGCAAGTGGCCCTGGATCCAGTATTTTGACCATCCTAATAATGGGTTTTCAGGTTTCCAACCGGAACCGGTTGACAAACGCGAGGAATGGATCAGCCCTTATGGGCTCTATGGGATGGGGCACAATGTCTGGGAATGGACCCAGGACTGGTACGCCTACAAGGGACAGCCGGGCGCAGACCGGAACAAGTTTAAAGTGATTCGCGGCGGTTTGATACAGACGCATCTGTCGATCAAATTTTCCGCCACGTATTTTCGCAACTGGATGGAACCCACGGCGTCTTTCAATTTTACAGGTTTCCGTTGCTCAAGGGATGCCCAGTAGAAGTGAACAGGGAAAACCAGGCAGAAGAGATCCTCATACCTTTTGGGTGGTTCCCTTCTTGTGATTAAAAATCACCTTTTAGATGGCTCGCGATTTCTTCCGCCGCCTTGGTAAAAAGCTTTTCCTCCGACAGCCCACCACTCAACCAGGAATTCACTTCCCAGCCGCCGACCATTTCCTCTTCGTCAAAAAGGGCAACCTTGACTTTCAATTTGGCCTGGGCAGAACTTGAAACGCCCATGCTGGCGATTCTACCGATGGGGCTCCCTTCGTCGTATTCCACTATTTTATATTTCAGGTGGAATTTCGCTTCATCAAAAGTCAGCTGAAAACCTGTTTTTTTTATTGATTTTTCCAGGCTGGTTTGAAGACGGTCACCCGCATCCATGAGGCTATAATTTTTTTTGGTCAAGTCCTCGATATTGAGAGTGTTGATGTTGTTCCGCCAGCTTTTTTTCACTTCAGAATTTGCGCCTGAACAGGCATATAGGAACAAAACCAGCAGGATGGTTGATCTGGCAAAAATATTCATGGCTTCTCCAAAATCTGATTTCAAGTCGGATATCAATGATCTTTGAAATTGTATAAAATAATGCATGCAATTTCAACAGGTTGTTGTGACATGGTTTGAAGCAACGGGTTGGAAAAGGTTAGCGTTTACTGGAACAGATGCAAAACCGTTTCTTCCAGAACGCTGAACCAGAGTTGCAGTTCAATGGGAATGAGGCTATTTATGTAGGTCAGATATCCCATTGCCAGGGCGATTCCCAGGGCAATTAGCAGCAGTCCGCTGAACAGGTTGGTGGTGTGGAGGTAAAACGTTTTTCCGCCAGTGGTGATGGCCCATTCCTTGCCTCTTAATATTCTCCAGAACAGACCGTTTTTTGAAAGCTTGCCACAAAAAGTGGCGATCAAAATCAAGGGCAATCCCAGCCCGAGGGCATAGCAGAAAAGCAGGGTCATTCCTTGCAGGACCGTTTTGTCGGAAGCGGCGAGGATGAGGATGCCGGACAGGATGGGGCCAACGCAGGGGGTCCAGCCGAGGGCGAATGCCCCGCCGAACAGGAAAAACCCAAAGAAGGTGGAGCCGGGTTTCCCCTGGAAATTGGCTCCTGAAAATCCCTTGCCGAAAAGCGTCATCACTCCAAAAACAGTCACCAGCACACCGCCTATGGTGGCCAGGGAAAACATGTAGTCACGCAATAACTGTCCCAGAAAGCTGGCCGAGGCTCCCATGAGAACGAACAAACTGGCAAGGCCAATGAAAAACGCCAGCGACATCAGGCTCAAGTGAGTCCGGTCCGCCTGGGCGGTCACGGCAAAATATGCAGGCAATATTGGCAAGGTACACGGCGATAGAAAACTGAGCATTCCGGCGATGAAAGCCAGGAAGGTCAGGGCCAGAATTCCTGATTGAGGCAGATTGGTTTTAGCCTCGAAAGGATTGACGATGGATTGTTTGACCGCTGGCGTTTGTTGGGCCAGAGAATCTTGGGAAGGTTGTGAATTTGGATTAATTTTATCAAGAGAAGTTTTTGATGAGTCTCCCAGGGTTTTGTCCGCGAACGTTAATTTCCGGAAGGCCGCGGTTTTATCCGCACTGGCGCATCGAAATCCGACATCCTGGGCCGGTTCGTCCGGATTGGCGTATTGCCGGTATCCGCTTCGGGCAAATTTCCCCAGGGCGGAAAGATAAGTGGCTCCGGGAAAATGTCCGATATCGCTGGCGGAATGTCCGCGAAGGACCTTGAGATTGGAATTGTAGTAATCGCTTTTGTAGGTATTGCCATCATAGGGGCCGTAGTCGTTTTCGACCCACTCCCAAACATTGCCGATCAAATCGTGAACCCCTTCAGCGCTGGCCCCTTGCGGGAAAGCGCCTACGGTTGCCAGTTTGGTTTTCTGCCCGGCTGAATGGGAAAGGTTAGCGAATTTGATGTCGAACGTGTTTCCCCAGGGATATTTTTTTCCGCCGGTTCCCCGCGCCGCGCGTTCCCACTGTTTTTCAGAGGGCAGGTATTTTTCCGCCCACTGGCAAAAATTCGCGGCATCATACCAGCTGACCCAGGCTACGGGATGCTTTTCACGGCCTTCGGGATAGTTGTTGTTTTCCCAGTTTTGGGGCGGTTCCGCGCCAATATCGTCCACATATATTTTGTACCGGCGGTTGGTGACTTCATATTGGTCGATATAGAATCCTTTGAGAAAGATTTTTTTCTCCGGGGTTTCGTCCGCATACCAGGGTTTTGGAATTCCCATGGAAAGCGCTTCGGCGGAATCGTCGGTTTCCTGGGTTCCCAGAATAAAATGGCCTGCGGGAATAAAAACCATCTTGCCTTCGAGGAGGTTTTCCCTTGCGCTTTCCGCTGCCACGCTTGATCCCAGGGAAAATACCAAAATAGCCGCATAAAAAATGGCGAGTGGGAATGGATTTTTTTTCATGGTATTTGGAAAAGGCCGTATCCGGTTTGGAAAGGATGGTCATCGGGTAGGGTGCAACCCCTCCGGATAATAGATCAACTTTTTTTGTTTAACAGATTTTCGAAATATTGCAGTGTACCGGGTTCGGCCCAGTTTTCGGCTCCATGCATCGCGCCGATGATGTTTCCCTGCGGGTCGATCAGGAAGGTGGTGGGCAGGCTGATCACGCCATACTGATAGCTCACCTTCAATTGCTGGTCCAATAAAAATGTAAACGAAAGATTGTGGGCCTTGACAAAGGGCTCCACCACCGTAGCGCCGAACATATCGTTGGAAATGGCAAGGATGTCAAAATTTTCCGATTTGAACCGCTGATACAGAGCTTCCAGGGAAGGCATTTCCATCTTGCAGGGACCGCACCAGGTGGCCCAAAAATTGATGAGAAGATATTTGCCCTTGTATTGATCAAGGCTGATTTCCCCACCGTCTATAGACTGCAAGGTGAAATTGACCGCACGGGTGGTCTTTTCTGTTTCCGCTGTTGCGGTGGCGCTCAACAAAATCAGCAGAAGACTTAAAATGAACGCGGGATATTTGAATGATTTTTTATTTGATTCAGGCACGAGACATTCTAAAGTTTCGGGATCAAAGAAAGCCCCATGACCCGGTCAGGATTTGGAACTGCTATTCTACGGATTCGATACAGCGGACCATGGGAACGGCTTTTTTCAAGGCGCGTTCGATTCCCATTTTGAGAGTCATGAGGGAGCTGGAGCAAGAACTGCAGGAACCGATGAGGCGGAGTTTGACCACGCCATCGTCAATATCCACAAGTTCCACATTTCCGCCATCCGCCATGAGCGAAGGCCGAATGGTTTCCAGCACCATTTCCACGTCTTCCTGCATTTCCGCATCCATAATGATCTGTTTTTCTGTGTAGGGTTTTATTAGTTGCCGTTTACCAGGGCTTCTTTTTTCTCCAGCAACTCTTCATTTGTTTCAACGTGTTCCGAATCCTTGGGAATACAATCGACCGGACAAACTTCAACGCATTGTGCCTCTTCATACCAGCCCACGCACTCGGTGCAATGTTCCCAGTCTATGACAAAAATATCATCCCCTTCGGATATGGCTTCATTGGGGCATTCAGGTTCACAAACACCACAGTTGACGCAATCATCGTTAATTAAAAGTGCCATGTTTGTTTCTCCTAGCTATTGAAATTGTTTCTACGAATTATATTTAGACAGATTCTTTTGATTGTTCTTCAAAGGTTTTTTTTTCAGGGTCCCAGGCAAACTGGGCCTGATCTTTTATTTCTCCACTATACACCGAAACCACCAGATGGATGGCATCAGGATACCAAGGTTCGCCCAAATCCGAAAGCGCCATTTTTTTATCCTCATCGGAAAAATAGGCATCGTGCTCAGGATGGGAATGATAAAACATCTTAATAGTCCATCCGTTGATTCTTGTTTTTTTTTCAATATGCAACAGATCCCTGGAATCTATAGTAAAAGCCGTTTTCGCATCTCTAGGGTAATTTTCAGGATCATTTTCATGCAACTGATTTTGAATATTGATACACCGAAAGACAATATCCTCATCACTGTTTTGAGGATTGCCCAGGATAACCCCACAGCACTCATCAGGATATTCTTCCATCGCCTGAAAGTGAATCACCACCAGCAGGTTTTTTTCAATTGAAGTCATCGGATATTGTGAAATGCCGGTGATTGATTGTCAAATGATTTTAACCCAATACGGATTAAAATATATTCACAATTTTAATGAAAAATTACCGATTTTTCCATAAAGGCATGAAGCTATCCCCAATGGGCGTGATAAGTGCCCATGATTTAATCAGTTAACAGATTTGCGTCGGAAAGAAGGGGGGGAGCGAATTTTGAGCTAAACGTGGGTGCGTACCACAAGGTTGTCGTTCACCGTTAGCTGGCAGGCGAGACGAATTTCGGGGGCTTTGTCTTTGAGTTTTTCCTTTTCGATGTCGTTTCTGGGGTCGACTTTTCCGGAAACGATTTCAACCCTGCAGGTAGTGCATAGACCCCGGCCCCTGCAGTTTAAAATTTTGAAAACGTGGGAGTATACACTCAACTTGTTCTGGATGGCGGCTTCCCGCAAATTGGCTCCGGGTTCTACCTTGAAGGTTCTATTCTGGTCTTCAAATTGAACTTCTAACATGCTTCTATCTCGATAAAATGGTGTAGATTACCTTTTCCCCAGTAACCGTAAAATGCGCTACCCACGGTGGAGCAGGTAATATTCATGTGGACAAATTGCCTTTGTCCGTTTTCCGCCTTTAGTACCCCCACCTGGGAGTAGGGCGGGATGGATCCCCCGCAATTTTCGCACTTAACGGAAAAAGTGTCGCACAGATTCAGAAGGCAATTTTTGCAGATGACCGGATCAAACAAAAATATTTCCTGCCCCTCATATTCCACCAAAGTGGGAAGGTGATCCACTTGCGTTCCGCATTCTTTGCAACACCGGCTGATTTGATTTCCCATTTAGATACAGATTTAATTTCGCCCCACTACGTGGGGAGGAAGCTTGGGCCTGACGCTACGCGAGGCCCTGAAAACATACAAGGGGTACGCTGTGCTCACGAGCCCCGAAAAGCCATAAATCCATAGCGCGTTAATATTTGATCCAGCCCTCAGGCTGGTCGCACGTTAACACTGGGTCCAGCGTCACGCTGGCCGCTTGCGGCAGGGTCGTCCATTGCGAATGTCACTATTCTACCCAAGTGGAATCAATAGATGCAAACTTTTTTCATTTCAAGAAAATTGTCCAGGATAGCGCCGGCGCCCTTGCAGATGCTGAGCAGGGGATCTTCGGGGGTATATACTTTGAGCGAGGTTTTTTCTTCCAACAGTTTGTCCAATCCCCGGATGAGAGCGCCCCCTCCGGTCAGGTAGATGCCGTTGGAATGAATATCCGCAGACAGTTCGGGGGGAACTTTCTCCAGGGCCCTTAGCACGATGGCAATGATGGTGGCGACAGGTTCTTTCATGGCTTCGCGAATTTCTTCGTCATCTATGGAAAGGGACATGGGAACGCCTGTTTTCACATTGAGCCCCTTGACATCCGTGGTCAGTTTATTTAAAAGGGGGTAGGCGCTTCCGATCGCCATTTTCACGCGTTCCCCTTCAAATATGCCGATATTCAGGTGATGGGCGATCCTCATATAACGCACAATCGCCTCATCAATTTCGTCTCCGGCCAGGCGGACCGATTCACCATAAGCAATGGCCGAAAGGGAGATCACCGCAACGTCGGTCGTGCCTCCGCCGATGTCGATCACCATATTGCCTTCAGGTTTGTGGGTGGGAATGCCCACGCCGATGGCGGCGGCCATCGGCTCTTCCACCAGATGGACCTCGCGGACTCCGGCCATGATGGAAGCGTCGATCACCGCTTTCTTCTCTACCTGGGTTATGCAGGTAGGGATGCCCACAACCATCCTGGGCTTGACGAAGCGCTGATTTTTCAACACCTTTTTGATGAAGTAATTGATCATGGTGTGGGTGACGTCAAAGTCGGCGATGACTCCGTCTTTCATGGGCCGGATAGCCTCGATTTGGGAGTGCGTTCTTCCGTACATCTGTTTTGCTTCAAAACCCACAGCTTCCACCCTTTGCTCATTGGTGTTCACGGCAACGACAGAAGGTTCATTGAGGACAATGCCTTTTCCCTTGGCGTAAATCAAGGTATTGGCTGTTCCAAGGTCCATGGCCAGGTCGGCTGAAAACCAGCCGAAAAGTTTGTTTAGAAAGTTCACGATTATGGCGTCATTTTTGAAGGTTGAGAAGTTCTGGCCCAGGACAGGCCGATAAGGTCATGTAGGTCTTCTCCCTCTTCAGGGTATGAAGAAAGACCCCATGCGGTTTCTACCTGTACTGAGATTCCATTGACGGAAAGGGATTTGTCATTGAGCAGGTTTTTCAATCGAGATTCGATGGAATCCATTTCCTCGCGGTTTCTTTTCAAAATCATGATCAGAATGGAGTTGTCGGAATATTTAAAAATATTTTTTGGCGAAGGCACACTTTTGGAAATCAGAGAAACCAAGCCTCGAAAAATAGAATCTCCGCTTCGAACCCCGTGGGTTTCATAAAGAGACGGTAAATTAGTCAACTGAACGGTCAAAAAAAAGACTGGATAGGTTCCGCTAAAAATTTTATCGGAGATCGCCCGTTGATAGTTGATTAAAAACCGGTGATTATAAATTCCGGTGATCAGGTCCCGGTTTTTTTCATTTTCCCGTTCACTCTTTGCTTCCGTAAAGATCAGGGAAGAAGCCGCCCCAGAAGCGATCAGGGTCAATTTATCAAGATCGAGCTGAGACAATCCATTCATTGCCAATGATCCGCAAACCAGCACGCCAAGCAAACGCTTTTCGTGCAGGATAGGCGTGGCGGCAACCGATTTGATGGCTCCGGTATTTTCGTTTGAAGAAAACAAAGCCATCAGATTGTTTTCAAAGTTAGTATGGATAATGGGGGTGCGGCTTTGGGCGCAGGTCCCGACAATTCCCGTTCCCAGGGTCACTGCATATTGCGAGGGATCTTCAGTAAATCCTCTCTGCTCCCAAATTTTCCCCATGCCATTTCCGTCGAACCGGATGACGGCGACTGCATCGCATTGCAGAATGGATGAGGGTATCTCGATCAACCGTTTGGCAACGCCGTCCTTGTCTGGTGATTCTGCCAGGAACCGCAGGAAGGCGTTTATTTCCGGGAGAGCGGACCCTGTTTTTTCGGGCTGATGGGGCGATTGTTTTTGCTGGAACAAGTGCCAGGCGATCTGTTGGGCGAACCCGCCGACAATCTTTTGTAATTTCGGAGAAAAGCCATACGCTTCTTTTGTGGCGATCACCAGTACGCCTTCCAGTTCATTATGAATGACCGGGACAATGAGAAAACTTTTCAAATCTTCTATTTTATTGAATATTTCCAGTTCGGTGGCTTCGGGATCAAAGTAATCAATGACCAGCGGTTTCTGACTGGCAACCGTCTTGCTGATGGGACCCTTGCCAAATGGGACTGTGGCTGGTGGCGCCAGGTTGGGATTCAAGGAAAAATATTCCCGTAATTGATATGTTTCTTCCTCATTATTCGCGGAGTACAAAACCGTCGCATAAGCATCGGTAATGTTGCTCGTCAATTCGATAAGGTGTGAAAAAATGTCGGAAAGGGCCATAAAGAATTAAGATGTGCGGTCTGATTTCCGGCCGGGTGAGAACTGTTGATGACCAGAATTGATTGGTGAAAAAATTTAAGGGAACCTCCGGTTTGCTATCATTTACCCTCGGACATCCGGGGGCAGGCTCATGGCAAAATTTTATTTTTCGAGGCGCCCTTAAAATCTTCCGCGGTTTTTAAGCATTTCCCTGTAGGCTCGGACGGTTTGCTGGTCCACCGCCTTGGCGCCGACCTTGTATTCCCAATAGGAATTTTGATTTGTTTCTTTGACGCGAACCGCCTGACAATTGATATTTTTCTGTTCCCCATTGTTGGGGGAACGAAATGTGACCGACAGGATATCGTTGTTGATGATGGGAGCCGCCGTGGTAAACAGTAAACCGTTGGTGGATAAATCGAGAATCGTTATTTTATGCTCTTTGTGAAAAAACTCCGTTTCTCTTTCGATATTTGCGGTTGCGGAAATCTTCACCTTGGCTCGTTGGCTTTTTCTTCTCCCCAAATGTTTTTGCAGTTTGCTTTCGATGAGTTTGTTCAGAACTTCCCGAAATTTTATAAGTTCCTTGACCGGAAGGGTATCTAGAAAGGATAAAATTTGTCTTCTCATGTTTGTTGCCGTCGCTCATGGAAGAGAGCGTTAAAGCCTGTAAAAAGAACCGCCATTGGTGCAGGATCAAGAAAATAACCTCCTTCAAAAAATCATAATATAGGGATGGAAATTAAGTGTCAATCATTTATAATTATCTGAAAAATTTCCCAGCGTATTTATATTGGAAATTCGGCTGGTAAATAAACGCCCCCGCCGCAAGCGGCCAGCGTGACGCTGGACCCAATATTGACGTGCGGTGGGTTAAAGGTTTTTCGGGGCTCGTGCACCCCTCCGGGGCATGAAGGCAACGGAAAGGATATCACAAGCACAGCGAACGTCAGCTCCGCATTTCCTCCCCGCGTTGCGGGGCGGGGCGTAAAACCCACTGGTGGGAATGAATTTTCTTGACAGGAAAAAAACGCGTTACTATACTCCCGCATTCCGGTTTTTGGGTTTTATCCTCGCAAAAGTGGATTTTTTAAAAGGGCGAATAGCTCAGCTGGGAGAGCACCGGCCTTACAAGCCGGGGGTCACAGGTTCGAGCCCTGTTTCGCCCACCACCAGCGTGACGCTGGACCCAGTATTGACGTGCGACCAGCCTGTGGGCTGGAACATGTATCGATGTGCGATGGGTTTCTGAGGAAACCCCTTCTCCCAGAGAGGGAAAGGAGTTTCCTCCTCTCCTCCATTGGAGGAGAGGATAGAGGTGAGGAGGAAATTAAATCTTTTCCGGGCGAGGCAAAGCCCTCTTTGTGGAGGACAAGTTACT
>SMVB01037707.1_pt1 | contig 21333 bp, 16 predicted proteins | sample 2456461 | NCBI WGS metagenome assembly SMVB01 (sample SAMN11095934, study PRJNA526329) | marine sediment metagenome | biome: Marine sediment; feature: Surficial sediment; material: Deep marine sediment; isolation source: Hadal surficial sediment | place: Pacific Ocean | collected 2014-05 | depth...
ATGACGTGCTGACTGCCGCCGGGCGTCGCCCTGACCCAGGGGCGATCGACGCGCCGGTCACGGGTCAAGTAGCTCCACGACCAGGTCGCGCCCACGTCGTGGCTGACGCCCACGACGACGTGGGTGCCCTCGCCCACCGAGCGATCGAAGCCCATCGCGGCAAAGTACAGCGTGCCGTCGCCGGCAACCGTGAGATCGACATCGGAGTTGCCCTTGGCGCCGTTGGCTACGGCGCCGACATCAACCCGCTCCCAAGTCGCTCCGCCGTTGCCACTCTTCCACAGCCGCGGCGACTGTTCGATCGTCGGATCATCGCGGCCGTAGCCGGCGACGAACAACGTACCGTCGGGATGCTCGACGAGCATCGGCTCGCGGGCGTCGACGTCGAGGTGGTGTACGGGGTCTGCCAGGACGAGCGTCGCTGGTACCTGTGTTATCGGGAGGCGACTCGCCTCGACGACGGCGGTAGCCTCGTGGGTCGCCGCGACGGCTCCGGCGACGCCAACGTCGGCGGGCCCGACCATGGCGATGCCCACGACGGTGATTCCCAGGCAAGTCCAACGAAGCATGACCCCTCCGATCTTCATCACGCTGACAGTGTTTTGCGAATCTAGGAGCCTTCCGAACAACCAAACGGGACGGTGACTACCCTACCCCGGATTCTTCAGAACACGATCAGGAGACCAACATGGCCAAGGAAATGCGATGTGGTGACATGGGCATGGACTGCGACTTCGTCGCCCGCACCGAATCCACCGAAGACTTCATGCAGCAGGTTGCGGCCCATGCGGCCGAGGTCCACGGAATTACCGAGATCGACGACGAACTGGCCGCGAAGGTGCAGTCGCTGATCCGCGACACCGACTGAGCTCATCGCCCAGAGAGCTAGGAATCCGGTGCTCTCGCGACCGCGAGCACCCGAGGAATCTCCCGGTAATCGGGCTCCACGTGAGGTTTTTCCCAGCCACCCGATTCCCGGATCAAGCTACGAACCGATCCTTCCTGGCCGTAGCCGAGCTCGATAACCAGCGAACGGCCGGGTCGCAGCAAGGCGGCGGCCTCGGGGATGATGCGCTCGTAGGCCTCCAGGCCGGTCGCCCCGGACGCCCACGCCTGGCGCGGCTCGTGGTGGCGGACCTCAGGATCGACGTCGTCATTCTCGGCGACGTACGGTGGGTTCGCGACGATGATGCCGATGTCGTCGGGCGACAGGTCGAGGCCGCGCAGGAAGTTGCCCCCCACGAAGGCGATGCGATTGCGGACGCCGAGGCGGTCGGCGTTGCGGGCGGCGGCGTTGAGCGCGGTGGGCGACCGATCGATGGCGAGGACGCGACCCTCGGGCTTGCCGCGCGCCAGGCCGATGGCGATCGCGCCGCTGCCGGTGCCGACGTCGACGGCCCAGCCATCGGTAGGATTCCAGAGCTCGAGGGCGCACTCGACCAGGCCTTCGGTCTCGGGGCGCGGGATGAACACGCCGGGGTGCACCTCGAGCTCGAAGTCGAGGAAGGGCGCCCGGCCGCGGAGGTATTGGAGGGGCTCACGGTCGGCGCGGCGGTCGGCGAGCTCGCGAAAGCGCTCCAGTTGATCGGCTGTTACCGGATCGGAAAGTGATGCCAGTAGCTGGGCGCGCGAGTGCCCGAGGATGTGACCTAGAAGCAGGCCGGCTTCAAGCCGCGCGCCTTCGATACCGGCGGCCTCGAGGCTCTGCTCAGCGTCGCGCAGCGCGCCGCCTACGGTCGCTGCGATGTCGTCGGGCACGGTCGGACTCAGAGAGCTTCGGCCGAAAGCTCTTGCTTGAGCCGCTCCGTCTCGAAGTGCGCGGTGAGCTCGTCGACTAGGGTCTGGATATCGCCGCCGAGGATGGCGTCGATCTGGTGGCTGGTGAAGTTGATGCGGTGGTCGGTGACGCGGTTTTGCGGGAAGTTGTAAGTGCGAATCTTCTCCGACCGGTCGCCGGTGCCGACCATGCCCCGGCGCTCCTCGGCGATGGCGTCGTGCTGCTCCTGCAGCTTCAGGTCGTAGAGCCGCGCCTTGAGGACGCGCATGGCCTTGGCCTTGTTCTTGTGCCACGAGCGCTCATCCTGACACTGCACGACCATGCCGGTCGGCTCGTGGATCAGGCGTACGGCCGAGTAGGTCGTGTTGACGCCCTGGCCGCCGGGCCCCGACGCGCAGAAGGTGTCGACCCGCAGGTCGTTGTCATCGATCTGGATCTCGACGTCTTCGGCTTCCGGCAGCACCGCGACGGTCACCGCCGAGGTGTGGATGCGTCCCGAGGCCTCGGTCTCCGGGACCCGCTGCACGCGGTGCACGCCGCTCTCGTACTTGAGCTGGCTGTAGGCTCCGGCGCCTTCGATGAGCGCGCTGACCTCCTTGAGGCCGCCGGTGCCGGTGAAGCTCTCGTTGAGGATCTCGACCTTCCAGCGTTTGGCCTCGGCGAAGCGCTGGTACATGCGGTAGATCTGGGCCGCGAACAGGGCGGCCTCCTCACCGCCGGTGCCGGCGCGTACCTCGAGCACCACGTTGCGCTCGTCATTGGGGTCCTTGGGCAGCAGCAGGCGCATGAGCCCGTCCTCGACGCCCTCCTTCTGCTGCTCGAGGGCGGCGAGCTCCTCCGCGGCCATCTCTTGCATCTCGGGGTCGGACTCGTCGAGCAGCTCCTTGGCGCCGGCGATCTCGCGATCGACCCCTTGGAGCCTCTGATACGCGTCGACGATCGTGCGCAGCTCGGCGTGGCGCTTGGTGAGCTTGCGGTAGAGGTCGTTGTCCTGGATGACCTCAGGCCTGGCGATCTCCTCGTTCAGCTCGGTGAAGCTGGTCTCGATGTCCTCGAGTCGCGAGATGACGGTGGCGTTCATGGATGGCTCCGGAGCGCCGTGCCTGGGCGCCCAGCGGGGGCGCCCGCTGTTAGTTGACGGTTTCTTCTGTGGCGTCGTCGCCTTCGGGTTTGTCCACCGGCGTATCGTCGGCAGCCGTGTCGTCGGCAGGGGAATCGTCTGCAGGAGCGTCGTCGGAAGCCTCGTCCTCGGCAGGAGAGTCTGCGGAAACGCCGGCGTCAGCCGACTCCTCGCCGGCCTCGGCGGCTCTTTCGGCGGCCCTCGCAGCGCGGGCTTCTTCTCGTTCGGCCTTGCGGGCGGCGGCTTCCAGTTCGGCGTCCTTCTTTGCCGCCTTGGCCTCCAGATCCGCCTTGATCTGGTCCTGCTGGGCGTAGAAGCTTTCGTACCTGCGCTGGAACTTCTCGACGCGGCCGGCGGCGTCGAGCAGACGCTGCTTGCCGGTGAAGAACGGGTGGCACTCGTTGCAGACCTCGAGGCGCAGCTCGGGTTTCGTCGAGCGCGTCTGGAACGTATTGCCACAGGCGCAGACAACGACGACCTCGTGGTATTCGGGATGAATCTCGGGCTTCATGGTGGGCGTCCTTCTTAATCGGGGGTGTTCATCGCGGCAAGGAACTCGTCGTTGCTGTCGGTGCTGCCGACCTTTTCGATCAATAGCTGCATGGCCTCGGCCGGGCCGAGGGGTTGCAACACCTTGCGCAGTACCCAGATCTTATTCAGTGTAGCCGGTGACAGCAGCAATTCTTCCTTTCGAGTGCCCGAACGGTTGATGTCGATCGACGGCCAGATGCGACGGTCGGCGAGCTTGCGCTCGAGTACGATCTCCGAATTTCCGGTGCCCTTGAACTCCTCGAAGATGACGTCGTCCATGCGCGAGCCGGTTTCGACCAGAGCTGTGGCGATGATCGTCAGGCTACCGCCGTCTTCGATGTTGCGCGCGGCGCCGAAGAAGCGCTTCGGTTTGTGCAGGGCGTTGGCGTCGACACCACCCGACAGCACCTTGCCCGATGACGGACAGGTCGTGTTGTAGGCACGCGCCAGGCGGGTGATCGAATCGAGCAGAATCACGACGTCCCGACCCTGCTCCACCAGCCGCATTGCCTTCTGCTGCGCCATTTCTGCGACCAGGGTGTGGCACGCGGCGGGCTCGTCGAAGGTCGAAGCGATCACCTCGCCGTCGACCGACCGCCGCATCTCCGTGACCTCTTCCGGCCGCTCGTCGATGAGCAGAACGATCAGAAAGATATCGGGATGGTTGTTCTTGATGGCGTGCGCCAGGGCCTGCAGCAGCACCGTCTTGCCGGCGCGCGGTGGCGACACAATCAGGGCTCGTTGCCCCTTACCGATCGGACACAGCATGTCCATGATGCGGGTCGAGAGGTCGCCCCCGGGCTCTTCGAGCACGAAGCGCTCCTCCGGGTGTAGCGGCGTGAAGTCGTAAAACGACATGCGCTCCAGATCCCCGGGCGGCTCGTAGTTGATCGAGTCGATCTTGATCATGGCGAAGTAACGCTCGCCGTCCTTCGGCGGGCGGATTTGCCCGGCCAGCGTGTCGCCGGTGCGCAGGTTGAACCTGCGGATCTGCGACGGCGAGACATACACGTCGTCGTGCCCGGGAAGGTAGTTGGCGTCGGCGCGGCGCAGGAAGCCGAAGCCGTCGGGAAGGATCTCAAGAACGCCTTCGGAGTTCTGCGAACCGTTGCGTTCGAGTTGTGTTTGCAGGATCTGGTAGACCAGATCGTGCTTCCGCGCCCCGTGGGACGCTTCGATCCCGAGCTTCTCGGCGATGTCGCGTAGCAAGCCCGCGGGGCATTCGCGTAGCTCTCTCAGTCCCCACGTCCGGCCCGTTGCCGACGGGGTCAAGACTGCGGATTCGTTGCTCATGCGGTTTCTAGACTCTCACCGCCAAGGCGAGCGGTTGACTGCCGTGACGCGGGTGCGATGCGCTGGTTGATCAGCGACCAGAGCTCGCGTTTTCCTTCGCCCGTCACGGCGGAGTAGGGAATCAAGGGATGGTCTTCGTCGTTCTTCAATGTGGTCTCGGATAAATTGGTTTCGAACAAAACGGTCTCGAACTTCTTCTTCGCGGCCGCTCTCTTGCTCTGTTTCAGTTTGTCGGCCTTGGTAAGGACGAACGCGTGGGGCACGCCGGTTTCGCGCAACCACGTGATCATCTGTTTATCGAGTTCGGTGGGTCCGTCCCGCCGCATGTCGAGAAGCTGCAGGGCCAGCACCAGCGGTCTGTCTGACCCCAGGTACGTGTCGATCAATCGCGCCCACGCTTCCTCGCGGATCTTCTTGGGCACTTTGGAAAATCCATAGCCCGGCAGATCGACAAAAAAACAGTTCGCCGCGCCGCCGCGGTCGATGCGAAACCAATCGATCGCCCGCGTCTTGCCGGGCGTACGGCTGGTTGCGGCCACTTTCTTTCGCGACAGCAACGAGTTGATGAGGCTCGACTTGCCGACGTTCGACCTGCCGATGAAAGCGACTTCCGGAAGGTATTCATCGGGATAGTGCCCCGCATTTCGGGTGCGAAGTGTTCGTTCGATGTTGTGGATTTTCACGAGTCCCAACAGGATGCTGAAGAGCCCCCCGGGGTGCCGTTACGGAGGGAGCCACCGGCCTTCGGGGTAACACGGTGTTCACGAGACCGTCAGACTTCTTCTCGTGCTCGGTGCAGCGGTACGGCTAGTGGGTCAGAGGGGGTTGTTGGATGTTTTCATCCGGCTGCTGCCCACCCGGCGGCAGCTCCTCCTCTTCGTCGTCTGACGTGGGTGTCAGCGGCGACACCAGTGCCAGACGCAGCACGTCGTCCATGGTGTCGACGAAGTGGATTGTCAGGTCCTTCAGTACTTCTTCAGGTACGTCTTGGAGGTCTTTTTCGTTTTCGGCGGGAATGATCACCTGCGTCATGCCGGCGCGATGGGCGGCGAGAATCTTCTCCTTCAGCCCGCCGATCGGCAACACCTTGCCGCGCAAGGTGATCTCGCCGGTCATGGCGACGTCGGGGTGCACCGCGACGCCGGTGAGCGCCGAAACAATCGCGGTCGCCAGCGTGATTCCGGCGGAGGGTCCGTCCTTGGGGATGGCTCCCTCGGGTACGTGCAGATGGATGTCGTAGTCCTTGTAGAAGTCTTTGTCGACGTCAAGCGTGCCGGTGCGCGAACGCACGTACGACAGCGCCGCCTGGCCGGACTCCTGCATGACGTCGCCGAGCTGGCCCGTGAGCGACAACTTGCCCTTGCCGGGCATCAACGTCGCCTCGATCTCGAGGATCTCGCCACCGCGCTCGGTCCATGCCAGACCGGCCACGAGGCCGACCTCGGCCGCCTCTTCCTTCTGCCGATGCTTGAAGCGTGGTATGCCGAGGTAGTCCTCGAGCTTGTCGGCGTCGACGACGATGCGGGCGTCTTCCGGAATCGCGTCGGCCAGCGCCGTGCGCTTGGGCATGACGCGCTCCATCGGGTTGCTCGCCTCGATCACGGCGCCGAGCTCCTCCTCCTCCTCGTCGTCGTCAAAGCCGCTCATATCGACGTCGTCGAGGTCGATATCCTCCATGTTGTCGACGTTGAAATCGTCGCCGTCCATGGTGTTTTCGTCATCGCTTGCGCCGTCGGCGTCGGAGGCCTCGTCGGCACCGGCTGGCACGTCGCCGATGGCCTCCATCTGCGCCATCGCTTCGGCTTTATCGGTCAGCGCCGCCAACGCTCGCTCTTCGTCTTCGGCCGCCGCGAGTGCCTCGGCCGCCTTGGTGATCTCGGCCGAGTACTTGTCGACGAACCTCCGGGCGCTCTTGCGGGCGACGCGGGCGATCTCGCGCTCGAGGGCACGGACGCCGGCTTCCCGGGTGTACTCCTCGATGATGCGGTCGAGGGCGCCGTCGGTGATCTCGAGCTGGTTCTCGCGCAGACCGTGATACGCGATCTGCTTGCCCACCAGGTGGCGCCGGGCGATTTTCGCCTTCTCGGATTGGGTGTAACCCGAGAGTCGGATGATCTCCATGCGGTCTTGTAGAGGCCCCGGGATGGTGTGCAGGACGTTCGCCGTGGCGATGAACATGACGTGCGACAGGTCGTACTCGGCGTCGAGGTAATGATCGACGAACTGGTTGTTCTGCTCGGGGTCGAGGACCTCCATGAGTGCCGACGACGGGTCGCCGCGGAAGTCCATGCTCATCTTGTCGACCTCGTCGATCAAGAAAACCGGATTGATGACGCCGGCCGCCTTCATGCGTTGCATGATTTGCCCCGGAAAGGCGCCGATATAGGTCCGGCGATGGCCGCGGATCTCGGCTTCGTCGCGGACCCCGCCCACCGACAGGCGCACGAACTCGCGCCCGGTTGCACGCGCGATCGAGCGGCCCAGAGACGACTTACCGACGCCCGGAGCGCCGACAAAGCACAGGATCGAGCCCTTCATCTGGTCGACGAGCTGGCGCACGGCGAGGAACTCGATGATGCGCTCCTTGATCTTCTCGAGACCGTAATGGTCCTCGTCGAGGATGTCGGCGGCAAGCCTCAGGTCGTTGTTCTCCCGCGTACGGCGGAACCAGGGCACCGACACGAGCCAGTCGACATAGTTGCGCGACACGGTGGCCTCGGCCGACATCGGCGGCATCGCCTCGAGGCGCTCGAGCTCCTGCTCGGCCTTTTCCAGGACCGCCGCCGGCATATGCGACTTGTCCATCTTGGCCCGGAGCTGGTCGACCTCGGAACCCTTGCCGTCTTTGCGCCCCAGCTCGCGCTGGATCGCCTTCATTTTCTCGTTGAGGTAGTACTCCTTCTGGGCCTGCTCCATCTGTTTCTTGACCTGGCCCTGAATCTTCTTGTCGACGTGCAGCTTCTCGATCTCGAAGGTGACGGTTTCGATGAGCTTGTCGAGACGGGCTTCGATGTCGACGATCTCGAGCAGATCCTGCTTGGCCGGCAGATCGACGTTCAAGTGCGCGCCGATGGTGTCGGCGAGGCGGCCCGGATCGTCTTTCTTGACCGCGGCGAGCATCGCCTCGTGGGGCAGGTTGGCCGATAGTTTGACGTACTTTTCGAACAGGCGCGTCAGCTTTTTGGTCTTGGACTGCACTCCGGGGCCGGGTTCCGCCGGAACGAGCGGTTTGACCACGACCTCGTGGAACGTGTCTTCCTCGGTGAACTCGATGGCGCGGGCCCGCTGTACGCCTTCGACGAGAACACGGATGTTGCCGTTCGGCTGCTTCAGGCTCTGGACGATGATCGCAATCGTCCCCAGCCCGTAGACCTCGTTGGCCTCGGGATCGTCGATCTCGGCGTTGCGCTGGGCGGCGAGGAACAGACGTTTCCCCGATTCCATGGCGCGCTCGAGAGCGGCCACCGACCGGGGCCGGCCGACCACGAACGGCATCATCATCCCAGGGAAGATGACGACGTCCCGCAGCGGCAGCAACGGCAGCGTCTGATACTCGCCTACGGTTCGCTTGGACATACGAGTGCCTGTTCAGTGCAGGTGTTTGGCGAGGAAACTGCGGAGGGAACGACTACTAGAAGAATGGTACCCCCCTCTGGTGCTAGTCGCAATGACCCAATGACGCATGGGCTGGGCGATGTCGATGGGCTCCCGGGTGGACGGGAATTCCCAAGACCGGCTAGCCGGCCTTCCGCATCACAGTGAGCGGGTCGATCTCGTTCTCGACAACCTTACGGCTGATGATGCATTCCTTGATATCGGTTTCGCCGGGAAGCTTGTACATGATCTCGAGCATGAAGTCTTCCATGATGGCGCGCAGGCCGCGGGCGCCGATGCCACGGCCCATGGCTCGCTCGGCGATCGCCTCGAGGGCATCGTCGGTGAACGTCAAGGTGACGTCTTCGAACTCGAACATCCTCTCGTACTGTTTGGTCAACGCGTTCTTGGGCTGGGTGAGGATGGTGACCATGTCGTCCTTGCCGAGGTCCTGCAGCGTCGCCAGCACCGGCAGGCGGCCGACGAACTCCGGAATCAGGCCGTAGCGGATCAAATCGACCGGCTGCGCCATCGGCAGCACGTCGTGCTCCTTGCGGTCGGAGACCTCGAAGTGGGGCGTGAACCCGAGCCCCTGCTTGCCGATGCGGTTGCGGATGATCTGCTCCAGGCCCACGAACGCCCCGCCGACGATGAACAGGATGTTGGTGGTGTCGATCTGGAAGAACTCCTGGTGCGGGTGCTTGCGACCGCCCTGCGGCGGCACGTTGGCTTGCACCCCCTCGAGGATCTTCAAGAGGGCTTGTTGCACGCCTTCGCCGGAGACGTCGCGGGTGATCGACGGGTTCTCGTCCTTGCGGGCGATCTTGTCGATCTCGTCGATGTAGATGATGCCGCGTTCGGTCTTTTCCTTGTCGTATCCCGACGCCTGGAAGAGCTTCAGGATGATGTTCTCGACGTCCTCGCCGACGTAGCCGGCTTCGGTGAGCGTGGTCGCGTCGGCGATGGTGAACGGCACCTGGAGAAAACGCGCCAGCGTCTGGGCGAGCAGCGTCTTGCCCGTGCCGGTCGAGCCGACCAGCAGGATGTTGCTCTTGGAGAGCTCGATGTCGTCGCGTTTGCGGTGGTCCAGCATGTCGGAGCGCCGATAGTGGTTGTAGACCGCCACCGCGAGGCGCTTCTTGGCGGCGTCCTGACCGATGACGTAGGCATCGAGAAACGATTTGATCTCGGAAGGCTTGGGCAGATCGAGCTGACCTTCCCGATCCTCGAGATCGCGCTCCTCGTCAATGATGTCGGTGCAGATCTCGATGCACTCATCGCAGATGTAGACGTTCGGTCCGGCAATGAGCTTGCGAACTTCGCTCTGGCTCTTGGAACAGAAAGAGCAGCGCAGAGACGATCCGCTTGTCGTTGTTCGGCTCATCTTGTTCCCCACCGCGCTCAGCGCGTCCCGACGCTAGCCCCCCGGCGCGTCCGGCGTGGTTGAATGCTCCGCGATCACCTGGTCGATAATTCCATACTCGACGGCCTCATCGGCCGTCAGAACGAAATCCCGGTCCGCATCGTCGCTGATTTCTTGCGGCGATTTTCCCGTGTAAGAGGCTAGCAGATCAACGATGCGCTGACGCAAGCGCAAGATTTCTTTGGCGTGTATCTCGATGTCCGAGGCGGTTCCCTGGATGCCGCCGTGCGGCTGGTGGATCATGATGCGCGAATTCGGCAGCGCCAGACGCTTGCCCTTCTCGCCGGCGGCCAGCAGCACCGCGGCCATGCTCATCGCCTGGCCGATGCACAGGGTCGAGACGTGCGGCCGGATGTAGCGCATGGTGTCGAGGATGGCGAGCCCGGCCGTGACCACGCCGCCGCCGCTGTTGATGTATAGCTGAATGTCTTTTTCGGGGTCTTCGGCCTCGAGAAACAGCAACTGAGCGATCACCAGGTTGGCAACCTCGTCGTCGATGGCGCTGCCCACGAAGATGATGTTGTCTTTCAACAGGCGCGAATAGATATCGTACGCACGTTCGCCCCGGGCGGTCTGCTCGACGACCATCGGTATCAGGGGCATGCTGGTGGCTCCGTTAAGGTGGCGAAGAATTGGGAGGGGGGCGAAAGAACCCCTCTTCTGGCAGTCTAGCTATTCTCGGTGGTCGACTCGGCGTCCGCTTCCACGGTCCCGGTCGATTCGGGGCTCGCGTCCACAGTTTCGATCGTAGCATGGCTCTTGACGACCTCTAAAGCTCGACTTCGCAGCATGGCGCGCTTGAGCCCGTCAAACGAGCCGTCTTGGCGCATCCGCTGCGCTACCCGCGCCGCGGCGCCCTCGGGTTGATCCTCCTGGTGGCTCTCGATCTCGGCGATGATCGCGGCGTCCTCGATCTCGATGCCCTCAGCCTTAATGATGGCATCGAGCAGGATTTCTTCGGTCACGCTGCGCTCGGCGTGGGGCTTGTTGTCGGCTCGGTAGTTCGCCCAGTCGACGCTGTTTCGAGGGTCGACACCCTGGCGCGCAAGATCCTCGGCGGCACGCTGTACGGATTGATCGAGCCGAGCCTCGACGAGCGATTCCGGAACGTCAAGAGGGTTGGCGGCGATGACCTGGTCCATGAGCTGGCGGACGACATCACGCTCGGCCTCTTCTTCCATATGGGCGGCGTAATTTTCCCGCGTCTTGGCGCGCAGCTCCTCGAGGTCGGCGAAGCCGAGATCGCGGGCTAGGTCGTCATCGACGGCGGGCAGGTGGCGACGCTTGATTTCCTGCACCTCGACCCGGCAGGTGACCTCTTTGCCGGCCAGCAGGTCGTTGGGGTACGTGTCGCCGAGCTCGGTGACGAACTCGCGGGTGGCGCCCTTTTCGAGGCCCTCGAGCTGGGTGTTGAGCGACGGGATCGAGCGCTCCTCGCCGACGTGAACGAAGCGCTCCTCCTCGCCCAGCTTCTTGCCCTTGCCGACGCGCGGAAACAGCGTGATCTTGACGACCACGTAGTCGCCCGGCAGGATGGTGCCCTCGTCGACCGTTTCGAGCTTGGCGGCCTGCTCGCGCATGTTGCTGACGGCGTTATCGACCGCTTCATCCTGCACCGATCGGATCGTCTTGGTGGCCGCCAATTCCTTGTACCCGGTCGCCTCGACCTCGGGCTCGACGTCGAACTTCGCGGTGAACGTCAACGGCTGGCCGGGCTCGAAGTCGACGTTCTCGAGCATCGGGTTGTGGATCGGCTTCAGATCGCGCGCTTTGATCTCGCTGCCGACGTGCAGGGGAATCAACTGGTCGAGGACGTTCTCGCGGATCTCGTCGCGAAAGCGCTGCCGGATCATGTTCATCGGCGCCTTGCCGGGCCGAAACCCCTGTATCTTGGCGCGCTGCCGGAAGATCCCGGCCACCTCTTCGATGTTCGACGTCGCCTCCTCGGCCGAGATCGTGATCGTCATGGTGACGCGCGCGCCGACCTGATCGACGTCGGCCTCGTGCTCGACGCTCGGCTGGCCGTGGTCATGATCGTGGTCGTGATCGTCCGAATGGTCGTGGTCGTGATGATCGTGGTTCATGCTTCAGCCTGCGTATCTCAACGCGAAAGTGTGATGGTCCGGCGTGTCGGTTTGAATAGTGGTGCGAAAGGTGGGACTCGAACCCACACGGGCGTTAGCCCACTGGCTCCTAAGGCCAGCGCGTCTGCCAATTCCGCCACTTTCGCGCACGTGAATTGAGTGGTGAGCCGCCTAGGAATCGAACCTAGAACCTACGGATTAAGAGTCCGTTGCTCTGCCAATTGAGCTAGCGGCCCACCGAAATCGAAACCAATGCGCCTGGCAGGAGTCGAACCTGCGGCCTTCGCATCCGGAGTGCGACGCTCTATCCTGACTGAGCTACAGGCGCGGGGTTGGCTACAATACCGAAATTCAAGGGGTGAGCGAGGGGACTCGAACCCCCAACCGCTAGGACCACAACCTAGTGCTCTACCAATTGAGCTACGCTCACCGTCAGACGAGTAATTTTACGGGGGTTCGTCGTCGTCGGTCAAACAGGCAAGGCTCGACTATTCGGTTCCGTCGCTAGTCCCACTCGATAACGATCTGGAAAGTGACGGCCCCGGCCATCGGCTTCGTGCTTGTTATCTTGAACGTGCCGGTTTCGTTGGGACCGAGATCCGCCGGTACGGCCGAGGTGCTGGCGACATCGATCAACGCGTTGTTGGCGTTGAAGATATTGACCGAAACGACGACGTTCCGCGCCGTCACGCTCCCGGTGTTGGTGACCTGCCCGAGATACTCGGCGACACCATTGGCTCCGGCCTGAACGGTGGCCTGCCCGATGAGAACGACGTTTGCGGAGAGCGGGGAGGTCGGCGTCTCGTCGTCGTTGTTGAAGAGATCGCAACCACCGAGGGCGAGCGCCGCAAACAGGAATAGAATAAGAAACCGATTCTGAGACAACGCGAGCATGGATTGAGCACCTAGGTGGACGCGATTTCGGGGTCCAACGGGGGCACCGAGAGCGTAGCCTACCCGGCCCCGGCGTAGATAGTCGCTCGCGAGGCTCGATCCGGCGAATAACAAGGAGATGCAGGCAACATGCGCAATCAGGCAACAGTCATCGGTGTAGCGATCCTCGGACTCATGGTCGTGGCGGTTGCGGTCGGCCCGCTGGGGGCCGCGCCGCAGGGCGGCGGCGGCGTCGCCTTCGTCGACAACGCCCGCGTGTTCGACGAGTCGAACCAGGGCAAGGCGGCGACCCAGCAGATTCAGGCCAACGTCACTACCTGGCAGCAACAGATCACGGCGGTAGAGACGGAGCTCCAGGGGTTGATCGGTCAGCGCCAGCAGCAGTCGGCGATCATGACGCCGGCAGCGCTGCGCGGCTTGGACGCCAGTATCGAGCAGAAGCAGGTCGATCTGCAGCGGTTGCGCGATGACGCCCAGCGTCAGGCGGGCGCGACCCAGACCCAGGTGCTCACCGATCTGGACGCCGCCCTGATCCCCGTGCTCGCAGCGCTGGCCGCCGAGCTCGGTTACAACGCGGTGATGAACTCGCAGTCGCCCGGGCTGCTGTACTTCAGCCCGGCGGCGGATATCACCGATCAGCTGATCGCCCGTCTCAACGTCCTGGACCAGTAGCTGGCTCGGCAGCCTGCGTAACGCCGACCCGCCAGAGCAGGAAGCGCAGCTCGGCGGTCAGCTCATCGATGACGGCGTCCACGGGGCGGCCACCCGAGTGGCCGGCTTTGGTGTCGTACATCAGGATCACCGGGTTCCCCGAGGCTGTGTCTGCTTGCAGCAGAGCGGTCATCTTGCGGGCGTGGAGCGGCGCCACCCGGGTGTCGCCGTCGCCGGTGGTCAGCATCACGGCGGGATAGGGTGTGCCGGCGATGACGCTGTGGTAGGGGGAGTAACCGGCCAGGTACTCGAACTGAGCCGGGTTCTCCGACGAGCCGTATTCGGGCACCCAGTATCCGGCCACTAGAAACCGTTGGTAGCGCAGCATGTCGAGCAGCGGGTAGGTGCACAGCACCGCGGCGAAGAGCTCGGGCCGCTGGGTCAGCGCCGCGCCGACGAGTAGGCCGCCGTTCGATTCGCCCATGATCGCCAGTCGCCGTGGTCGGGTGTAGCCGTTGGCGATGAGCCACTCGGCGGCGCTGACGAAATCGTCGAACACGTTTTGTTTGTTCTCGAGCATTCCGGCGCGGTGCCACGCTTCGCCGAGCTCGCCGCCGCCGCGCAGGCTCGGCATCGCCCATACGCCACCCTGCTCCATCCAGGCCACCGCCATCCGGTTGAAGCTCGGCAGGACGCTGACGTTGAAGCCTCCGTACCCGGTCAGCAGCGTCGGGTTGTCGGCGCTGCGCGCGAGCCCCTTTCGGTGGGCGATGAACATCGGAATCTCGGTTCCGTCTCTCGACGCGTAGCTCACCCGGGCGATCTCGAATTCGGCCGGGTCGACGGGGGCGTCGAGCTTCGCCCAGACTTCCTGGGCGCCGTCGGAGACGCGGTAGCGGTATACGGTGGGTGGCCGGGCGAGCGAGCTGAACGTGTAAAACAGCTCGTCGCTCTCCCACGTGCCGCCGGAGAGACCACCGAACGCGCCGACTCCCGGGAACGGGATATCGCGCACCGGGAACCCGTCGGGTTCGTAGACCGTCAGCCGTGACTGCACGTTCTCCAGCCGTTCAACGAGCAGCCGGCCGCCGGCGACCACGATGCCTTCGATGACGTCGCTGCCCTCGGGGATTACTTCCGTCCAACTGCCCGGCGTCGGCTGGCGCAGATTGGCGGCAAACACACGACCATTCGGTGCCTCCCAATTGGTGAGAACGAACAGAGTGTCGCCCGCGATGTGCCCCTCGAAGGTTGCCTCGATGTCATTGACGATGGGGTGCACCTGGTCGCCGGTCCACAGGTCGCCGAAATAGAGCTCGTTCTTGACCGCGGCGGCGCCGTGGCTGACCGAAACGAGCAGGTAGCGGCCGTTCGATGACAGCGCGGAGAAGATGATCGTCTCGGGGCCGTAACCGCGCCCGAAGACGATCCGATCCGCGGCGGGATCGTCGCCGAAGATGTGGTGCAGGACACGCGGTCCGTCGATTGTGAGGCGATCGTAGTAGACACCGGACAGATCGGCGTCGATGGAGATGTTGAAATAACGGGCTCGCTCGAGGACGTCGCCGAGCTCCGCGCCGCTGTCGACATCGAGAAAGCGGACCTCGACCTCGTCTTCGCCTCCGTGGCGCACCGTGTAGGCAACCCGCGTGCCGTCTGCGGATATCGCCGCGAACTCCACCGATAGCGAGCCATCGGCGCTCATCTCGTGGGGGTCAACGAGAATCTCGTCATCGCCGTCGAGCGAGCGGCGGACGTACAGGACGGTGAGGTCTTGGTCGGCGCGGCGCTGGGCGCTGAAGTAGCGGCCGCCGCGCCCGATCGGCGCCGCGATGGCGTCGACCCGGTACAGGGCCTCGAGGCGGGCCCGGACATCATCGGCCGGCGGCGCCAGGTCGAGAATGCGTTCGGTGTACGCGTTCTGGGTTTCGATCCAGGCGCGGGTCTCGGGCGATTGCTGGTCCTCGAGCCAGCGGTAGGGGTCGGTGAAGGTGACGCCGTGGAGCACTTCGGCGACGTTGTCACGCCGTGTTTCGGGGGCCTTCGGAATGCTTTCCCGGCAGCCCGCCAGCGCCGGCGTGAGCGCCAGCGCGGCGGCCGCCACGACGATCCTAGTCCGCATATCTCGACACCCTCCCGCTCGCGGCCCCCTGCGTGCAGACGGAGTAGTATGTCGAACGGCGTCGAAGCAGTCTACGGGTGCCCGTCGGAGTTGACCATGACCCTCGAAATCGGCTTTCTGTTCGCCATCATCGGGGTCATGATCTTCTTCTTCCTGACCGAGAGGCTGCCGGTCGATCTGACCGCCTTCGCCGGTCTCGCGGTCATGGCGCTCACCGGCTACGTGAGGCCCGACGAGGCTTTCCAGGGGTTTTCGTCGCCCGCGGTGATCACGATGCTGTCGGTGTTTTTCGTCAGCGGTGCGCTCCTCCACACCGGCGTGGCCGATAGCGCGGGGCGAGCAATCCACGACCTCGTAGGGCCGCGCGAGCCGCTCCTGGTCGTCTGTCTGATGCTGGTTTCCGGCGTTCTTTCGGCGTTCATGAACAACGTCGCGGCTACCGCCGTGCTGATGCCCGCGGTGGCGTCGTTGGCGAAACAGGCGCGCATCGCGCCGTCGCGCCTGTTCATGCCGCTGGCCTTCGGAACGATCCTCGGTGGCACGATGACGCTCGTAGGCACGCCACCCAACCTGTTGACCGCACAGATGATGAGCGAGCACGGCGTCGAGCCGTTCGCGCTCTTCGACTTCACCCCGTTCGGCGTCGTCCTGCTGCTGGTCGGCGTCCTCTACATGCTGACGATGGGGAGGTGGCTACTGCCGGACCGCGGCACCGGCTCGACGATGGTGTCACAAGGCGACCTGACGACCATCTACCGGTTGCGTGAGCGGCTGTTCTCGATCCGCGTGCCGCAAGGCTCGCCGATGGACGGCACGACGCTGCGCGAAGCGCGCCTCGGAACGGCCCTGAGCGTGAACGTGGTTGCGGTCGTTCGTGGCGGTACGAAGCAGCTCGCGCCGCCGCCGGAATTCGTCATCCGGGCCGAAGATCACCTTCTGGTCGAGGGCCGGTTTTCCGACGTCCAGCATCTGATGGGCGTGCAGGGCCTCGAGATAGCGCGCTCGAGTCAGGTGGACTTGCGCGAGGCATCCGGGATTTTCACCGGCGTCGTGATCCGCGTCGCCGCCAACAGCAACGTCGTCGGCAAGACGGTTCAGGCGCTGCGGGTGCGGGAACGCTACGGAGTCTTGGTTGCGGTCGTGTGGCGCGACGGCGAGATCGCCCATGACCGGCCGGGCGGCTTGCCTCTGCGGGCCGGTGACGAGGTTCTGCTCGTGGGCCGGCGTGAGCAGATCGAGCAGGTGGCCGCGAGCCCCGAAACCGACGTCGTCGAGATCGGGCCGTCGGCGGTCGGGCGTCTCGAAGGAGTCGGCTTCGAGCTCAAGGTCAACGAAGGATCGACGATGGTCGGCAAGAGCCTGCGCGAGAGTCGCATCGGTGAGCTCGTGGGTCTTACCGTCATCGGCGTGCTACGAGCCGGATCGTTGGTTACCATCGCTCCCGACGACACGTTCGAGGCCGGCGACCGGCTGTTGGTCACCGGGGAGCCGACTCGGGTCGCTAGCCTCATGGAGGTCGGCAGCGTCGAGCTCGAGGGAGAAGCTCCCGAGACCGAGCTCGAGTCTGAATCGGTGCAAGTCGTCGAGGGCGTCGTCGCGCCGCGCTCCGCGATCGCCGGCCACACGCTGCAGTCCCTCAACTTTCGCGAGCGCTACAACCTGCAGGTTCTGGCGATCTGGCGCGAGGGGGAGCCGATTCACGACGGGCTTGCCGGCATGAGACTTCGCATCGGTGACGCGCTGCTGCTGCAAGGACCGGCGGCCAAGATCAAACTGCTGGGCCCGGACCCGGATTTCCTGATGTTGACTCCGGGGCTCGAAGAGGTGCGCCGTACCAAGAAGGCGCCGTTCGCCCTCGCCGGCCTCGGCATCATGGTAGTCCTCGTCGCGGCGGGGTATTACCCGATCCAGGTGGCGGCGTTTTCGGCTGCGGTTTTCGTCGTCCTGACGGGCGCGCTGACCATGGAGGAGGCCTACCGCGCCATCGAGTGGCGCGCCATTTTTCTGGTCGCCGCGGTGCTCCCGATCGGTGTCGCCATGGAGCGCTCGGGAGCGGCCGCCCTGATCGCCGACGGCGTCGTCAACAGCGCCGGCGCGCTCGGCCCGTACGCCGTTCTCGTTTCGTTGTTGGTCTTGTCCAGTGCCTTGAGCCAAGGTCTCGACGGTGCCCCCACCGTGGTGTTGCTGGCACCGGTGGTGTTTCTCGCCGCCGATCAGTTGGGTATCAGCCCACGACCCCTGATGATGGGGGTCGGGCTGGCCGCGTCGGCCGCTTTCCTCACCCCGTTCAGCCACAAGGCCAACCTGCTGGTGATGGGCGCCGGCGGTTATCGGGTCGGCGATTTCGTTCGCGTCGGCAGCGTGCTGACCGTCATCGTGCTGGGGCTGCTGGCGCTGATGATTCCCTGGCTGCTGCCCTTCTAGCCGACCATGACGTCGGCCCTGCGGGGACGCTTTCTTGTAACCGCTCGGGAAGATTCTGCAAAGAGTCGGTAAAGAAGGGTTAGACGCGCAACTTTTCCGGAGAACCGGACGTCTAATCACTGGAACACGGTAATCATGCTCAACAGCGCTCCCGGGGTGAACAGGCAATGATCAAAGGCGCACAAGACAAGCTTGACGTCGTGATCAGCGGCTGGCCCGGCGTCGTGTCCGGAACTCATCGATTCGGTGGCTCGGAGTGGCGCCTGGGCAGGCGCGAGATCGGCCACATCCACGGCGACGAGCTCGTCGACATTCCCTTCCCCAAGCGATTGCGCGATGAGCTGGTCGCGGCCCATCAGGTCGAGGCGCACCACGTGCGTCCCGACAGCGGTTGGGTCACGCTGCGGCTCGAGACCGACGACGACCTGAAGTGGGCCGTTGTGTTGCTGCGCTACTCCTACGAGCGCGCGCGTCAACGCGTCGCGCGTCGCACCGGCCGGCCCGTTCCGCGGCCCAAGACCGCCAGCACGGCGGTACAGACCCTCGCCGAAGTAGCCTGACGGCGGGGCGTCCCGCCCACGGCCGAGTAGCCTGAAGAAGGGTCCCGTCCACGCCTGGAGTGGAGGACGACGCCGGCAAGGCTGCCCGACAGCGTAATAGCCCGGACTTCTCAACGGGTGGCTACTGCAACAACACCCTGCGCCGCACCGTGCCGCCGCGCTCGGAGATCACCGCCAGGCTCATCTCCGGGCGTACGCCCGTAGCTCGCACGAGAAACTCGGCCGAGCCGGTCGTCGACGTCGGCGCGCCCGGGCCGCCGCCGTCGCGGCTGCCCTTGAGGTGGCCGATGTCGAGGCGTCCGTTGCCTTCGGCAAACTCGGCGTTCGTGAGCTCTGCGATGGCGCGCACGGGCACCGCGATTTCAGCGTCGAGCGCCCGTTGCGTCAGGTTGGTGGGCAGGTAGCCGACGTTCTCGACGTCGACGCGCACGCGGAAGAGGCCGTCTTCCCCGTCGACCGCGCTGACGGTGATCTCGTTGAGCCGGATCTGTGGTGCGATCTCGGCGAGCCAGATCATCCACGGCACGTAGAGATCCACCTCGCGCTGCAGCAGCTCCATGGGCGGGTTTTGGCTGATGAACTTGGAGTGCCACCCGCCGATCTCGACCGTGCCGAGGTCGGGGTGCTCGGCGGTGGCCCAGTCGGTGAAGTAGTCGTTGTCGAGCTCCTCGTCGTGATAGCGAAGTAGCTCGAGCTGGCTGATGCTGCCGTCTTCGTCGTAGTCGATCCCCATACCGCCCCAGAACTCGGGAACGAAACCGACGACACCGAAGTCCCAATAGCCCCAGGAGATCAGCGTGCCGTGGCGGTGGACGTCGGGGTTCGTGTAGCTCGCCCGCGCGGGCTGCTCGGTTGTCTCCTCGTACTTGGCCGACTCCTCGAGAATCAGCGCTTGATCGGCCGATGGGAAGGTGTCCCAGGCGATGGTCGACGGCAGCCGGTAGACGAAGCCGCCCGAGGTATGGCCGTGGAAGATACCGGTGATGTTGCGGCGGGAGCTCAGAAAGGCGATGGTGGCCGCCGTTTCGGGCTCCGACAGGGGGTACGGGCCGGCGCCGCCCTGCTCGAACTCCATGCCCCAGTTGCGGGGGAAGTTGCGGTTCATGTCGATGCCGCCGACGCCGTCCTCGTTGATGCGGCCGTCGCCGTCGTCATCGAAACCCTCGCTCATCACGTCGAAAAACTGTGTGCCCTCCGGTGGTGGGGGCCCCGGCGCGCCGCCACGACCACCGCCACCACGACCGCCACGCCCGCCTCCTACGCCGCCCGCCGTGCCGGGCCGGCGCAGCATGAGCCGGGCGTCGTCGGGGCTGATGTACCAGGCCCCGTCCGGGTTCGGCACCCGCATCCGGGTGATGTGGCCGTCGCGATCGATGTCGTTGGGGGGGTCCTCGTCGAGCAAGCCGTCGCCGTCCTGGTCATATGGCCGCGGCGTTGAACGCAGTGTCTGCGCCGTGGTCAACGCCAGATCAGCGCCGTCGGGGTTGAACTTCGGGCGGATATACAGGACGCGGGTATCGACGAGCCGCGTAACCTGCTCGTCTTTGCCGTAGTTTCTCAGCAGGTACCAGGCGAAGTTGAGCGCCACCTCGCCGCCGGTCAACTCGCCGGCGTGGATGTTGCCGTCGTAGTAGTAACCGGGCTTGTCTTCGGCCGCGCCGGTATTCTTGTTGGTGATCTCGATGACCATCAAGGGGTTGCCGCGGATCGACGTGCCGATCGAGTAGACCTCGGTAAGGGTGGGGAACTCGCTACCCCACGCCGCCAGCGATGCGTTGACCTCGGCCGACGTATGGTACTTGCCCGCTAGCGGGCTCGACGGATCCTCCTCGGCGCCGGCGCCGCGATTCGGCCGCGGCCGGCTTTCCGGCGACAGTGCCGGGGCGGCGGCGGTATCGACATCGACCGCTCCCCCCGTGCAGGCGACAGCGAAAGCAGCCAGGAAAAGTACAGCACCACGGATGCCGTTCATGTTGCCTCCAATTTTCGTCGCCAATAGCGCGCCAGCCCGTGCCATGACATCCACGGCGCACCCCCTTGTTGATACAGCGGTACTTTGTCGGCGGAGAGGCTCTCGTTCAACCGAGAGTCCACCGACGCGGTGAATTCTGCGACGCACTGCTCGTCGGAAGCGTCGCTCTCGACGCCCCGTCGCACCGTCGTGGCCCAGTCGAGCAAATGCTCGCGGAACCGATCGAGATGCTCCTCGACGCCGTCGGCTTGCCCGAAGTGGGTCACGAACAGGCGCTCCGGCCGCCAAGCTTCGATCTTCTGCAGGCTGGACTCCCACAGCTCGAGGTCGATATCGGGCGGCGGCGTGACCGGCAGAACGAAGGGATCGTTGGCGATGCGGATGCCCGCCGTGTCGCCGACGTAGGCGGTGCCGGTCGATGTATCCAGGTAGCTGACGTGGTGCACCGCGTGGCCCGGGGTGTACGCGACCTGGAGCTGGCGACCGGCTACCTCGAGCGCTTCACCACCGAACAGCGTTTGGATGTTGTCCTTGGGGACGGCGAGAAAATCACCCCACAGCGTGTCCATTTGATCGCCGTAGAGGTGCTCGGCACTGGTCAGCAGCCGTTCGGGGTCGATCATGTGGACGGCGCCCTTGTCGTGGACATAAACCTTGATGCGGGGATTGCGTTTGACGAGGGTGCCGGCGGCGCCGGCGTGATCGAGGTGGATGTGGGTGAGCAGCACCGAGCCGAGGTCGTCGATCGACAGGCCGGCGCGCCGCAGCCCGTCCTCGAGCTTGCCGAGCGACACGGTTGGGCCGGGATCGATGATCGCCGGGCTGTCGCCCTCGAGCAGGCAGCAGGCGATGTACCGGGTCATGCCGAGGTACTCGACATCGATGAGC
>SMVB01112406.1_pt1 | contig 21329 bp, 20 predicted proteins | sample 2456461 | NCBI WGS metagenome assembly SMVB01 (sample SAMN11095934, study PRJNA526329) | marine sediment metagenome | biome: Marine sediment; feature: Surficial sediment; material: Deep marine sediment; isolation source: Hadal surficial sediment | place: Pacific Ocean | collected 2014-05 | depth...
CCTCCACAATCAAGGCCAGGCCCTCGGGTAGGTCATCGATCGATGCCACTGCGGTGATCCTCGCCCAGGCCTGCGCAGCCGTATCCTGCCCGAGCTTGCCGCGCTCAACGCCTATATCCAGTGAGGCACGAACCTGGGCGACCGACTGCTTGGCATGGTCGAGATCGATGTCGGCGAGGTGCACGGACGCTCCGGCAACGGCGAATCGGTACGCAACACCGACTCCCATCGTGCCTCCGCCGATGATTCCGACGGCTCGCTCCATGCGGTCAACCCTCCTCAGCGGCTCGCCGACCGTCGCCAGGGCCGTCGCCAGCATTGGCATCTTCCGGGACCGCGACGGTCGCCAGCCCCCATTGTGCCGCGGTCGCTCCGTCGATGGGCCGAGAGAGCAGCGCCAGCCCCAAGGCGCGAGCACGCCCGGCGTTGGACGGCTCCGTCATCCCTCGAGAAACTCGTCGATGGCCTTGACGTACACCTGGGAACGTGACAGCACGGAGGCATGGCCGCCCTCTTCTATCTCGATAACAACCGGGTCGGCGAGCCTGGCAGCGAGGTCGCGCTGGGCGCGCACCGGGACTACCTCATCGCGACCGGGAATGATCACCATCGTAGGAACAGAGATCTCGCCGACCCACTCGCGTGCGTCGAAGCGCAAAATCGCATTACCCGACTCGTAGAACAGGGTCGGGTCGCGGTTGAGCAGCGCCGCCCACATCCAACGCTGGGTGCTGGTATCGATGAGCTCATGCCTCAGGAGGTAGCGGTAGGTGAACATCGCTGCCTCCTTTTTCGACACCCTGGCAACCGCCCTTGCCAGCCAGAACGAGAATCGGAGGGCGATACGGAACCGGTCGATGGGGTAAGCGGCAGTACCGGCGAGGATCAGCCGGTCGACACGCTCGGGATGTCGATGGGCGAAGACCTGCGCCGCCATACCGCCCATCGAATAGCCGAAGAGGTTGACCCGCTCGTGGCCGAGCGCGGTGAGCACTCCTTCGAGCTCGGTCGCCAGGTCCTCGATCTCGAACGGACCCCGGATCCGGTCCGACTTTCCGTGGTTGCGATGGTCGGGGATGATCAGCCGGTACCGCCGTGACAGCTCAGGGATGATCGAAAAGAAATTCATCTCGCCGTCGAAGCTCCAGCCATGAGCCAGGACCAGTGTTGGCGCGTCGATGGGCCCGATTTCACGCACGAAGAACTCGCGTTCGTCGACGAACACGGTTCGGCCTGGAACCCGGATCGGCCTCACCTGAGGTCCTTCGTAGGCCGGCTCCCGGTCGGACCCGAATAGTCGGTAGACGAGCCAGAGGCCCATAGGCACGGCAACGACTATCAGGACGATGGTCACGGCAAAAGAGTACCCAAGGACGTAGTCCGTACTATTGCGGACTATTCCAACGACCGGAGGGCGTCGGTGGCAAAGACGTACTCCGCAACCGGGGTACCGCCGATGAGGTGCTCAACGATGATCCGCTCCATGACCTCCACCGACACAGAGTGGTACCACACTCCCTCCGGGTAGACGACCGCGATCGGGCCCTGTTCGCAGATGCGGAGGCAGTCCACCTTGGACCGCAACACTCTGCCGGTTCCCACCGGGGTCTCCGGAGGTGGCTGATCCATCTCGGAGCTCCGCCACCACGCGGGCGCCGAAGCAAGATCGAGCTCCTTCAGCCGTTTCTTGAGATAGGTCCAGGTCTCGGCGCTCTCGTCATAGGTCGAACATCGTGGTGTCGTCTGCTTGGCGCACAGGAAGATGTGGCGTTGCAGGTTCCCGATGCCAAGGGAGCCGCTGATGGCATCCAGGCGTTGTCGTGCATTCTCATCCATGCACCGAGTCTGGAGCCCATGCGCGTCCTCCGCAACCACCGACGGTACGCTCCGGCGCATGGACGCCATCCGTCTCACCACGTTCAGTCACGGCTCGGGTTGAGCCTGCAAGCTCGCACCTGACGAGCTGGCGCAGGTCTTGCGCCGCGTGCACGGAACCCCTGCCACCCAACACCCGGACCTCCTCGTAGGCCTTGCCGGGGCGGACGACGCCGGGGTCATGCGGATCACCGACAACCTCGCCCTGGTACAGACCGTCGACTTCTTCACGCCGATCGTCGACGACGCAGAGCTGTGGGGACGAATCGCCGCGGCCAATGCCCTCTCCGACATCTATGCCATGGGCGGCACACCGCTGACCGCGCTCCAGCTGCTGTCGTGGCCACGAGACGCGCTGCCGTGGGACCTGGCCGCCGACGTGATCGACGGAGGCCTGGCCGTGCTCGCCGAAGCGGGATGCACACTCGTCGGAGGACACTCGATCGACGACCCGGAGCCCAAGTACGGATTCGCCATCACCGGGACCGTGGACCCCGAGCACATGATCACCAACGACGGCGCGGCTGCGGACGACGTGCTGGTGTTGACCAAGCCGCTCGGGACCGGTGTCATCACAACCGCCCTCAAGGCCGGTGCCGCACCGGCGGGGGTCATGGATACTGCTGCCGCTCTGATGACCAGGTTGAACGACTCGGCGGCGGTGGCGGCGGTGGCAACGGGTGTTGCCGCAGGAACCGATGTGACCGGGTACGGCCTGCTTGGTCACCTCCAGGAGATGGCGAACGCCAGTGGGGTAACCGCCGTCGTCGACCCAGAACGAGTACCGATCATCGACGGCACCGCCGACTTGTTCGAGGCCGGCCACTTTCCTGGGGGATCGAAGCGAAACCGAAGATCGCTGCGGGGATCGGTCGACGTCGGAACGACCGACGACACCACTCTGAACCTGCTCTACGACGCCCAAACCAACGGCGGGCTCCTCCTCGCGGTATCCCCTGACCACGCCGATGCTCTCGTCGATCGGCTCGAGGCATCCGGCGATGGGGCTTACCGGATCGGGGAGATGATCCAGCGGGCGGAACCGAACGCAATCGTGTTGCGCTCGGTGCTCCTGCCATGAAAATCCGGATTCCCGGGCCGCGCGCCGTCGTCGAGACCGTTCGCGATCTGGCGCGGCGAAGCCCGCAGGAAGCCGAGGCCTACCTCGAAACCCACCCCAAGGAGTGGGAAGAGCTCGCCGAGTACACGCCCGAAAACGCCGCCGACATCCTCGAAGTGCTCCCCGAGGAGGGAGCCGCCGACCTGCTGGCCGAACTCGAAACCGATCAGGCCGGAGAGGTGCTCGACGAGATGCGCCCCGAGGCGGCCGCCGACGTTCTCGAGTCGATCCGACCGGCGGCTGCCGCGGAGTTGATCGCGGCAATGGACGCCGACCAGGCCGCCGACGTGGTCGGGGCGCTCGAGGTCGAGGAGCAGAACGCAGTCATTGCAGCCCTCGACCCCGACACGGCAGTCGAGATCGAGCAGCTGATGGAGCACGAGCCCGATACGGCGGGCGGGATGATGACCATGGACTATGCCGCGCTGCCGGTCGGCATCACCGTCGGGGAGGCGGTCGAAGCGCTGCGCCGAATGCACGCCGACCTCGGCTCCAACCTTTCCTACGTGTACGTGATCGACGATACGGATCTGCTGCGCGGCGTCGTGTCGTTCCGGGAGTTGGTCTTCGCCAGGTCGGGTCAGGGCCTCGACGAGGTCATGGTGGGACATCCTGTCTCCGTGGACGTCTCGACAGACCGCGAGGTTGTGTCCGAGCTGATCCAGCGCTACCACCTCCTCGCCATCCCCGTAGTCGATGCCTCAGAGCGGTTGGTCGGGATGGTGAAGGTCGACCGGGCCATCGAAGCGATTCGGGCCGAAGCCGGCGAGGACATCGCAGTGATGATGGGCGTGCACGAGGAGGACTCGATCTTCACGCCGATCGGACGATCGGTGCGCAGGCGCTTGCCGTGGATCCTATTCAACCTCGTGGTCGGGTTGCTGCTCGCCTACTTGATCGCTCAGTTCGAGTCGATCCTGATCAGTGCCGTTGTGCTGGCGGCCTACATGCCGCTCGTCGCCCTGCTCGGGGGTAACTCGGGTGCGCAGAGCCTGGCCGTGATCATCCGGTCGATCGCGGTGGGAGACCTGCCGCCTGGCAGGGCGGGCAGGGCGGTCCGGCGCGAGGTTGCGGTCACCATGATCAACGGGCTCGTGATCGCCGTGCTCGCCGCAGCGCTGGGGGCGATCACCGTCGGCCTCTTCGGGGAACAGAGCTCGATCACATCAGCAGAGCTGGCGATCATCCTGTTCGTGTCGGTCGTGATCGCATTCACGACCGCCGGCGTTGTCGGTGCCGGGATCCCGATCCTGCTCAGATCCATGGGCCAGGATCCAGCGCTGGCCTCGAACATCTTCCTGACCGTGATCACCGACCTGGTCAGCTTCACCGGGTTCCTGCTGATCGCCACGCTGCTACTGACGTAGCCGTCAGCCGTCAGTCATCAGTCATCAGTCATCAGTCATCAGTCATCAGTCATCAGTCATCAGTCATCAGTCATCAGTCATCAGTCATCAGTGGGAGTGGAACCAGGAGAGCTCTTCTTGGCTTTGCTGAGGGCTGAAGACTCAGGACTCTTCTTGTCTTGCTGAAGACCGAGGACTGGAGCTCAGCTCCCCAAAACCGTCGTCCCGAGCTCCGCGAACGGGCCCCGGTAGACGATCCTGAACCCCTCTTCGAGGCTGACCAGATAATGCTCGGCGAGCTCCTGAAGCTGCTCGTCGGTCGGCTCCTCCAACAGAACCGCGTCGGCGGCTGCGAGCGAGTCAACGACGTGAGCCTCGAAGATCGGCGGGAACTTATCGACGACATCACCAACCACGTCGTAGAGGTCGATGTCGGTGAGCACCTCGACGGATCCGCTGTCGAGCAGCACCACCACCGTGTCACCACCGTTGGCGTCATCGATACGGGTCACGATCCGATACGAAGGGAAGCGGGGCGCGGAGAGCGGGGCAAGCGTGGTAGCGGTCGTCGAGGTCGTGGTCTCCGGCGGCAGGGTCGTGGTAACCGGCTGCGTAGTTGTCGTGGTCGTTTCGGTGCTACCGAACGTACAGCCGGCGGTAACCATTACCCCTGCGATGACGATCACGCGCACCCACATACCACCGACTCTACCGAGCATCGCTCTTACCGGTCTCTTCGGCCTGCCACGCCTCGAACGAGGTCCCCTCCAACCACCCGGTGCCGTTCACGACTCGAAATCTCATCGACACGTCGTCGAATCCCTCAGGCGTCGGGTTCGCATACAGCTCCTTCATTGCCAGTTCCAGTGGCGGTCGCCAGGCAGGTACACCGACCGCGATGTCGACTCGAGCCCTCCATGATCGCTCCGTACCCTTTCGATCTGCATCGGCAGCCAACCAGAAAGTCTGGAGCTTGATCGCATTCCTGATCGCCCGGCGCAGCAGTTTCGCCTCATCGCGATCAAGCGAAAAAGCGTTGAGCCCGATGGTCTCGAGCCAGTCGGCGAACGCCGACTCGTTCCAGCGCTCCGGCTCCATGACCACTTCGCGGTAGAGGCCGTCGACCGCCTCTGCCAGCCCGGCGGTCACCGATCCAGCTCGTCGGCAACGAGCTCAGCGAACCCGGCTCCCAGGGCAGCGGTGACCGGACCGGGGACGAACTCCCGATCGTCGACCCGACCAACCGGATGCACCTCTTTCACCGTGGACAACGCAACGACCTCGGCAGCCCCAAGGACATCGTCTAGGTCGTAGACTCCTTCGACGACCGGGATGCCAACTCGTTCAGCCACCTCGATCGAAGCCCGCCGCGTGATGGACTCCAGGATCCCGATCTCGAGGCTGGGGGTATGAAAGGTGTCGTCGGTTATCCAGGCGACCGAGAACGTCGGTCCCTCGAGGACGCTGCCGCTCCTGCCGATCAGGAGGGCATCGTCGTAGCCAGCGCTCTGCGCTTCGACGGAAGCAGCCAGATTGAACCCGTACGACAACGCCTTGGCGCCGGTGAGCTCGAACCAGTCGCCATCGGTGTGCCACGGGGCGATCCTGGACTGGAGTGAGAGCATCGACGGCTGCGGTGGCACCGCCTCGGCGACCACGACCGTTCTCGAATTGGTCCCCAATTTTCTGGGGTCGGTCCCACCCGACACGAGGGTTCGGACGACGCTGTCCCCAGCGGCCTCGGCGACGGTCGTGCACCAGGCCACCAGATCGTCGCGGTCGGGAACGGGCAGGTGCAGCTTTGCTGCGCTCTGCTCGAGCCGATCGAGATGGGCGTCGAGCCGAAACATACGACCGTCGTAGGCACGCACCGCCTCGAAACACCCGTAGCCGCGTTGAAACCCGATATCGAGCACCGAGATCGAGGCCGATTCGGCATCGAAGAACTCGCCGTCGATGAGTATCCGGCCGATGACTGCCATCCACCAATCGTAAGACAGTCGTCAGTCACAAGTCACAAGTCACAAGTCACCAGCAGCTTGCGTCTTGCGTCTTGTGTCCTGCGATTCAGTTGAAATCGGTGACCACCGAGGTACCCGCGCCCGTAAAGGCGCGCATCGATTCGAGCGCGGCGGGGAAGTCATCGAGGGACAGCCGCCGGCTGATCAACTTGGACAGGTCGAGGCCGGCTACCAGGTCGAATACTTCGCCGTAGTCACCAACTGCCATGCCGTGGCTGCCGAGGACCTCCAGCTCACGAGCAATGACCGCGTCCATGGGAAGCGGCGTCGGGCCCTCGTTGAGTAGCCCCACCTGCACATACCGGCCGAGCTTGCGCAGGCTGAGCAGTGCGTCCGTCGCCACCTCCGGGTTCCCAACGGCGTCGATCGACACATCGGCACCACCGGCGGTCAACTCCATCACCGCACCCGGCACGTCCTCCGAGGTGGCGTTGACGGTTGCCTCCGCCCCAAGCGATCGGGCCAATTCCAGCGTGGTGTCACCGATATCGATGGCGACCACCCGGGCCCCTTTGGCCGCCCCGATCATCACTGCGGACAGACCCAGGCCGCCGCACCCGTACACCGCAAGCCACTCGCCCTCGCTGACTCGCCCCCGCTGCACAACGGCCCGGTAGGCGGTGATGAAACGGCAGCCGAGTATCGCCCCTTCCGGATAATCGAGATCGTCCGGCAGCGCTACCAGGTTCACATCCGCGGCCGGGATGGCCACCCGCTGCGCAAACGATCCCCAGCCGGTGAACCCTGGCTGGAAATAGTCGTCACAGATCTGTGTATTACCTGCCTCGCATTGCTCGCAGACCCCGCACCCGCAGCAGAAGGGAACCGTGACTCGATCCCCAACCGCCCAGTCGCGCACGTCGCCGCCGACGGCGCCGATGACTCCGGCCAGCTCATGACCAGGCACCATCGGCAGTGCGATGTCGGGGTCCAGGCCGTCCCAACCGTGGAGATCGGATCGGCACAACCCGGAGGCCTCGACCTCGATCACCACGCCGTCTCGGGGCGGCTCCGGTTCCGGTACGTCCTCGATCAGAATCGGGCCGCCGAACTCGTGATAGATGGCGGCGCGCATGCTGATCAGACCTGGACACCCCGGTCGATTTCGACAATCTCGAAGGTCCCTTCACCAAGCGAGCCGACCACGACAAGGAGCCCCTGGTCGAGGGTGCTGGCGAACGCAAAACACCGCACCGTGCGTTGCCCGGTGTCCCACTCCCCCTCACTGAACGGCGTCGGAAGAGGAAAGGTCAGCACCGGTAGATTTTCGAGCGGCTGGACCGCGTACTCGGCGAGCAGGGCATCGCAGGCCTCGTCGGCATCCCGATCGATGGCTTCCGTGCCCGGGTAGATGGCGTCGTCCGGCGCCAGCACCGCCTCACCGATCATCTCGATGCTGTGCTCCTCGACGCAGTCCACGGGGGTGCTCACCGCCAGCAGCTGCGGATTGTCCACGTCGTAGCAAGACCCGGCGCTCACCTGCCATGTGTAGGTGCCGGGATCGTCCGCCACCGCTCCGACCAGCTCCGAATAGCTCGCGTCCGTACCGCTCTGATAGACGACACAAGCGTGGTATCGCTCCCCGGCGGCCCATTCCTCGGCGTCCGGTAGATAGAGCAGCACATTCAGTGTCGAGTTGGACGACGAGAACCCCATGACCTCGGCGAACTCGACGAAGCACACGTCAAAGAGCCGGTCATTCAAATCGTCGGGAAATGGTGCGTCGGAGCCGCCCGACAGCGTCGCCGTGAAGTACACCTCATGGGTGTGGGGCTCGGCGCAATCCATCAGGAGCCCGGTACCGTAGGGAGCGTACGGAAGTTCGGCCGCGGCATCGACACCGAGGTCGACGCAGTCGCCGACGCTCCACAGGTACCCCTCGTCAGAAGTGGTCGTCTCCGGGACCTCGGGTTCGGGCGCCTGCGCCTCCGTGGTCGGGGGGAGCGACGGTATGACCTCCGGAAGCGAAGACGACGGGATGACCTCTGGGAGCGACGGCGCCGGTTCGTCACCCGCCGACGTACAGGAGACGAGGACCAAGGCCAGCGCAGGAACAACCACGATGATGGCGCGCATGGGAGGAGCCTACGTGGACAGCCGCCGGTGAGGGCTACTGGACCGACATGGCGATGCGGAGCCGCTCCTCGTCGCTGATGTAGTGGTCGGCGTCCTCGGCGTCTTCGCCGAGATCGATCTGAACCCATTCGATGCGCCCGGTGAAGTGGCTGTCCTTGGGCCCGTAGTCGTCGCTCACCGGGGTGGCGGTGTCGCTCCCGACATCGGTGGTCTCGTCTGCGGAGAACATCATGGGCTGGGTCATGTCAACCCGTCCCTGGCCGACCTGGGTCCCGTCGACATACAGGGTTGCGGTTCCGCCAAGGCCAAGTCCTCCGCCGTCATAAGCGAACTCCATGCGCACCTGGTGGTCACCGGCACTCAGCTCCGACTTGGCGTAGACCTTGAAGCGCTGGAGACCGAAGTAGTTGTAGCAATAGGCCAGCCTGCCCTCTGTCGCGTACAGGCTCCAGCCGCCGAAGGCCCCGCCCTGGGCGACGATCACACCGTGTGCGTCGTCGTCGGGAACCGCGACCTGAGCGGTGATGGCATGGCTCTTGTTCTTCGTATTCACAACGCTGCTCTCGGAGAGGCGGCCCATACCGCCAAACAGGAGCTGCGAGTTGCCGCGGATCAGCAGCGGACGGCCGGCGAGGTCGGAGTTGAACCGCTCGACACGCCTGTCATCGAGTGGAAACACCTGATATTTCGACGCCTCGAGGATGAACAGGCGTTGCAGCTCCACCAGCTTGTCCGGCATCTCGGCTGCCAGATCTCGCGATTGCGTCCAGTCGTCCGGGCCGTACAACTCCCATACGTCCTGGTCGATTGGCGGCGTCACTTCGCCGAGCAACCACGGTGTGCTGTGCCGGGTCACCGCCGTCCAGCCGTGGTGGTAGATCCCGCGGTTGACGAACATCTCGAAGTACTGGGTCTCCCGACGGTCCTTCGCAGCCGCGTCGTCGAAGGCGTACACCATGCTCACCCCTTGGTAGGGAATCTGGGCGACACCATCGACAAACAGCGGCTCGGGAAGCCCGGCCGCTTCGAGCACGGTCGGTGCCACGTCGATGACGTGGTGGAATTGGGAACGGATTTCGTCGCGGCTGGAGAAACCGTTTGGCCAGTGGACGATGGTCCCGTTCCTGGTGCCGCCCCAGTGGGAAGCCACCTGCTTGGTCCACTGATACGGCGTGTCCATGGCATGGGCCCAGCCCACCGCGTAATGGTTGAACGCCCTCGGCGTGCCGAAGTCGTCGATGCGCGAAGCCATGAACTCGGGAGTTTCGATGCCCATGACACCGTTGAGGCTGAGCAGCTCGTTGAACGTCCCGTTGATCGTGCCCTCTGCCGAGGCGCCGTTGTCGCCGATGATGTAGTAGATCAGCGTGTCCTCGAGGACCTCGAGATCATCAAGGGCATCGATGAGGCGACCGACCTGGTGATCGGTGTGCTCGAGGAACCCGGCGTACACCTCCATCTGGCGGGCGAGCACCGGCTTCAGCTCGTCGTCCATGTCGTCCCACGCCGGGATCTGCTCAGGACGAGCGGTCAGCTCGGCGTCGGCCGGAATGACACCCAGCTCTTTCTGTCGGGCGAAGGTCTCCTCCCGTATCGCGTCCCAGCCCCGATCGAACCGACCCTTGTACCTGGCGGACCACTCCTCGGGAACGTGGTGGGGGGCGTGCGTCGCCCCCGGTGCGAAGTAGGCGAAGAACGGCTTGTCAGCCATCAGAGCCTTCTGTTGCCGCACCCACTGGATGGCATGGTCGGCCATGTCCTCGGTGAAGTGGTAACCCTCTTCGGCGGTCCGCTCCGGCTCGACCGGCACGGTGTCGCGGTAGATCGCCGGGGCGTATTGGTTGGTCTCGCCACCGATAAAGCCGTAGAAGTGCTCGAACCCTTGGCCGGTCGGCCAGTGGTGAAACGGGCCCATCGGGCTGGTCTCCCACACCGGGACCTCGTGGCACTTCCCAAACTGGGCGGTGGCGTAGCCGTTCAGATTCAGCGTCCGCGCCAGCGGGGCGGCGCGGTTCGGGATGATCGAATTGTATCCCGGCGCCGAGGTCGCCATCTCGGTGATCCCACCAAAACCCACGGCGTGATGGTTGCGCCCGGTGAGCAACGCCGCCCGGGTCGGAGAGCACAGGGCGGTGGTGTGGAACCGGTTGAACTTGAGTCCGTTGGCGGCGAGCCGCTCCGCCGTCGGCGTCTGGATGGGCCCGCCGAAGGCGCTCGAGGCGCCAAATCCGCAATCGTCGATCAAGACCACGAGCACGTTCGGGGCGCCGGCGGGTGGGCGCAGCGGCTCGATCGGCGGGAAATGGCTGTCCGGATCCGAGGCGTCGTACATCACAGGCCCGTCATACGCCTGATCCGGGATCGGAAGTACGTCGCGCCCGCTCGCCCTGTTGCCCATGGTGAAGCTCCTCGTGAGTCGATCGTCGAAGCCGACACCCTAACGGGAAGCCGACCCCCGTCGCCGTGCCGGCTGCCACGAACCCAGGGTTCCCAGGTAGATATATCGCCCTGGGAACCCTGGGTTCGCAGAGGAGGGAGTCGCGTCAGCGCAGGTAGTGGTTGGTGATCGGGAGCCTGCGGTCGCGCCCGAACCCCTTCTTGGTGATCCGAACCCCGGGAGCGGCCTGGCGCCGCTTGTACTCGTTACGGTCCACCATCCGGGCGATGCGATACACCAGGTCCCGTTCGTAGCCATCGGCAACGATGTGGTCGACCGTTGCATCGTTTTCGATGTAGCGCTCCAGGATCGGGTCGAGCACGTCGTACGGAGGAAGCGAGTCGGTATCGAGTTGGTCCGGCCGCAGCTCCGCGGACGGCGCCTTGTCGATGATCGCTTGCGGGATCACCTCGCCTTGCTTGTTGCGCCAGCCCGCCAGGCGGTAGACGATGGTCTTGTATACGTCCTTGAGCACGGCGAACCCGCCAGCCATGTCGCCGTAGAGGGTTGCGTAGCCGACGGCCATCTCCGACTTGTTCCCCGTGGCAACCACCATTCCGCCGAACTTGTTGGAGATCGCCATCAACAGCGTGCCTCGGATCCGCGCCTGGAGGTTTTCCTCGGCAACGTCAGAAGAGGCTTCGCCGAAGAGCGGGGCCAGGTTGTCGAGGAACGCGGTGAACACCGGCTCGATCGGCACAACGTCGAGGCGGCAACCCAGGTTATCGGCGAGGGCTCTGGAGTCGGTGAGCGAGCCTTCCGACGAGTACCGCGAAGGCATGGTGATGCCGTGCACGAGGTCAGGGCCCAGCGCATCGACGGCGATGGAGGCGACCAGCGCGGAGTCGATCCCGCCCGACAGCCCGACCACCACCTCGGAGAAGCCGTTCTTGTGAACGTAGTCGCGCAACCCGGTGACCAGCGCCGTGTAGATCTCGGCGTCCTCTTCGAGGCGGTCGCCAATAGCGAGCTCGGGTGCGACCGTATCGGTGTTCATGGGCTCGGTGACGGCAACGGGGTCGATATCGGGCCGGCGATGCTCCGGAACCTGAACGTCGACGATGAAGAGCTCCTCGGCGAATTGCGCGGCCCGGTAGGCAAGGGTCCCATCTGGCAGGAAGATCATCGAGTCTCCGTCGAAGACGAGTTCGTCCTGGCCGCCGACGGTGTTGAGGTAGGCAACGACGGCGCCGGACCGCACCGCCTCATCGCGCAAGAGGGCGGCGCGCTCCTCCCCTTTTCCGATGTGATACGGCGAGCCGTTGATGTTGAGTAGCACCGCAGCCCCGGATGCCGCCTGCACCGAGGGCGGCCCATCCGGAGACCAGATGTCCTCACAGATCGACACCCCGGTAGTCACCCCCGACATCATCCAGAGCCGCACCGGGTCGCGGCTCTCCGCAAAGTAACGGGCCTCGTCGAAGACGCCGTAGTTCGGGAGCAGTTCCTTGTGGTAGATCCCCCTGATGGCACCCTGGGCCAGGACTGCGGCGGCGTTGGCCACGTCTCGCTTCACTACATCGTCATCGATCACCCCCGCAGCGAGCCGGTCGACGAACCCGACCACGGCCGCCACCCTGCCGGAAGCAGCAGCCAGCCGGTCGAGAACGGCAAGGTTTTCGGTGACGAAGCCCTCTCGCAGCACCAGGTCCTCTGGTGGATAGCCGGTGATGGCAAGCTCGGGGAGTAGCAACACGTCGGCACCCTGGTCTTCAGCCCAGGCCATGGCTTCGAGGATCTTGCGCTCGTTGCCTGCCAGGTCGCCGACGGTCAGGTCGATCTGGGCGCCTGCGATTCGCAGACGATCGGTCATAACCCGGCCACAGTCTCGTCGATCAGGAAGTCCACCACCGCGATCAACGCCTCTTTCTCCGAGGCGCCGTCGGCAACCGCCTTGGCGAACGCCGCCCGTTGCCGGTCGGCTGAGGTACCCCGCTCCAGGATGTCGCGGGCCTGTTCGACCTCCTCGACGCAGTCGAGCATCTCGGCGTCGGGTCGCACGAGCTCGATGATCTCATCGAGGAGATCGGCAAAGGGGACGATCTCTCCGATGCCGTAATCGATGAGACCCTCCTCGGTCCCGTACCGCTGAGCGCGCCACACGTTCTCGTTGACCAACATACGCGAGTAGATACGCCACCGCTGGTTGTCCTCCCGCAGCCGATACAGCATCGAGAGCAGGGACACAAACAGGGCGGCCAGGGTGACGGCATCCTCGGCGCGGGTGGCGATGTCGGTGGACCGCATCTCCAAGGTCGGGTATCGGACGGACGGCCTGATGTCCCACCACAGCCTGGTGGCATCTTCGATCACGCCGGCATCGATGAGGACCTGGGCATGGCGCTCGAAGTCACGCCAGCCGTCGAACTCGTCCGGCATACCGGTGCGAGGCAGGGAACGCCACACCGCGGTTCGGTACGACTTCAACCCGGTGTCTGCCGAGTGCCAGTACGGCGACGACGTCGACAGCGCCAACAAGTGGGGCAGGAAATACAGCACCTGGTTCATGAGGTCGATGCGCAAGTCTTCGTCTTCGATGCCGACGTGCACGTGCATGCCACAGATGAGGAGCCGCCGCACCACACCCTGGAGCGCCTGTTCGAGCACGTTGTACCGCTCCTTGTCGGTGTGACGCTGATCCGCCCATTCGGCGAACGGATGGGTCGACGCCGAGATGATCGCCATGCCGTAGTTGGTGACGGCGTCGGAAACCAGACGGCGGAGCGCAAAAAGGTGCTCGGCCGTCTCCTTGATGTTGGCCCCGACCGGGGTCCCGACTTCGATCTGGGAGCGAATGAACTCAGGGCTCACCATGCCTACGGCGATCTTGTCGCAGGCGGCGACGAGACCGGGTGGCATATCGGGCACCAGGTCGCGCGTTTGCCGATCGACGAGCCAGTACTCCTCTTCGATCCCGATGGTGAAGCTCGGCCTGGCATGCGCCATGGTCCCTCCGTTGGGCTAAGAGTAGAGAACCATCAGCGGTGGGACGCGATCTCGACGAAGGTGGTGCGGTTTTTTCCGCTCTTGCTGCGGATCAATCTGTGATTCCGGTGACCGCTCGTCCCACCAGACGGTGGTGCAGTATTCCCGCTCATGCTGCTGATCAATCTGTGATTCCGGTGACCGCTCGTCCCACCAGACGGTGGCGCAGTATTCCCGCTCATGCTGCTTCGCAGCGGGCCGCTCAGGGCCTGGGCAGCGGGCCGCTCAGGCCCTGGGCAGCGGGCCGCTCTGGCCCTGGGCAGCGGGCCACTCAGGCCCCGGCTCAGCTCCGCTGAGCCTCAGTCGATGAGGTCCAAGCCAACCTCGGTGAGTGCGGTAGCCAGCGCACCGGCGTCGCCGGGCCTCACCGAGACGGTCAATACGCCGCCACCGCCGTGAGGAGCGTGGCGAAGCTGGAGATCGCGCACGTCGACCCCGCTAGCGGCAAACGCCTCACCAACCCGTGCCAGCTCGCCAGGCTCGTCGACGAGGGCGACCCGCACCGCAGCGAGGGCCGGACCCAACGTGGCCCGCAGCGCCCGCGCCTCCTCCAGGGTCTCGGCCAACCGATCCCCGGCGATCGCCGCGTCGAGGGAAGCAGCCAGATTCTCGGCGGCTGTAGCTATCGCATCGCGGTTGAGATCAACGATATCGAGCCACATAGCCGGATCAGACGACGCCACTCTGGTGAGGTCACGAAAGCTCCCGGCCGCAAGCTCCATCGTCGCCGGGTCGGCGCTCGCGATCTCGAGCAGCGCGGCCGCCAGCAGCTGAGGCAGATGGCTGACTATGGCCACCGCCCGGTCGTGGTCTCGCGCACTCATCGGCACCGGTCTGGCGCCGAGGCTGGTCACAATGTCGTGCACCCTTCTCAGATCGTCCGATGCTGCTTCGTCGGTGGCTACCACCCAGGCCGTGCCGCGGAACAGACCTGCCGTCGCCGCCTCCGGGCCCGACTGCTCCCTCCCGGCCATAGGGTGGGTACCAACGAAGCGGACGTGCCGTTTGGCCGCCAGCACCGGGACCTTGACTGCGGCGACATCGATGACCAGGGCCGCCGATTCCAGCTCAGGGAGCGCTTCGATCACGGCTGCCGGCGGGCCGGCGAGGACTATCAGATCGTCGGACCGAAGGTCGTTCGGATCAGCCTCGCTGGCAGCGACGGCGCCGACCGCAACCGCCGTGGAGAGTCGACCCGGGTCGGGATCCCAGCCAAGGACCTCCCACCCGGCATCGCCGAGACCGAGACCGATCGATGCTCCAATGAGCCCGGTACCGGAAATGAGCGCCCGCGCCACGAATGGTCAGATCGGCTTGCCCATGGCGTCGGCAAGGGCACGCACGTCATCCATCAACGCCTCGTACTCCGCAGGCAGAATCGCCTGCGGACCATCAACCAGCGCTGTTTCCGGCGACGGGTGGACATCGACCATGAAACCGTCGGCCCCGCAAGCAACGGCGGCCCGCGCCAGCGGGGCGACGAGCTCGCGCCGACCAGCGGAGTGCGAGGGGTCGACGATGATCGGGAGATGAGACAGTGACTTGACGACCGGAACCGCCGAGATGTCGAGCGTATTGCGGGTGGCGGTTTCGAAAGTCCGGATTCCGCGCTCGCACAGGATGACGTTGTGGTTGCCCTCTTTGAAAATATACTCGGCAGCGTTGAGCCACTCCTCGATCCTCGCCGTTAATCCGCGTTTGAGCATGACCGGACGCGGTTGCTTTCCCAGCTCCGAGAGCAGGGCGTAGTTGGACATGTTGCGTGTCCCGACCCTGATCATGTCGGCGTAGGCCACGACGAGGTCTATATCTCTCGGGTCGAGGATCTCGACCTGGAAGGGAAGGCCGAACTCTTCACGGGCCGAAGCCAGCAGTTCGAGGCCCTCCTCACCCAGGCCCTGGAACGAGTACGGCGAGGTGCGCGGCTTGAAGGCGTCGCCGCGCAAGATGGTGGCCCCTGCCTTCATCACCGCTTCCGCTGAAGCGAAGAGCTGATCGCGGCTCTCCACGGCGCACGGGCCCGCGATGGCTGCGAAATTGCCGCCACCGACAAGCGCAGTACCTACGGCTACCACGGAGTCCTCGGACTGAAAGTCCCTGCTGACGAGCTTGAACGGCTTCAGCACAGGGACGGCCCGTTCGACCCCGGGGAAGGCCTCCCAGGGGAGCTGCTGCACACGGATGCGATCTCCGATGATGCTGATCACGGTGCGCTGCGCGCCCTCAGAGACATGGGCCTCCGCATCGATCTCGGAGAGTCGATCCAGAATGTGGGCGACGTCATCTGACGTGGCTTCGGCCCGCATCACGATAATCAAGCTTTCGTCTCCAAGCATGGCGACAGGCTAGGGGGACCGCGAGTGCTCAGTCGTGGGCAAGGGACGAAAGACACAAGACGCAAGACGCAAGCAAGAACCCCAGACCTCTGCGGGCTTGCGATTTACGACTTGCCACTTGCGACTCAGTCTGCTTGCAATAGCAAGCAGACTGCCTTATTCTGCGAGCACTGTGAAGGCTCGTAACGTACGCGAGGTTGGTGGGTTCATCCGAGAACAGCGCGAGCGCTCGGCGATGTCGCTGCGGAAACTCGCCGATAAGGCGGGGATTTCGAATCCGTATCTTTCGCAGATCGAACGCGGCCTCCGTAGGCCTTCGGCCGACATCCTCGTCTCGATCGCAGCCGCGCTTGGCCTTCGCGCCGAGCACCTCTTCGAGCGAGCCGGTCTGCTCGATCGGGCGGACCATCCCGACATCATCGGGGCCATCGAAGAAGACGAGGCTCTCACGGCCGGACAAAAGCAAGCAATGACGGAGATCTACAACAGCTTCGTCAACGGAACCAACGGATAGGAGAAACCATGACCTCGACCCTCGAGCGGCAGCAGGAAGCTGCGCTGAAAATGCTCTACGCCGTTCTCGGCGCCCCCGTCGTGGTGGGCCAGAAGGCCAGGGAATTCGGTATGGCGCTGGTGAACGAGACCTCATTCGAGGATCTCGAGTCAGCCGGTCGCGACTTCGCCAACAGCCTGCAGGAAACGAAAGTCGTCGAACAGCTCCAGGAGACGATGGATGTCGAACAGTTCCAGGAGACCGTCGACAACCTTCGGGACCAGCTCGAAACGTTGTTGACCAGCTGGCGCGACCAGTTCGATCCGACGGTCAAGAAGACCTCGAACAACGTGAAGATCGAGGTCGACGACAACGGAGATGCCAAGAAGAAGGCGTCGGCCACCGCCAAGAAGGCTTCGACACCCAAGAAGACCTCGACGTCCTCTACGGCGAAGAAATAGAGCGGTCGTAGACCAGCAAAAAAGGGGGTCCGGGGGACCTTTTCCCAGCTCTCGGCTACGGCCCGCTCGGGCCACAGCTCCACAAACGGCCACGCCGACACAGACCGGATCGCGCCTAATTCTGGAGCGCCATTTCCCCCGCTCTCGCCGCTTCGCAGCGGGCCGCTCGGGCCACGGCTCCACAAACGGCCACGCCGACACAGACCGGATCGCGCCTATTTGTGGAGCCTCTAGTACTTGACGACCGGCTCCAGCTCTCTGGCCGCACCAACCCATCCCACCACCATGCCGGTGGTCGGCAGGCGACGAACCAGCCTCATCCGCGTGTTCAGCTCGGACATCGCGTCCAGCAGGTTCTCTGCATTTCGCGTCCTGAGTTCCTTGACTGTGTCGACGCCTGCGACCTCCAGGAGATCGGCGTACTCCGGACCGATTCCCTTCACCCTCATCAGGTCTGCGCGATTCACCCATCCGAGCACGTCGCCCTCTGCGAGCTTGGTCTTCCCTGCGAGGTTGCGACGGCCTGTCTTGGTCGCCGCGACCTTGAGGAGCGCATCAGTGGTACGGACTCCGTTCTTGCGAAGCTTCGTCGCCTCTCGAATCGGAAGACCGACCGCCGTGATCGAAGCCATGCCCGTCCCTCCATATCCGTCAAACGGTGGAACGCGGGAGCCTACCCAAAGCGGTGGCGGGTCGCATATCAAGCCTCGGACCTTCGGGCAGGGAAATCCAAGGGATGAAGCAGCCGCGGTGGCTCCAGGGTGTCGACCCACACTTCTGCGACATCTCCGGAGTGGCTCTCCAACATGTCGTGCAGGTCGACCGGCCCTTCAAACCCGAGGAGCCGGTCCCACAACTCGTGGTAGACGACCACGGGCCAGCCTCTCCGATACCGATATTTCGGAACGACGGCCCTCTGCGACCCGGACTGTTCAAGCAAGTTGACAACCAAGTCGACATCGATACCCGGCTGATCCCCAAGTCCGATGATGAGGCAGTCGGCCACAGGCTGGCGGCGTACCAGGTCAATTCCGACGCGCAGCGATGCGGCGATCCCCTCCTCCCACTCCGGATCGATGACGATGGTTGCTTCTCCGAGATCGGTTGATTCGATGATCTCGTCGGCATCGGGCCCGAGCACGGCCACGACCTCATCGACCGGCCACGCCGCCGCGTCGGCGACGACACGCTCGATCATCGTCACCGGACCAAGCGGTCGCAGATATTTCGAACCCACGAACCCGCTTCCAGGGTCGTTAGCCACAATGAGGGCGACGGTTCGAGACACGGCTAGATCGTATCCAAAGTTCCCAGTTCCCAGTTCCCAGTTCCCAGTTGCCGGTTGCCGGCCGCCGGTTGCCGGCCCAACGACTGGTCCCTGATCACTAGTCGCGAGTCAGGCAGTGGCTGTTTGGTACCTCAGGAACGCGCCAACCTCGGACTCAGCGAGACGCGTGTCCACGATGATGTGGTGCACACTCCCTCCGCTGTTGCGCACCGAGTCGCCGAGGGCATCGACGATGTCGGGCACGAGGTGCATGGTCCCGCCGCACGACGGGCATGCCGACTCCTCGGGCCTGGAGATCCACCGGCAGGAATGGCATACGGCTCCCGGATTCGTGCGGTCGGCCTGTACGACCAGGGTCGCCACCGCACGTCGATTGACCGCGGCCGTGGCGTCGTCAACGCCGATCACGGCGTCCCGTCGAGATGCTGCCGTATCCAGCAGCCGACGAACGAGTCGCTCCTGCTCCCCCTTCTCGTAGGCCGAGGCGACTCGCTTGCTGTGAGCCAGTACCGTCGCCGGAGTCATCGTGTGCGGATCGATGATGAACGTGCCGGCCAGGCGCTTGGTGAGCCGGGGAGATAGGTCTTCCACGACGCCGGCGGCGTGACCCTCCGGGCCTCCGACGATCAACAAGTCATATCCGGGATCTTCGTCGACGAGCGCGTCCAGCCTGGCTGCGACCTCGCGGTAGTGCTTGGCGAGGACCTCGTCGGCGTGCGCCCGCACCCTGCGCTCTTCGTAGCCCGAGAAGCCTCCATAATTGGCCTTCCTGATTTCCTCGTCGCGCGTCTCCTCCCACGACTCGAGTCGGTCCATCCGGAACCGGAAGATGGACGCGGAGCGGCGATCGACGACGACGACACAGAACCGGCGGTAGTGCTCGAGCATGGCATCGAGTGGTCTGAGGTAGGGGGCGGCATCGATCACTGCTCGATCTCTCACCGGCCCGGGGAGCCCGATGTACTCATCGATGCCGGCGCCGGAGGATCGAAAGACCGCAACCGCCCTGCCCAGATCAGAAGCAAATACGGTCGATGCCCGTGACAGGGCCTCGATGTCATCGCGCAGCGACATACGTCGGTGACGGGGCAGCGAATCCGGAATGTCCTTCGCCGGCGACAGCAGGTTCTTGATCCGCGTCGGAATCGACCGCAGCGAGGCTGGCCCCGCCTCCAACCCCAGATAGAGCGACAGTACAGGAAAACCCTGGCCGTCCATCTGCCTGAGGCGATCCACCGTTGCCTGCTCGAGCATGCTCACCTCCTATGCCTGGCTCCACCGAGGCTACCGGGTGGGCGGTTGAGCGGCTAGAGGCAGTTGCTCACAAACCATGAATTCGCGTTCTCGACGGCATCGGGCGGCTCTGATCCGTGTGGGAGGTGCAAGACTATGCCGGACGGAGGATGCCCGTGAACGTAGGAATCCCGACCGAAATCAAGAACGAAGAGCACCGGGTGGCGATCACCCCCGCCGGTGTCAGGGAGCTGACAGCCGGCGGCCACCACGTGCTCATCCAGACCGGCGCCGGCTCCGGCTCGTCGATCAGCGACGACGACTTCCGCGCCGTCGGGGCTGATATCGCCGCCGACGCCGAGCAGGTGTTCACCGCAGCCGACATGATCCTGAAGGTCAAGGAGCCTCAGCCCGGCGAGATCGAGATGCTTCACCCGGGCCAGGTGCTGTTCACCTACCTCCACCTGGCTGCCTACCCCGCGGAAGCCAAGGGGCTCCTCGAGAGTGGGGTCACCGCCATCGCATACGAAACCGTCGAGCTACCCGATGGCGCCCTTCCTTTGCTGGCTCCGATGAGCGAGATTGCCGGCAGGATGGCCACCCAGGCCGGTGCCCATTATCTGGAGCGCCCAGCCGGAGGACGCGGGCTATTGATCGGTGGCGTCGCCGGGGTCCGACCGGCGAGGGTGCTGATCCTCGGCGCGGGCAACGCGGGAAAGAATGCAGCCTCGGTAGCGGCCGGCATGGGCGCCGAGGTGATCGTGCTCGACCTGAACGTCGAAAAGCTCAGATACCTCGACGAGGTGTACCAAGGGCGGATCGTCACAATCAGCTCGTCGCTCTATGCCATCGACGAGCTCGTCCCGACCACCGATCTGCTCATCGGCGCTGTGCTCGTCGCCGGGGCCCGGGCTCCGGTGGTGGTGTCGCGCGAGCACGTCGCGGCGATGAAGCCGGGCACCGTCGTCGTCGACATCTCGATCGACCAGGGAGGTTGCATCGCCACCGCCATCGAAACCACCCATGCCGATCCGATCTACATGGATGGCGACGTCGTCCATTACGCCGTCGGCAACATTCCCGGGGCCGTGCCCAACACCTCGACCTACGCCTTGACCAACGCCACCCTCCCGTACACGGTTTCCCTCGCCGGCGGACTCGAGCAGGCCCTGGCGACCCACCCCGAGCTGATCCCCGGAGTGAACGTCACCGGGGGGGTCGTGACGAATGAGGCAGTGGCGTCGTTCCTCGACGCCGACTTCGTCACCCCGCTCCAAGCGCTCGGGCTCGACGACTGACGAGAAGTCGCAGGTCGCAAGTCGCAGGTCGCAAGCCCACCCGGTTACTCGATGGCGAACGCTTCCTTGGCGCGAAACCGCGCCACCCACAGATACACGGCCGTCCCTACAAAGACGACCGTGATAAGGGTATGGAACCACAGCGACGCCAGCTGCTCCTCGACCACCGACGAGTACAGAAGGGCTGCGGCGCCGAAACTCATCTGAAGGGCACCGGCGGTGACGAAGAAGGCCCGCCCACCCGGTCTGAGCACGATGATGATCGCGGCAACGGCCCACGCCGTCAGCATCGCCCCGATCCAGCGCAGACCGCCCACCTCGACTGCGGTGGCTTCGTCGACACCGATGATGTCGAGAAAC
>SMVB01079489.1_pt1 | contig 21324 bp, 16 predicted proteins | sample 2456461 | NCBI WGS metagenome assembly SMVB01 (sample SAMN11095934, study PRJNA526329) | marine sediment metagenome | biome: Marine sediment; feature: Surficial sediment; material: Deep marine sediment; isolation source: Hadal surficial sediment | place: Pacific Ocean | collected 2014-05 | depth...
GATGAACGCGCCGCGCTACGTCGTCTTCGTCATGTTCGACGAGCCGCACGGCACCAAGGCGACCTTCAATTACGCGACCGGCGGCTGGACCGCGGCGCCCGCGGTCGGGCGCGTCATCCGGCGCATCGGGCCGATGCTGGGCGTTGCGCCGGTCGTCGAGGCCGCGCCCGACGCCGCGCCCGAAGGCGGTCAGGGGCGCTACATCAAAGTCGCCGGCGAGGAGGGCCTGGGTGTTGCTTTCTGAACTGCTCGACAGCGCGGTCGACGGCGCCCGGAACGTCGAGGTTCTCGGCCTCACCGCCGATTCGCGCGAGGTCAGGCCCGGCTATCTGTTCGCCGCTCTGCGCGGCAGCCATACCGACGGCGCGGACTTTGTTGCCGACGCGCTGGACCGCGGCGCGGTCGCGGTGCTGGCGGCCGACGATGCGCGCATCGATGTGCCGCCCGATCGCGCCGCGCTGGTCGCCGACGCCAACCCGCGCCGGCGTCTGGCGCTCATGGCGGCGCGCTTCCACGGCGTGCAGCCCGCCGTCGTCGCCGCCGTCACGGGCACCAGCGGCAAGACCTCGACCGCCGACTTCCTGCGCCAGATCTGGACGCACGGTGGCCACCGGGCGGCCTCGCTCGGCACACTCGGCGTCATCGGCGCGGGCGTCGCGCGCAAGCTGCCGCACACCACGCCCGATCCGGTCACGCTGCACCAGTGCCTGGCCGAGATCGCCGGCGCCGGCATCGACCATCTGGCGATCGAGGCGTCGAGCCACGGTCTCGACCAGTGCCGCATGGACGGCGTGCGCGTCGCCGCCGGCGCGTTCACCAACCTGTCGCAGGACCACCTCGACTATCACCCGACGCTCGAGCATTACCTCGCCGCCAAGCTGCGCCTGTTCGACACGGTGATGGCGCCGGGCGGCACCGCGCTGCTCAATGTCGACGCGCCCGAATACGCGCGCCTGCGCGAGACCTGCGAGATGCGCGGCCACCGCGTCGTCGGCTATGGCCGCGGCGCTTGCGATTTGCAGCTCGTTTCGGCGACGCCCGACGGCGACGGCCAGCGTCTCACCGTCGCGCTCGATGGCGTGCGCCGCGAGCTGGCGTTCCCGCTCGCCGCTGACTATCAGGCGCTCAACGCGCTCTGCGCGGCCGGCCTGGCGATCGCTACCGGCGCCGCCATCGACCAAGCGCTCGGCGCCCTCGAAGACCTCGCCGGCGTGCCCGGCCGCATCGAGCTGGTCGCCCGCCATGCCTCCGGCGCGCCGATCTACGTCGACTATTCGCACAAGCCCGATGCGCTCGCCAACGTGCTGCGCGCGCTGCGACCGCAGGCGATCGACCGGCTGGTCGTCGTGTTCGGCTGCGGCGGCGACCGCGACCGCGCCAAGCGGCCGATGATGGGCGAGATCGCCGCCCGACTCAGCGATTGGCCGATCGTCACCGACGACAACCCGCGCACCGAGGACCCGGCCGCGATCCGCCGTGAGATCCTCGCCGGTTGCCCCGACGCGACCGAGATCGGCGACCGCGCCGAGGCGATCGGCGCCGCCGTCTCGGGACTCGCCGCGGGCGACGTGCTGGTCATCGCCGGCAAGGGGCACGAGCAAGGCCAGATCGTCGGCGAGCGCGTCATTCCGTTCGACGACGCGGCCGCCGCGCGCGACGCGGTCGCGGTGTACGGGAGCGCGGCGCCATGAGCCCGGCGCGGCAGGCGGGCGCGCCGCTTTGGACCTCGGCCGAGGCGGTCGCGGCGACGGGGGGGCGCGGCGCCGCCGCGTGGTCGTGTTCCGGCGTCTCGGCCGACAGCCGCCGCGTCGAGGCCGGCGATCTGTTCGTCGCCATCGAGGGGCCGAACGTCGACGGCCACGAATTCGTTGCCGACGCGCTGGCCGCGGGCGCGGTCGCCGCGTTGGTCGCCCGGCGCCCCGAAGGCGTCGCCGAGGATGCGCCGCTGCTCGTCGTCGACGACACCATGGCGGCGCTCGAGAAACTGGCGGGCGCGGCGCGCGAACGCGCCCGGGCGCGCGTCATCGCGGTTACCGGCAGTGTCGGCAAGACGGGCACCAAGGAGGCGCTGAGATTGCTGCTCTCGGCCGCCGGGCCGAGCTTCGTCAATCCGGCGAGCTTCAACAACCAATGGGGCGTGCCGCTGAGCCTCGCCGCGCTGCCGCGCGCGGCGCACTTCGGCGTCTTCGAGATCGGCATGAACCACGCCGGCGAAATCGCGCCGCTGACGCGCTTGGTGCGGCCCGATGTCGCAGTCGTCACCAATGTCGAGCCGGTCCACGCCGAATTCTTCGCATCGATCGAGGCGATCTGCGACGCCAAGGCCGAGATCTTCGAGGGCATGGACGCTGGCGGCACGGCCGTGCTCAATCATGACAACCGGTTCTACGACCGTCTGGTCATCGCGGCGGACGCCTGTGGCGTCACCAAGGTGGTCTCGTTCGGCGAGCACGCCGATGCCACGCTGCGTCTCGTCGAGGCCGAGATCGAGACCGAGCACAGCGATGTCACCGTCGCGCTCGACGGCGCGCGCATCGCCTACCGGCTCGGCGCGCCGGGCCGCCATTGGGTGACCACGAGTCTCGCCGCGCTCGCCGCTGCCCACGCCGCGGGCGTCGACGCCGGCGGGCTCGCGTCAAGGCTCGCCGAGATGCGCCCGCTCGCCGGCCGCGGCGCGCGCGAGCGGATCACGCTGGACGGCGACGGCTTCACGCTGATCGACGAGAGCTACAACGCCAACCCGGCCTCGATGCGCGCCGCCATCGCGCTGTTGGGCGGCACGCCGCCGGACCAGGGTGGCCGTCGCATCGCCGTGCTGGGCGACATGCGCGAGCTCGGCGAGGCGGCGCCTGAGCAGCACGCCACGCTGGCCGACGCGTTGATCGGCGCGCGCGTCGATCAGGTGTTCACCGTGGGCCGGCACATGGCGCGGCTGCGCGACGTTCTGCCGGCCGGCATGCGCGCCGGGCACGCCGAGGAGCCGGACCATATCGCGATGCTGGTCGCCGCCGTCGTGCGCGGCGGCGACGTCGTGCTGGTCAAGGGCTCGCGCGGCGGCGGCGTGCGCCCGGCGATGCGTGTCATCCTCGACGCGCTGCGCGCGCGCGACGGCGAACCGTCGCCGCGCGCCGCGGGCAACGGGTGAGGGGGCGGGCCGATGCTGTTCAACTTCCTGTTCCCGCTGGCCGATGAAATTAGCGCGTTCAATGTGTTCCGCTATCTGACCTTCCGCACCGGTGGCGCGGTGCTGACCGCGCTTCTGGTCAGCTTCGTCTGCGGCCCGGCGGTGATCCGCTGGCTGCGCGCGCGCCAGGGCAACGGCCAGCCGATCCGCGACGATGGGCCAAAGCGGCACATCATCGAGAAGGCCGGGACGCCGACCATGGGCGGCATTTTGATCCTGCTCGCGCTGACCGTCTCTACCCTGCTGTGGGCCGACATCTCCAGCGGTTATGTCTGGGTCGTGCTGCTCGTCACGCTGGGCTTCGGGGGCGTCGGTTTCATCGACGACTATCTCAAGGTAAAACGGCGGTCGAGCCGTGGTCTGTCGGGCAAACTCAAGCTGGTGCTCGAGATCGCCATCGGCATCGGCGCGACGCTCTGGATCATGCAGTTGACGCGCGACCCGTTGGCCTCGACGGTCGCCGTGCCGTTCCTCAAGGATGTGCTGGTCGATTTCGGCTGGTTCTTCGTGCCGTTCGCCGTCTGCGTCATGGTCGGCACGTCGAACGCGGTCAACCTGACCGACGGCCTCGACGGCCTGGCCATCGTGCCGATCATGATCGCCGCCGCCTGCTTCGCGCTGATCGCCTATCTGGTCGGCAACGCGGTGTTCGCCAACTACCTGCAGCTCCACATGGTGCCGGGCTCGGGCGAGCTGGCGGTCGTGTGCGGCGCGCTGGTCGGCGCGTCACTCGGCTTCCTGTGGTTCAACGCGCCGCCGGCGATGGTCTTCATGGGCGATACCGGCAGCCTCGCGGCGGGCGGCGCGATCGGCGCGGTCGCCGTGATCACCAAGCACGAGCTGGTGCTGGTGATCATCGGCGGCCTGTTCGTGCTCGAGACGGTCTCGGTCATCGTCCAGGTCGTATCGTTCAAGCTCACCGGGCGCCGCGTCTTCCGCATGGCGCCGCTGCATCACCATTTCGAGCAGAAGGGCTGGGCCGAGGCGACCATCGTCATTCGCTTCTGGATCATCGCTTTGGTGCTGGCGCTGCTCGGCCTCGCCACCCTGAAGCTGAGGTGAGCGGATGATCGAGCCGTTTCCCTTCGCCGGTCTTCCCGTCGCCGTCTTTGGCCTCGGCCGCTCGGGCCTGTCGGCGGCGCGCGCGCTCGACGCCGCCGGCGCCGAGGTCTGGGCGTGGGACGACGACGAGAGCCAGCGCGCCAAGGCCGGCGCGGCGGGCGTGCCGCTGGTCGATCTGTACGAGCGCGACTGGCTGGCGGGTCAGGTGACCTCGCTGGTGTTGAGCCCCGGCGTGCCGCTCGACCATCCCGAGCCGCACCGGGTCGTCAAGATCGCGCGCGCCGCCGGTTGCGAGGTGATCGGCGACGTCGAGCTGTTGGCCCGCACCATGCGCGACCACCAGTTCGTCGGCATCACCGGGACCAACGGCAAATCGACGACCACGGCGCTGATCGGCCATATCCTGCGGCTCGCCGGCCGCGAGGTCGAGGTCGGCGGCAATCTGGGCATCCCGGTGCTCGACCTCCGGCCGATCGAGAGCGACGGCGTCTACGTCATCGAGATGTCGTCGTACCAGCTCGATCTGACCTATTCGATCACCTTCGACGTCGCCGTGCTGCTCAATCTGACGCCCGACCACATCGACCGCCATGGCAGTTTCGAGAACTACGTCGCGTCGAAGAAGAAGATCTTCCACCGCCAGACCGATCCGCGCAGCGCGGTGATCTGCGTCGACGACGAGCCCTGCCGCGCATTGTTCGACGCGCTTACCGCCAAGGGCGATCAGCTGATCGTACCGGTTGCCGTCGGGCGTCGGGTCGAAGGCGGCGTCTATGTGCTTGACGGGTCGCTCTACGACGACATCGACGGCGGCGCGACGCCGATCCTGGATTTGACCGCGATCGCCAACCTGCCGGGCGCCCACAACTGGCAGAACGCCGCCGCGGCATACGCCGTGGCGCGCGCCATCGACGTCGATGCGCCGGTCGCCGCGGCCTGCCTGCAAAGCTTCCCCGGCCTCGCCCACCGCATGGAGCTCGTCGCCATCGTCGACGGCGTGCGCTACGTCAACGACAGCAAGGCGACCAACGCCGCCGCCGCCGACAAGGCGCTGGCGTGCTATGAAAACGTCTACTGGATCGCCGGTGGCCGGGCCAAGGAAGGCGGCATCGCCGATCTCGCGCCGCGCTTCGCCAACATCGCTCGCGGCTTCCTGATCGGCGAGGCGGCGGACGACTTCGCCGCCGCCTTGGGCGACGCGGCGCCACACGAGATCTGCGGCGACCTGGCATCCGCGGTCGCCGCCGCCCAGCGCCTGGCCGGCGCCGAGGGCCGTGACGCGCCGGTCGTGCTGCTGTCGCCGGCCTGCGCCTCGTTCGACCAGTTCGCCGACTTCGAGGCGCGCGGCGACGCGTTCCGCGCGCTGGTCGCAGCGCTGCCCGGTACGCGCGAGGCGATCGACGAGGCGATCACCGCCGACAGCGCCGCCGCGGGGCGCGGACGATGAGCGTCTTCGCCCGCACCGATACCAGCCTGGTCGGCCGCTGGTGGTGGACCGTCGACCGCTGGACGCTGCTGGCCGTCGGCCTGCTGATGGCCCTCGGCGCGGTGCTGACCATGGCGTCGAGCACGGCGGTCGCCGACCGCATGGGCGTCGACACCTTCTATTTCGTGCGCCGCCAAATGATCTTCATGGCGCCGGCAATGGCGGTCCTGCTGGCGACTTCGATGCTCTCGCCGCTCCGGCTGCGCCGCGTCGCGGTGGGTGGCTTCCTGGTCTGCCTCGCATTGCTCGTCGTCACCCTGGCGGTCGGCGCAGAGGTCAACGGCGCGCGCCGCTGGATCCGTCTCGGACCGATGTCGCTGCAGGTCTCGGAGTTCATCAAGCCGAGCTTCGCCGTGGTCACCGCCTGGCTGTTCGCGGCCTACCATTTCAATCCACGGTTCCCGTCGCATCTGATCTGCGTGGCGCTCTGCGGTCTGGTCGTCGGACTGCTGATGTTGCAACCCGACTTCTCGATGGCGGTGGTCGTCGCCGCGGTGTGGTTCACGCAGTCCTTCTTCGCCGGTTTGCCGCTGCGCTGGGTCGCGCTGTTCGGCATCGTCGGCGCCGCCGGCGCCGCGGCGGCCTATCTGTACATGCCGCATGTCGCCCGGCGCATCGACGCCTTCCTCGACCCGTCGTCGGGCGACAGCTACCAGGCCGACACCGCGCTCGAGGCCTTCATGAACGGCGGCCTGATCGGCCGCGGCCCGGGCGAGGGCGTCGTCAAACAGGCGCTGCCCGACGCCCACAGCGACTATGTCTTCGCGGTCGCCGGCGAGGAGTTCGGGCTGCTGTTCTGCCTCGCCCTGGTGGCGCTTTTCGCGTTCGTCGTGCTGCGCGGCTATTCGCGCGCGATGAACGACAAGAGCTTGTTCGTCATGCTGGCGGTCAGCGGCCTGTTGACCCAGTTCGGCCTGCAGGCGCTGTTCCACATGGGCGTGACGCTCCGGCTGCTGCCACCCACGGGTATGACGCTGCCCTTCGTCTCCTACGGCGGTTCCTCGATCATCGCCGTGGCGCTCGGCATGGGCATGGTGCTGGCGCTGACGCGTCGGCGCACCGGCGACGGAGGCGTGCTGTGAGCGGGCCCATCGTGATCGCCGCCGGCGGCACCGGCGGCCACATGTTTCCCGCGCAGGCGCTCGCCGGTGCGCTCGCCGAGCGCGGCCGCGACATCGTCTTGGTCACCGACCGGCGCGGCGCCGAGTACGGCGGCGCGATCGCCGACACGGTCCTGACCGTGAGCGCCGGCACGGTCAGTGGCCAGGGCCTTCCGGGCCGCCTGATGGGGCTCGGCCAGATCGCCTTCGGCGCCATCCAGGCGCATGGCATGCTGCGCCGACTGGCGCCCGCCGGCGTCGTCGGTTTCGGCGGCTACGCCTCGGTGCCGACCATGCTGGCGGCGACGCGGATCGGCCTGCCGACGGTGATCCACGAGCAAAACGCCGTGCTCGGCCGCGCCAACCGGCTGATGGCGCCCCGCGTGCGCGCCATCGCGGCCGCCTTCGCCGAGACCGCCCAGCTCTGCCCGGCCGACCGGGCCAAGGCGGAGCATACCGGCAATCCGGTGCGCGCGGCGATCGCGGCGCTCGCCGAGCGGCCCTACCCGGCGCCCGAGCGCGGCGGGCCGCTTTCGCTGCTGGTGATCGGCGGCAGCCAGGGCGCGGCGGTCATGTCCGAGGTCGTGCCGGCGGCGCTCGCCGCGCTGCCCGAGGAACTGCGGGCGCGCCTCGAGGTCGTGCAGCAGTGCCGCGCGGACGACCTCGACCAGGCGCGCGAAACCTACCGCGCGGCGGGTATCGCCGCCGAACTCGCCGGCTTTTTCGACGACCTGCCGGCGCGCTTGGCCAAGGCGCAGCTGGTCATCGCGCGCGCCGGCGCCTCGACCGTCGCCGAGCTCACGTCGGCCGGCCGGCCGGCAATCCTGGTACCCTATCCCTCGGCCGCCGACGACCATCAGTCGGCCAACGCGCGCGCCATCGAGCTGGCCGGCGGCGGCTGGACGATGCCCCAGCCGACGTTCACCCCGGACGCGCTGGCGCGCCGCATCGAGAGTTTTCTGATCGCGCCTCCCAGGCTGATCGACGCCGCCATGAAGGCGCGCTCGATCGGCGTGCCGGAGGCCGCCACACGGCTCGCCGATCTGGTCGAGCGGCGCATGCCGGCGAACGGCGGGCGCGGCACCAATCGGGCGCTGGGCGGCCCGATCGCGCGGGAGATCGCGGCATGAAGTCGATGCCCCTCGAAATCGGCGTGATCCACTTCGTCGGCATCGGCGGCATCGGCATGAGCGGCATTGCCGAGGTGCTGCACAATCTGGGTTACCAGGTGCAGGGCAGCGACCAGTCGGAAAACGCCAACGTCCGGCGGCTCGACGACATGGGCGTCGCGGTCAGTATCGGCCACCACGCCGACAACCTGGGCGACGCCAAGGTGGTCATCGTGTCGTCGGCGATCAAGCCCAACAATCCGGAAGTCGAGGCCGCGCGGGCGCGCTTCATACCGGTCGTCAGGCGCGCCGAGATGCTCGGCGAGCTGATGCGCCTGCGCTGGTCGATCGCGGTCGGCGGCACCCACGGCAAGACGACGACGACCTCGCTGATCGCCGCCGTGCTCGACACCGCGCGCTACGACCCGACGGTGATCAACGGCGGCATCATCAACGCATACGGCACCAACGCCCGACTCGGCGACGGCGAATGGATGGTCGTCGAGGCCGACGAATCGGACGGCAGCTTCGTCAAGCTGCCGGCGACCATCGCCGTGGTCACCAATATCGACCGCGAGCACCTCGACCACTACGGCTCATTCGACAAGCTGCGCGCCGCCTTCGAGACATTCGTCGAGAACATCCCGTTCTACGGCTTCATCGTCTTGTGCATCGACAGCCCCGAGGTGCAGGCGCTGATCGGTCGGGTCTCGGACCGCAGGATCGTTACCTACGGCTTCAGCCCGCAGGCCGAGGTGCGCGCCGTCGACGTCGAGCCGGTGCCCGGCGGCATGCGCTTCGACGTCGTCGTCACCGACCGCGTCGACCACGCCGAGCGCGTCATCGAGAACCTGCGGCTGCCGATGCACGGTCGGCACAATGTGCAGAACGCGCTGGCGGCGATCGCGGTGGCCGTCGAGATGGGCATCGACGAGCAGGTGCTGAGCCGCGCGCTGGCCGAGTTCGAGGGCGTCAAGCGGCGCTTCACCAAGACCGGCGAGGCCGGCGGCATCACCGTGATCGACGACTACGGCCACCACCCGGTCGAGATCGCCGCGGTCCTCGAGGCGGCGCGCAACGCCTATGACGGCAACATCATCGCCGTCGTCCAGCCGCACCGCTACAGCCGGCTCGCCGACCTGTTCGAAGACTTCTGCACCTGTTTCAACGACGCCACGGTGGTCATCGTCGCCGACGTCTATTCGGCCGGCGAAGCGCCGATCGAGGGCGTCGACCGCGATGCGCTGGTCGGCGGGTTGCGCGACCGCGGCCACCGCCGCGTCGAGGCGCTCGGCGCGCCCGAGGACCTCGCCGCCATGGTCGCCGACATCGCGGCGCCGGGCGACGTCGTCATCTGCCTGGGCGCCGGCACCTCGACGGCCTGGGCGAACGCGCTGCCCGATGAGCTGGAGCACGTGCTCGCGACGCGTGGCAACGCGGAGGCGCGGACATGATGGCCGTCGACAAGCGCACCGACCGCCTGATCGTTCGCCTGCCGGCCGTGCGCGGGCGCTACCGCGAGGACGTGGCGCTCGATCGCGTCACCTGGTTCCGCGTCGGCGGCCCGGCCGAGGTCGTATTCCGCCCGGCCGACGAAGACGATCTGGCCGGCTTCCTCGCCGCCAAACCCGCCGACGTGCCGGTCACGGCGCTCGGTGTCGGCTCGAACGTCTTGGTGCGCGACGGCGGCATCGACGGCGTGGTGATCCGCCTGGGCCGCGCGTTCGCGCAAGTTACCGTCGATGGGACCCGTGTCACGGCGGGCGCCGCGGCGCTCGACGTCAACGTCTCGCGCACGGCGGCGGCGGCGGGCGTCGGCGGTCTGGAGTTCCTCTCGGGCGTGCCGGGCACGATCGGCGGCGCGCTGCGCATGAACGCCGGCGCCTTCGGTGGCGAGATCGTCGACGTGACGCGCGGCGCGCGCGCCATCGACCCGGTCGGTGCCGCCCATGTGCTTGGCCCGGTCGAGCTCGGCTTCAGCTACCGCGCCTCGGCGGTGCCCGAGGGTTGGATCTTCACCGAGGCGACATTCGACGGTCATGCCGAGGATCGCGCGGTGATCGATGCGCGCCTGGCCCAGATCGCCCGCGACCGCGACACCGCCCAGCCGCTGCGCACGCAGACCGGCGGCAGCACCTTCAAGAACCCGCCGGGGACGAGCGCCTGGCAATTGATCGAGGCGGCCGGTTGTCGCGGGCTGGTGCGCGGCGGCGCCATGGTCTCGGAAAAGCACTGCAACTTCCTGATCAACACCGGCGCCGCGACCGCCGCCGACATCGAGACGCTCGGCGAGGAGGTCCGCCGCCGCGTCGCCGAGGCGACCGGCGTGACGCTCGAGTGGGAGATCCGTCGCATCGGCCGACATGCCACGGGCCTTTCGGAGGCGGGCTCATGAGCAAGCATGTCGCCGTGCTGATGGGCGGCTGGTCCGCCGAGCGCGAGGTCTCGCTGGTCTCGGGCAAGGCTTGCGCCGAGGCGCTGCGCGAGCGCGGCTACCGCGTCACCGAGATCGACGTCGACCGCGATCTGGCGGCGACGCTGAGCGCCCTCGAGCCGCGCCCGGACGTCGCCTTCAACGCGCTGCATGGGCGCTATGGCGAGGACGGCTGCGTGCAGGGCATGCTCAACATCCTCGGCCTGCCCTACACCCATTCGGGCCTGCTCGCTTCGGCGCTCGCCATGGACAAGCCGATTGCCAAGCGCGTCTTCGCCGACGCCGGCATCCCCTGTCCCGAAGGTGTCGTGGTGAGCCTCGAGGAGGCGGCCAACGGTGGCCTCATGGAGCCGCCCTATGTCGTCAAGCCGGCCAACGAGGGCTCCAGCGTCGGCGTCCGGATCGTGCTCGACGGCGACAACTACCCGGGCATCGATCCCGAATCCTGGCCGTTCGGCGGCGCCGTGCTGATCGAGCCCTTCATCCCGGGCCGCGAGCTGACCGTCGCGGTGATGGGCGACCGCGCGCTCGGCGTCACCGAGCTGCGCCCGCACGAGGGCTTCTACGACTACGAGGCCAAATACACCGACGGCAAGACGACGCATCTCTGCCCCGCGCCCTTGCCCGAAGAGGTGAGCTGCCGCGCGATGGACTATGCCGTCGCGGCGCACCGCTCGCTCGGCTGTCGCGGCGTGAGTCGCGCCGACTTCCGCTACGACGACACCGAGGGCGAGCCGGGCCGTCTCTACATGCTCGAGATCAACACCCAGCCGGGCATGACGCCGTTATCGCTGGTGCCCGAGCAGGCGGCCCATGTGGGGATCGATTTCGGCGCACTGGTCAGCTGGATGGTGGAGGAAGCGCGATGCGACGATTGATGGCTCCATTCGAGCGGCTGCTGCCGAAAAGCGGCAAGCGCCGCCCGGCCAAGGTAAAGACCCGGCGCCGGGTCACGCCGCGCTGGCTGCGCCCAACGCTGCGCTATGGCGGTGGGGCGCTGGCGCTGGTTCTGATCGCCGGCACGGCCAATTGGCTGTGGACCTCGGGACGCGTGACGACGGCGATCGAGCAGGCGCAGGCCGCGCTGATCGAGGCGTCGGTCGCCGGTGGCCTGATCGTCGGCGAGGTCTATGTCAGCGGGCGGCACTGGACATCGCGCGACGCGGTGCTCGCCGCGTTGGCGATCGAACGCGGTACGCCGCTGTTGGACTTCGACCCCGACGCGGCGCGGGCGCGCATCGAGTCGATCGGCTGGGTGCGCGCGGCGACCGTCGAGCGGCACTTTCCCGACACCGTTTTCGTGCGGCTCGACGAACGCACGCCGCTCGCGCTTTGGCAGCGCGACGGCCGGCTCGTCGTGGTCGACCGCGACGGCGTGGTGATCGACGGCGCCGAGGCCGCGCGCTTCGCCAAGCTGCTGGTCGTCGTCGGCGAGGACGCGCCGGTCAACGTCGTCAGCCTGATCGGCATCATGTCGTCGGAGCCGACATTGGTTAAGCGCGTCGAGGCCGCGGTACGCGTCGGCGGCCGGCGCTGGAACCTGCACCTCGACAACGGCATCGACGTGCAGCTGCCCGAGGACGGCGTCGCCGACGCCTGGCGCCGGCTGGCCGAATACGAACGCCGGCACCGGCTGCTGGCGCGCGACATCGCCGGCGTCGATTTGCGCCTGCCCGATCGCCTCGTCGTGCGTCGACCGCCGGCGACGATCCGGCAAGACGAATCAGGCAAGAACACATAGGGACGCGGCCATGACGATCGACATGAAGGTGACAGAAAAGTGAGCAAGGGCAAGGTCCGTAACGGCCGCATCGCGGCGATCGACGTCGGCACTTCCAAGGTGTGCTGCTTCATCGCGCGCGCCGACGGTGATGACTTGCGCGTCACCGGCATCGGCCATCAGATCTCGCACGGCCTGCGCGCCGGCGCCGTGGTCGACATGGCGTCGGCCGAACAGTCGATCCTTGCCGCGGTCCATGCCGCCGAGCAGATGGCGGGCGACACGATCCGCGACGCCTATGTCAACTTCTCGGTCGGCAACCCGCAGTCGCAACGCATCGAGGTCGAGGTCGCCATCAACGGCCACGAGATCGGCGCCAACGACCTGCGCCGCGTGCTCGGCCAGGGCCGCGCGCGCTGCGAGCCCGGCGACCGCGAGATCATTCACACCATACCGCTCGGCTATACCATCGACGGCAACCGCGGCATCCGCAACCCGCAGGGCATGTACGGCAACCGGTTGGGCGTCGCGATCCACATGGTGACCGCCGACGCCGGCCCGATGCGCAACCTGACGAGCTGCATCGCGCGTTGCCACCTCGACATCCAGACCTGTGTCGTCTCGCCCTACGCCGCCGGCCTCGCCTGTCTGGTCGAGGACGAGATGGAGCTCGGCGTCACGCTCATCGACATGGGCGGCGGCACGACATCGGTCGCGGTGTTCGACGACGGCGACGTGGTGCACTCGGACGTCATCTTGATCGGCGGCAACCACGTCACCAACGACCTCGCGCACGGCCTGTCGACACCGATCAACCATGCCGAGCGCATGAAGGTGCTTTATGGCAGCGCGGTCGCCGGCGCGGCGGACGAGCGCGAGACGATCGATGTGCGCCGCGTCGGCGAGAGTGACGGCGCCGGCACCAACCCGGTGCCGCGCGCCCAGCTTACCGACATCATTCGGCCGCGCATCGAGGAAACATTCGAGCTGGTGCGCAACCGGCTCGAGGCCAGCGGATTCGGCCAGTCGGCGGGCCGCCGGCTCGTGCTCACGGGCGGCGCCAGCCAGCTTCAAGGCGTCGCCGATCTGGCCGGCGACATTCTCGGCAAGCAGGTGCGCCTGGGACGGCCCTTGGGCTTCTCGGGTCTCGCCGAAGCAACAGCCGGGCCGGGTTTTTCGACCTGTGCCGGCCTGTTGAGATACGCGGTCAAGGAACGTCTCGAGGTACCACTCGAGGCGATCGCCGCGCAGGAGGCGTCGAGCGGCCGGTTCGGCCGTGTCGGCCAGTGGTTACGTGAGAACTTTTAGTACGACATCGACCCGGCGTGGGGGCGTCGGGAGTAAAGCGTTACCGGAGCGGATCGCTACCCCCGCAACGCCCATTCTCTGGAGGCAAGGATGACGATTAATTTGAGTATGCCGGCGACACATCAGCTGAAGCCGAGAATCACCGTGATCGGCGTCGGCGGCGCCGGCGGCAATGCGGTCAACAACATGATAACGTCACATCTCGAAGGCGTCGACTTCGTCGTCGCTAACACCGACGCCCAAGCGCTGGCGCAGTCGCTTTCCGAGCGGCGCACCCAGATGGGCGTCAGCATCACCGAGGGGCTCGGCGCCGGCTCGCGGCCCGACATCGGCCGTGCCGCCGCCGAGGAGTCGATCGACGAAATCGTCGAACACCTGACCGGCTCGAACATGGTGTTCATCACCGCGGGCCTCGGGGGCGGCACCGGCACGGGCGCCGCGCCGGTGATCGCACAGGTGGCGCGCGAGCAGGGTATCCTGACCGTCGCGGTGGTGACCAAGCCCTTCCAGTTCGAGGGCATCCACCGCATGCAGATCGCCGAGGAGGGTCTCATCGAGTTGCAGCAGTACGTCGATACGCTGATCATCATTCCCAACCAGAACCTGTTCCGCGTGGCGAACGACAAGACGACCTTCGCCGACGCCTTCAAGATGGCCGACGACGTGCTGTCTTCGGGCGTGCGCGGGGTGACCGACTTGATGGTCATGCCGGGTCTGATCAATCTCGACTTCGCCGACGTACGGACGGTGATGGCCGAGATGGGCAAGGCGATGATGGGCACCGGCGAGGCCGAGGGCGAACAGCGCGCTGTCGATGCGGCCGAATCGGCGATCTCGAACCCGTTGCTGGACGAGGTCTCGATGCAGGGCGCCAAGGGCGTGCTGATCAACATCACCGGCGGCTACGACATGACGCTGTTCGAGGTCGACGCGGCGGCCAACCGCATCCGCGAGGAGGTCGATCCCGAGGCCAACATCATCTTCGGTTCGACGTTCGACGATTCGCTCGCCGGCCGGATGCGTGTCTCGGTCGTCGCGACCGGGATCACGGCGAACGGCGAGTCGATCGTCCGCCCGGTCACGGTCGAGGCGTCGCGCCGCGATGCTGTGGCGCCTCAGTATCTCGAGCCGACCGCCGAGATCGATCTCGAGCCGACCGCCGAGATCGTCGACGAGCCGGTCGTCGCCGAGGGCGGCGAACCGGAGGCCGATGCCCAAACGGCCGATCCGCCGGCCGCCACGGCGAGCGATCCCGAGGACAGCTTCATCCCGCCGCCGCCGGTCGAGCCGGGCCCTAGGTGGCCGTTCTCGGCGCGTCCGGAGCCCTTCGCCGAGGCGGCCATGGAGAACGGTTCGGTGGCGGCGCCGCGCGCCAAGCTCGAGCCACGCCGGGGGCCGACGCTGTTCGAGCGCGTCACCGGGACGGGCCGTGCCCGCGACGGACGTCCCAAGCTGCAACGGGAGCCGGTCTTCGGGTCGGTGCGCGACACGGTTCGGGCGCCGTTGCCGTCAGCGTTGTTGCCGTCAGCGCCGGAGCCGGTAGCGCCAAAGCCGGCGCCGCCGGCGCCGGTGCTCGAGCCGGTTCTCGAAACGGCGGGTGCCGAGAGCCAGTCCAGCCCGGTCGAGGAGCCCAAGCCCCAACGGGCCGAGGATGACCTGCTCGACATTCCGGCATTCCTGCGCCGTCAGAACCACTAGATGGTGCATAGCATCCAGAAATAGGGCGTAACAATCTGTCACAAAACGTGAATTGTGGGCTTCGGGGGAAATTGTTAGAAACCCTCGAAGCCCACGCGTTGTTCACGCCGGGGGTTCGATAGTCTCACCGGGTCGAGCCGGTGTGTTTTGGGAACGAACAGGTATCCTTCGTTGAGCTTCATCCGACAACAGACACTCAAGACCGCGATCGCCTGCACGGGCATCGGTCTTCACAGCGGCGAGCGGGTCGGCATGACCCTGCATCCCGCCGATCCTGGCACTGGAATCGTCTTCCGCCGCGCCGATTTGGGCGGCATGACGGTCGCCGCGCGCCACGACAACGTCTCGGCGACGACGTTGTGCACGACGTTGAGCGACGGCAACGGTACGTGCGTGGCGACGGTCGAGCATCTGATGTCGGCCTTCGCCGGTCTCGGCGTCGACAATGTCGAGGTCGAACTCGACGGCCCCGAGGTGCCGATCATGGACGGCAGCGCCGCGCCGTTCGTCTTTCTCGTCGAATGCGCCGGCCTCGTCGAGCAGGCGGCGCCGCGCAGGGCGATACAGGTGCTCAAGACGGTCGAAGTCTCGGACGGCGATCGATCGGCGTCGCTGACGCCGTCGGACCGCTTCTCGGTGTCGATGACGATCACCTACGATCATCCGGTGATCGGCGAGCAGACCTGCTATTTCGAGATCGGCGGCGACGTTTACAAGCGCGAGGTTAGCCGGGCGCGCACGTTCGGGTTCATGCGTGACGTCGAGATGCTGCGTGAGCGCGGCTTCGCACTCGGCGGCTCGCTCGACAACGCCGTCGTCTTGTCCGACGACAAGGTCGTCAACGACGAGGGCCTGCGCTATGCCGATGAGTTCGTGCGCCACAAGGCGCTCGACTGCATCGGTGATCTCTATCTTGCCGGCGGCCCGATGATCGGCCACGTGGACGCGTTCGCGTCGGGCCACAGAATGAACCACCAATTGCTGACGGCGCTGTTCGACGACGACGACGCCTGGCGCTACGTCACGCTCGACGACGCCACGCCGTGGCCCGCCGCCAAGATCGCCGTTTCGGCCTGATCGGCAAACACCTATTTGGCTGTGAATTCGCGAACGGCGCCTTGGCGCCGTTTTCGTCTCTCGGGTGCGCCGTTGAATTTGTGCGCAGCGCGCGGCGGGTGGTATACTCGGGGTCGGATACATCGCGATCGCGTCGTTTAAATACCAAGGATCAGTGATAAAGACCCATAGAGACGGCTTGCCGTGGTTCTCGGCTAGGCGCGCCCGTCGCGGCGATGCCCATGTATCGCAATAGAGGGGCATCGCGAGATGGGCGCAACGACGTCCGCCAAGCTGATAGCGGGCGGGAGCCTCGGCAAGCCGCCCTTCGGGTCGCGGCCGCTTATCGCCGGAGGGCGCCAGGTTGCCTAGCCGATGCGCTGCATCGCCTGCGGCATCCTTGCCTCACCGGCGAAAAGCGGCCGCGATCTCTATGGGCCTTTATCACTAATCCTTGGTATAAGGTGCCCATGAGCCTGTTCCGTTTTGGTAGCGTCTGGACCGGAGTCCGCGCCGCCCGCCGTCTCGGCCTGATATCGCTCTTTGCATTGGCGCTCGTCGCCTGTAGCAGCGACGAGGATGTCTATTTCGAGCGGCCCGTCGAGGAGCTCTACAACCGCGCCATGGACGATCTCGAGGCCGGCAACAACCGTGCCGCCGCGGCCGGATTCGACGAGGTCGAGCGCCAGCATCCCTATTCGGTGTGGGCCAACAAGGCGCAGATCATGTCGGCCTACGCGCATTATCTGTCGAACGACTACGACGAGGCGATCCTCGCCGCCGAACGCTTCATCCAGCTTCATCCGGGCAGCCGCGAGGTAGCCTACGCGTACTACATCACGGCGCTCTGCTACTACGAGCAGATCTCCGACGTCGGGCGCGACCAGATGATGACCGAGCGGGCGCTCGAATCGCTCGACGAGCTGGTGCGCCGCTTCCCCGATTCGGAATACGCGCGCGACGCCAGGCTGAAGATCGATCTGACGCGCGACCATCTGGCGGGTAAGGAGATGAGCATCGGCCGGTACTATCTCGGTCGTGGGCAGTACATCGCGGCGATCAACCGTTTCCGCAATGTCATCGAGTTCTACCAGACGACGAGCCAGGTTCCCGAGGCGCTGCACCGGCTGACCGAGGCCTATCTGGCGCTCGGCGTGATCGATGAGGCGCAAGCCTCGGCGGCCGTGCTCGGCTACAATTTTCCGGGCAGCGAGTGGTACCTCGATTCATACGCACTGCTAACCGGCCAAGATCTCAGGCCCGAGGCGAGCGACGAATCGTGGATCTCGCAAACCTGGGACTCGATCTTCTAGCAGCGCGCCCCTCGCCATGCTGGTATCGCTGTCGATTCGCGACGTCGTCCTGATCGACCGGATCGAGCTCGAATTCGGCCGGGGGCTGTGCGCGCTGTCGGGCGAGACCGGGGCGGGCAAGTCGATTCTCCTGGATGCTCTCGGCCTGGCGCTCGGCGGTCGGGCCGACGCGGCCCTGGTGCGCGACGGCGCCGACCAGGCCACGGTCGCCGCCGAGTTCCGGCCGGCCGCCGACCATCCGGTGCGCGGCCTGCTCGCCGACCGGGGCCTCGACGCCGCCGCCGATACGCTGATCCTCAGGCGCGTGTTGGGCGCCGACGGCCGCAGCCGCGCCTTCATCAACGACCAGCCGGTCGGCGTCGGACTGCTGCGCGAGGTCGGCGATCAACTCGTCGAGATCCAGGGCCAGGCCAGCCGGCGCGGTATCCTGGGCGTCGAGATGCATCGCGTCTTTCTCGACGGTTTCGGCGGCCATGGCGATCACACCGCCAAGCTGGCCGCCGCCTATCTCCGAATGCGCGAGACACGCCAGGCGCTCGCCGACGCCGAGGCCGAACTCGCCGAGGCGCGGCGTAACGAGGAATACCTGCGCCATGTCCTGGCCGAGCTCGAGGCGCTGGCCCCGGAACCGGGTGAGGAGGTCACGTTGGCGACCCGGCGCGGCGTGCTGATGCACAGCGAAAAGTTCGCCGAAAGCCTCGCGGCCGCGATCGACGAGCTGATCGATGGGCGCGGCGTCGAAGAGCGGCTGCGCGCCGCCCAGCGCCATCTCACACGCGGCGCCGAACGCGCCGCGGGGGCGTTCGACGGCGCCATCGATGCGTTGGAGCGCGCGGTCGTCGAGATCAACGAGGCGCTCGCCGCGCTCGAGACGGCGCGCCACGAGCTGGCGCCCGATCCGGCGCGGCTCGATGAGGCCGAGGAGCGGTTGTTCGCGCTGCGCGCGGCGGCGCGCAAGCACCAGACCGACGTCGATTCTCTGGCCGGTCTGCGCGATGGCTTCGCCGAGACGCTGGCGGCGCTCGACGATCGCGGCGAGGCGCTCGCCGGCCTGGTCCAGGCCGCCGGCAAGGCGCGCGACGCGTTCACCGCCGCCGCCAAGCGCCTCAGCAAGGCGCGCGCCAAGGCGGCCAAGGAGCTCGACCGCCGGGTCATCGCCGAGCTGCCCGCCTTGAAGCTCGACAACGCGGTCTTCGTCACCCGGCTCGAACCGCTGTCCGAGGCCGACTGGGGCGCCGACGGCGCCGAGCGCGTCCGCTTCGAGGTGGCGACCAATCGGGGCGCGACACCCGGGCCGCTGGCGCGCATCGCGTCGGGCGGCGAGCTGTCGCGTCTGCTGCTCGCGCTGCGCGTCGTGCTGGCACGCGTCGGCACGGCGCCGACGCTGGTCTTCGACGAGGTCGACAGCGGCATCGGCGGCGCCGTCGCCGCGGCGGTCGGCGAACGTCTGGCGCGGCTCGACGACGAGCTGCAAGTGCTCGTCGTGACCCACTCGCCGCAGGTCGCGGCGCGCGCCGTGCACCACTTCCGCGTCGTCAAGGACGAGACCGACTCGGGCGCCGTCACCCGCGTCGATGCGCTCGACGCGGCGGCGCGCCGCGAGGAGGTCGCCCGCATGCTGGCCGGCAAGCGCATCACCGAAGCGGCGCGCGCGGCGGCGGACAGCCTGATCCGCGCGGGCGTGGACTGAGCGCCGCGCGATGGCCACCGACAGCTATTCGGTCGCGGTCGACCGACTGAAACGCAAACAGGCGGCCGCCGAGCTCGCCCGCCTCGCCGCCGAGATCGCGCGCCACGACCGGCTCTACCACCTGGACGACGCGCCCGAGATTTCGGACGCCGAGTATGACCGGCTGTGGCGCCGCAACGCCGATATCGAGGCGCGCTTCGGGGATCTGGTGCGGTCCGACAGCCCCAGCCTGCGCATCGGCGCGGCGCCGTCGGACGCCTTCGCCAAGGTCACCCACGGCCGGCCCATGCTGTCGCTCGGCAACGCCTTCGACGCCGACGAGGTGCGCGAATTCGTCCAGCGCGTACGGCGTTTCCTCGGGCTCGGCGAGACCGCCACGGTCGACCTCGTCGGCGAGCCCAAGATCGACGGCCTGTCGGCGACGGCGCGCTATGAGGACGGCCGCTTCGTGCTCGGCGCGACGCGTGGCGACGGCTCGATCGGCGAGGACATCACCGTCAACCTGCGCACCGTGCGCGACCTGCCGCTGCGCATCGACGCCGACGACGTGCCCGCCGTCCTCGAGGTGCGTGGCGAGGTCTACATGACGCGGCCCGATTTCGAGGCGCTCAACGCCGAGCGGACGGCGGCCGGCGAGCCCCCGTTCGCCAATCCGCGCAACGCCGGCGCCGGCTCGCTGCGTCAGCTCGACAGCCGCATCACGGCGCGCCGCAAACTGCGCTTCTTCGCCTATGCCTGGGGCGCGGTCTCGACGCCCTTCGACGGCACCCACTGGCAGGTGCTCGAGCGCTTCAAGCGCTGGGGCTTCCGCGTCAACCCGCTGGCCCGGCGCTGCGCCGGCGCCGCCGAAGCGCTCGCGCTCTACGACGAGATCGCCGCCGGCCGGTCGGCGCTGCCCTACGACATCGACGGCGTCGTCTACAAGGTCGACCGGCTCGATTGGCAGGACCGGCTGGGCACCGTCAGCCGCGCGCCGCGCTGGGCGATCGCCCACAAGTTCGCCGCCGAGAAGGCGCAGACCACGGTGGTGGCGATCGAGATCCAGGTCGGGCGGACCGGCGCGCTGACCCCGGTCGCCCGGCTCGAGCCGGTGACCGTCGGCGGCGTCGTGGTGTCGAACGCGACGCTGCACAACGAGGACGAGATCGCGCGCAAGGACATCCGGGTCGGCGACACCGTGGTCGTCCAGCGCGCCGGCGACGTCATTCCCCAGGTCGTCGAGGTGGTCTTGGCCAAACGGCCGAAGCGCGCCAAGGCCTACGTCTTTCCCGATGTTTGCCCGGAGTGCGGCAGCCACGCCGTGCGCGAAGACGGCGAGGTGGCGCGCCGCTGCACCGGCGGGCTGATCTGCCCGGCCCAGGCGGTCGAGCGGCTGCGCCACTTCGTCAGCCGCGACGCCTTCGACATCGAAGGCCTCGGCGAGAAGCAGATCGCCGCCTTCTGGCGCGACGGGCTGGTCAAGGATCCCGCCGATATCTTCACGCTCGCCACGCGCGACGCGGGCTTCGACCCGCCGATCGCCGAGCGCGAGGGCTGGGGCGAGACCTCGGGCACGAAGCTGTTCGAGGCGATCGAGGACCGGCGCCGGATCGAGCTCGACCGGTTCATCTACGCGCTCGGCATCCGCCACGTCGGCGAGACGACGGCCCGGCTGCTCGCCAAGACCTATGAAACGGCCGCGACGGTGGTCGCCAGAATGCGCGAAGCGTTGGACCGGGACGGCGCGGCCTATCGGGAGCTGATCGACGTCGACGGCATCGGCCCGAAGGTCGCCGATACCATCGTCGACTTCTTCGACGAGCCGCACAACGTCACCGTCGTCGATGCGCTCATCGAACAGCTCGACATCGCCGACTTCGTCGCGCCGACCGGCGACTCGCCCTTGGCCGGCAAGACCGTCGTGCTGACCGGCACGCTCGAGGCGATGACGCGCGCCGAGGCCAAGGCGCGCGCCGAGGCGCTCGGCGCCAAGGTCGCCAGCGCGGTCTCGAAGAAGACCGATTTCGTCGTCGTCGGCGCCGATGCCGGCTCGAAGGCGACCAAGGCGCGCGAACTCGGCGTCGCGACGCTCGACGAGGTCCAGTGGCTGGCGCTCATCGAGGGCGGCTGAGGTGAGCCGCCCGCGGCTTGGCGACCACGATTTCTGGCCGGCCGACCGGCTCGC
>SMVB01177664.1_pt1 | contig 21314 bp, 20 predicted proteins | sample 2456461 | NCBI WGS metagenome assembly SMVB01 (sample SAMN11095934, study PRJNA526329) | marine sediment metagenome | biome: Marine sediment; feature: Surficial sediment; material: Deep marine sediment; isolation source: Hadal surficial sediment | place: Pacific Ocean | collected 2014-05 | depth...
CGCGCAACGCATCGACCAGCGACTGGGAGTGCGCGGGCAAGAATATCGGGTCGTAGGCCCCGGAAATCATGAGCATCTTGGGCTGCCGCTCCGCCAGCCGTGACGCGAAGTGCAACGGTGAAATGGGAGCCCAGCAGCGTCGCAGGGTCGCGAGGTCAACGTGCCCGTCGAGGCTGGCGCGCACGTGTCGGGTGGCGAGCCCGGACCACACGACGTCCGCGAACTCGCCGGCGATGTGATTGAACGCGACGGCATCGATGTCCTCGTCATGGGCCAACGCCAAGAACCCGATACACGATCCCAGGCTGGTGCCCAGCAAGCCGATATGTCGGTAGCCGCGCTGCCGCAACCACTGAACCGCCAGTCGGACCTCGATAACGGCGCGACGCACCGACTGGAGCGTCAACCCCAGCACCGGGCTGACCATCGCGTCGGCGCGTACCATGTGGACGGGCCGACGCTCCTCGTGATAGGGCAACGTCATCCGTAAGGCGCTGAGCCCGAAGCGGTTGAGGATCTTGCACGCCTTTACCATCGCGCCCTCATCGGCGTTCCACTGCGGAACGACGACGATGGCGCGGCCTTCGGCGCGCTGAGATTCAAACAGCCGTGCCGAGGCACGGCGCACCTCGACGTCGCGGCACGGCAACGGCGAGTCGAACGTCAAGCGATCACCGTCGAGTGACACCCCCGTAATGTCCCCGGTGCGGTAAAAATCCGCGCTCGCCGCGCACAGCGTCGCGGCCATCTCGGGCAGCTCGGATTCCGTGCCGCCGAGCTCGATGTCGCCGAGGTTCTCCAAGCCCCAGCCGAACGCCTGTGGGAGCCGCTCATGGGCGTCGTCTTCGAAGATCGAAAGCTCCCAACGATGAAAGAATCTGCGTAGCATGGCCGGCGGATGCTAGCAGACCGGTGAAGAATTCCCGGGAGCTCTTCACGGCCCTGCGGCGCGCCGGAGCGACAAGCTAGCAATCGCGCCGAGGGGTGGTTACGCTGCAACGGATGGGCGCGGAGGAGTTTTCCAACACCTTGGTAGCGTGCCCCTCCACCAGGAGAGATCGCCATCACACGGTCGCGTGACCCATATCGACGTACCAAGATCGTCTGCACACTCGGGCCGGCCACCGAAACGATCGAGCAAATTCGAGCCTTGTTCGCCGCCGGTATGGACGTCGCCCGCCTCAATTTCTCGCATCAAACGATCGATTGGCACCGCGAACGCGCCGCCATGATTCGTGACGTCGCGGCGCAAGCCGGCTGCCCGATCGGTATCTTGCAGGACCTGCCGGGGCCCAAGATCCGGGTCGGCAACTTTCCCGATGGACCGGTGGAGCTCAAGGCCGGCCAGGAGTTTGTCCTGACGACCGACGGCGCCGACGGCAACATCCGCGGCGTGTCCATCAACCAGAAGGCCCTCGTCGAGGCGGTCGAGCCCGGCGACCCCATCCTGCTCGCCGACGGCGCGATCCGGTTGCGCGCCGTCCGCATCGAAGACGGCAGCGTCGTTTGCGAGGTCGCGGTCGGCGGCACGTTGGGATCCCGCAAGGGAGTGAACCTTCCCACCCGCACCCTGGCGCTACCGGCGATGACCGATTACGACCACGAGGCGCTGGTCGCCGGCCTCGATATGGGGGTCGACTTCGTGGCCTTGTCGTTCGTGCGCTCGCGGGATGACGTCGAGATGGTCCGCAAACTCATGGAAGAGCACGGTCGACGGGTTCCGATCATCGCCAAGATCGAGAAACACGAGGCGCTCGAGAACCTCGACGGCATCATCGAGTCGGTGGATGCGCTCATGGTGGCGCGCGGTGATCTGGCGGTGGAAATCCCTCTGTGGGACGTCCCCCAGGCGCAGAAGCGGGTCATCAAGGCCGCCAACGAGGCTGCCAAGCCAGTCATCACGGCGACCCAGATGCTGCTTTCGATGGTCGACTCTCCGCGCCCGGCGCGCGCCGAGACAAGCGATGTAGCCAACGCCCTGTACGACGGGACCGACGCAATCATGCTCTCGGAGGAGACGGCGATCGGCAGCTATCCGGTCGAAGCCGTCGAGGTAATGGCGAAGATCTGCGTTGCCACCGAGGGAAAGCTGTGCCAGCCGGACTCCTACCGCCCGCTGCCGCCGCACCGGCGCCACCTGGTGCCGGACGCCGTCGCCGCCGCCGCCTGCATGGTGGCCCGACACCTCGGTGCCGCCGCCCTGGTCGTGCCGACGCGAACGGGCAGCACCGCGATCAAGGTCGGCGCCTGCCGCCCCAGCCAACCGATTGTCGCCATCGGCACCCACATCGACACGGTCAGCCGCCTGACCTTGGTGTGGGGGGTTGTGCCGATTTACGGTGAGGAGCTGTTGACCCATGAGTCGATGCTCATGGAAGCCGAACGCCGCGCCGAAGCCGCCGGGCTGATCAAAAAGGGCGACCTGCTGGTGATCACCGCCGGTTTCCCGGTGGGTGGGCCCGGGAGCACCAACACGGTGACCGTCAAGATCGCCGGCGAGCAGCTAACAGGTTGCTGAACAACTCCCCGGGAGCAACATCGCGCGCCGCGACGGCGCCACGCTCGACGCGCGCGAGCTGGCGCGCGCCGTGACCGAGTGGCAGCATTAGCGATGCGTGGTGACCATCCGCTAGCCATCAGGTAAGAGCCTTTGACCGACCCCCTAGAGCCCGTCGCCAACCGGCGCCGATTATCGGAAAAAGCCGGGCGCTTCACCGAATCGGTGATCCGCGAGATGACCCGGAAGGCGATGATCCATGACGCCATCAACTTGGCGCAGGGGTTCCCCGACTTCCCGGCCCCGGCGATCGTCAAGCAGGCAGCCATTGACGCCATCGGCGCCGATATCAACCAGTACGCCATCACCTGGGGCTCGAAGAGCATCCGCGACGCCATCGTCGCCAAGTTCGGCGAACAAACCGGCCTGCAGATCGACCCCGAGCGCGAGCTGACCGTGACCTGCGGCGCGACCGAGGCGATGATCGCGACGCTGCTGGCGCTCATCAACCCGGGCGACGAGGTGGTCGTCTTCGAGCCCTTCTACGAGAACTACGGCCCTGACTCCATCCTCTCCGGCGCGACGCCGCGATACGTCACCCTGAAGCCGCCGAATTGGACGATGGACGTCGCCGAGCTCGAGGCGGCATTCAACGACAATACCAAAGCCGTGATCATCAACACGCCGAACAATCCCACGGGCAAGGTATTCGCTCGCCGAGAGCTCGAGGAAATCGCCCGCCTGTGCCGCCGGCACGACGTCATCGCGGTGACCGACGAGATCTACGAGCACATCATCTACGGCGAGCCGGAGGCGCCCCTCGAGCACCACTCGATGATCGCGATCGACGGAATGCGCGACCGCACCGTGGTGATCAACGGGATGTCGAAAACCTATTCGGTCACCGGCTGGCGTGTCGGCTGGACGGTCGCCGAGCCGGCGATCACCGAGGCAATCCGCAAGGTACACGACTTCCTCACGGTCGGCGCCGCGGCGCCGCTACAGGAAGCCGGCACCACCGCCCTGTCGTTACCTCCCAGCTACTACCGGGAGCTCGCCGACGGTTACCGCGGTCGCCGCGATTTCTTGTGCGAGGCGCTCGCCGGCGCCGGATTCGGTTTCACCGTCCCCGATGGGGCCTACTACGTAATGGCTGACATCAGCACCTTCGGTTACACCGACGACGTCGCGTTCGCCGACTTCCTGGTCGAAGAGATCGGCGTCGCCGTGGTCCCCGGATCATCTTTTTACAGCGCGGCGGAGCGTGGCGCCCAACAGGTTCGATTCGCTTTTTGCAAACGCAGGGAAACCTTGGAGGCGGCAGCAAGCCGCTTCGAAAAGCTGAAGTAGCACACAAAGGAGCGTGTCCGAGCAATGGCCATCCTCAAGCAAATCACCGTCTTTCTCGAAAACGTACCCGGCCGCCTCGCGACGCTGTGCAACACGCTGGAAGAACGAGGCGTGAACCTGCAGGCGATGACTACGTCCGAAGCCTCCGAGTACGGCGTTGTGCGCATGATCGTCGACGACGTCAATGCCGCGACCGACGCGTTGCGCCAGGTCGACCTGCCGTTCTCAACCGTCGACGTGCTCGGCGTCGAGGTCTCCGATGAGCCCGGAGCCTTAGGCAAGGTCGCGGTGCAACTCGCCGAGGCCGGCCTCAACGTCGACTACGCCTACGTCACGGTGGCGAGCCAGTCCGGCAATGCCCTGTGCGTCTTCAAGGTCGCCGACCCGCACAAAGCGGAGGCCATACTCACGAGCACCTGATCGGAGCACCGGTCAGTCGCTGCTTTCCATCTTCGACACGACCGCGTATACGAGAAACGACGCCGCGACCGATGCGAACACCGGGTGGACCGACGACAGCGTGCTGACCCCCGCCGTCAACTTCGACCACGAAACAACCACCGCACCGCCCGTTGCCATCGCGCCAAGTGCCGCCGACGCCGACCCACGCCATCGAAAGAGCGCCCCGAACAACGGCGCCCCGAAGCACGCGGCGTACAGGCTGCCGGAGAAGATCGTCAGCGAGAGGATGTCGCCCGGCGGCCGCAGGGAAACCAAGGCGGTCAGCGTGGCGAACACGACCACGTGAACGCGAGTGAAGCGCAACGACCGGGCGTCGTCGAAGCTGCCAGCGTAGACCTCGACGACGTCGCGCTGGAAAGCACCGGCCAGAACCAGCAGAACCGAGTCGATCGACGACATGGCCGCCCCCAACAGCGCCGTCAGGATCACCGCGGCGGCGACCTGCCCGGTTACCTGCGGGTCGGTCAACAGCATCGGGATCACGGCGTCGGTCTCGGTGACCGATCCATCGGCCAGCAGTCCGCGGGCGAGAACCCCCAGCGGCAGCAGGCACAGGTACGAGATGCCGATGGCGGCGGGCGCCACGATCATCCCGACGCGCAGCGCGTGACCGTCCTTGAGAGCGAAGAACCGCGATACCTGGCGTGGCTCGACCAAGAACTTGGCGCCACCGGCGCACGCGACGCCGAGCAACAGCGCCCACGGCATCGTTCCCGTGTTCGCCAGCAGGGCGTCGCCGAGCGGGCGCCCATCAGGCGCGACCCCCGGGGTCGCGGCAACCCGGGCGATCAGCGCGGTCCAGCCGCCGCCGGCGTGCAGAACGCTGACCAACAGGTAGACACTGCCCGCCAACATCAGGGCACCCTGCACGGCGTCGGTGTGAACCACCGAGATGAAGCCCCCGAAAACCGTGTACGCAACCACGACGACGAAGACCAGGCCGACGCCGACCTCGTAGGGAATGCTCAGATATGCCTGCAGCGTCCCACCGATTCCCTTGAACACGGCGGTCATATAGAAGATCGACGACACCAAGATGACCCCGGCGGCGGCAACGCGCAGGGCGGGCGATCGATAGTAAATACCGAGAAACTCGGCAACGGTCAGCGCCCCGACCTCATCGGTGGCGCGCCGCAGGCGGGGGGCGACAACGTGCCAGGAAGCGACCGCGAACAACAACAGCACCAGGCCCATCGCCATCCAGGCGAACCCGATGTCGTAGGACACACCGGCGAAGCCGATGAAGCTGTTGGTCGAAAAATAGGTCGCGTAGAACGACAGGCCCAGAACCACGCCGCCCATGCGGCGGCCGCCGACGTAGTAGTCGGCTGTGCCACGCGTCGCCCGGTGCCCTAGCCAGCCGTGCAGCGCGATCACGGCCAGGTAGATCGCCATGGCGACGAGCGGAGCCACGTGGGCGCTGACCCAAGCCGTCATCCCCCGGGCCGCCGAGAAATCACGTACACCGCGTTGGCCACAACGACAACGACGATGGCGGCGGCGATCGCCACGATTCCCGCGCCCACTCCTAGCATACCGTCGTCGCGCCGCCTCGCATCTGGCCTCTTGTCGTCGCCACCAGACCCATCACACGTTCACCACGGCATGCTCGCATGGCCGCAGGTTACCCCCCGACGGCGGGCACGTGCCAGCGAACTTCGATAGCATGAGCGACCTTATGGTCCCGCACCCTATCATCGTCGACTTCGCCGTCGCCCTGCTCACCGTCTCGGTGGGGTTCGACCTTCTCGCCTCGATGGTCGCGGAGCGCGACCTCCGCGTCGTCGCCTGGTGGACGCTCATGATCGGCACCGTGGCGGCGGCGCTTTCGGTGGTCTCCGGCTACGTGGTTGCTCCCGCCGATGCTGTTGCGGTGGTCACAGACACCATTGAACTGCACCGCAACCTCGGGATCGCCACGCTGGTTTCCTTCGCAACCTGCTCCGCTTGGCGAGTTCGCGATCCCGCCGGCTTCCCGGAGCGCTACCGGGACGCCTACTGGGCGCTGACGGCGATCGGATTCGGGACCCTGCTTGTGACCGCATACTTCGGCGGAATCCTGGTGTTCAAGTTCAGCGTCGGAGTGCTGCCTCCGTCCTGACTTCGAGCTTCGATCGGGGTACTCCGACGCCGAGCCGATCGACCGGAGGCCCCGTCAATGGAGCCTTTGCGCGCCGCTCGCCGGACAGTTGACAGGCGCGAACAGACTTGTCTACAGTAGGCTCCGACGTCAACTGATTCCACTGGTTTTGATGACAGGCTGTAAACTTTCGGGGTTGGTCAGGCGTTTCCCCCCGCCAACGCCGACTGTCCTGAACGGATGACCGCCTGTTCTTGTGGCTCACGGGTCTCGCACAAGTGGCTCGTGGGCCACTTTATTGCGCCCGCGAGCCTGACCCGCAACTCTCAACGCCCTCCTGCTGCAAGCTAGTGCCTCGTTGCAGACAGTTGCGCAGGAGGCCGGCGCCGGAAGATTTGGCTCGTTCGTTGCCTCGACGCTCCCCGGGGGGCGATGTTAGGCTTGTTTTACTATTACGCAGCCCCCGTTGTTTTCTCTTTTGTGGCGGCTTCGTGGATCCGGATCTTCGTTTTGTCCACAGATTGCAGAGAGGGATAACCGTGTTCGCTGACAGGTTGCAGCGGCTTGGTACCGAGAACGCCTTCAAGCTCGCCGACCACATCGCCCGCGTCCAGGCGACGGGCCAGACGGTCGTCAAGCTGAACCTCGGCGAGCCCGATTTTGACGCCCCCGCGCACGTCGCCGCCGAGGCAAAGAGACAGATCGATGCCGGCAACGGCCACTATTGTCATCCCTCCGGCCTCGAGAGCCTGCGCAAGGCGGTGGCCCGCCAGGTCAGCGAGACGCGCGGCCTTGACATCGATTTTCGCCGCGTCGTCGTTCATCCGGGCGGCAAGCCGTCGATCCCCTACACCATGTTGGCCTACGTGAACCCCGGCGAGGAGGTCATCTATCCGAGCCCGGGCTTCCCTGTCTATGAGTCCTGGGTGACGTTCGTCAGCGCGAAACCCGTGCCGATGCGGCTGCGGGAGTCCGAAGGGTTCGCGATGACGGCGACGGACCTGGCCGAGCTGATCACCGACAAAACGAAGGTGATCATCCTGAACTCCCCGGCAAACCCGACCGGTGGCCTCATCGAGGCCGATGCCCTGGCGGAAATGGCCGAAGTGATCTGCGAGAAGGCGCCCGCCGACGTCCGCGTCTACTCCGACGAGATCTACGAGAAGATCCTCTTCGACGGCCGCCAGCACGCCAGCATCTCCAGCTTTCCCGAGATGGAGGGAAGGACGCTGATCGCTTCCGGCCATTCGAAGTCCTTCGCCATGACCGGGTGGCGACTCGGTTACGTGGTCCTGCCGACGGTCGAAGAGGCGGAGGTTTTCAAGAACTTCAACATCAACATCATTTCATGCACCCCGCCATTCGTGCAGGAAGCCGGCCGAGTCGCCCTCGAAAGCCCGGAGAGCGCCCCCATCATCGCCGCGATGGTTCGCGCCTTCGACGAGCGCCGCAAGGTCGTCGTCGAGACGCTCAACGGAATCTCTGGAATCTCCTGCGTCATGCCGAAGGGCGCCTTCTACGTCTTTCCGAACGTCGCCGGGGCCTGCGAGGCACTCGGCGCCATGGAAGCGTTCGACAACCTGTCCGCGGAGGAACAGACAAAGTCGAGCCCCTCCACCCTCTTGCAGATGTTCGCGCTCTACCGCCACGGCGTCGCCACCATGGACCGGCCCTCCTTTTGCCGCATCGGCAGCGAGGGTGAACACTACCTGCGGCTGAGCACCGCCGCCGATCTGGAACAACTCCGCGAGGGCCTGTCGCGACTGGAAGCCGCCGTCAGTGACCCCGCCGGATTCGCGGATTTCATTACCGAAGGCGTCCCCACCTGAGTTGCGGGGACCGAGCAAAGCGTCTTCCGGCGCGCCGGAAGATTTGAAGGGAGGCAGCCGTGAGCCTTGGAAAGGTGTTCGTTACCCGCCGCATCCGCGACGCGGGACTCGACCTTCTGACGAAAGCCGGCGCCGAGGTGCGTGTGTGGCCGGGCGGCGAGGACGAGGGACCGAGCCAGGACGAGGTCATCGAGGGTTGCCACTGGGCCGATGTGCTGCTGTCGCTGCTGACCGAGCCGGTCAACCGCGCGGTCATGGAGGCCAACCCGTCGCTGCGTGGGATCGCCCAGTTCGCCGTCGGCTACGACAATATCGACGTCGGTGTGGCGACCGAGCTGGGGATTCCGGTGAGCAACACGCCGGGCGTCCTCACCGACACGACCGCCGACCTCACGTGGGCGCTCTTGCTTTCAGTGTCGCGCAACATTGCCACCGGTGACCAGTACATGCGGGGCGGCAACTACAAGCTCTGGGGGCCGAACTTGTTGCTTGGCGAAGACACCTCGCCGGGCGGCGATGGTCGCCGGAAGGTCCTCGGCGTGATCGGTTTCGGCCGTATCGGCCAGGCGGTGGCGCGCCGTGCGATGGGCTTCGACATGCGCGTTCTCGCCTACGATCCCTACGCCCGAGAGGCGATCGAAGCCGACGACCAGGCGGAGTGGGCCGACCTCGACGTGCTGCTGGGCGAAAGCGATTTCGTCACCGTCCACACGCTCCTGTCCGACGAGACCCGCCACCTGATCAGCACGGCGGAATTCGAGAAGATGAAACCCACGGCGTACATCCTGAACGCGGCGCGCGGCCCCATCATCGACGAGGCAGCGCTCGTTGTCGCCTTGAATGACGGTCAGATCGCCGGCGCCGGTCTCGATGTGTACGAACACGAGCCGGAGATGGTGGCAGGGCTCGCGCAGTGCGAAAACGCGGTGTTGCTACCCCACCTCGGCAGCGCCAGCCGCGGTACCCGCGACAAGATGGCCAGCGTCGCGGCTACCAACGCCATCGCCATGTTGCGGGGCGACCGGGCGCCGAACTGCGTCAACTCCGATGTCTACGACTCGTCCGCGTACGCCGGGCGAAGTCGAAACTGAACAGGTAGACTTTTCGGGGATCCGAACATCGCACCCTGACAACGCCCTAGAGGACAAAGTGCGTTTTAGCGAATCCGAAATCGACAAAGCGATGCACTTGCGCGCCGCGGGACTCGTTTGGGGGCCTGAGCCCGGGCACTACGTATTCGACATCAACGGCATCGTGCGCGCCGGATCGCCATTCCAGGCTGGGATCTTCTTGATCCACAGCGCCAACACGTTCGAGATATTGGCCGGCGGGTACGACGAGATGCTGGAGAACTTCGCCTGGCTGCCGACGTGGGAAGACTGCCGCATCTGGCTGGCCCAACGGGAAGTTCCCGATGACCACGTCATGAGCGCCTGGGAGGCTGGCACAGCCCAGGGACTCACCGATCGGCAGGTCCTCTACGGGCTCATCCTCGAGATCCTGGAAGGGAGCGCCCCTGCCGGATGAAGCGAAGCGTCCTGATCATCTTGTTGCTGACCCTTGTGCTGCCGGCGTGCGGGCAGACACCGTCGGAGTTCCGCCCGTTGCCGGCGGCGCTCGGCGACCTTCGGGGCGTGGCGCTGGGATTCGAGGGGCTCGTACCCTTGGACGAAGGTGTCTACTCCGCGTCCCTCAACCTCGACAACGGCGACATCGTCGGCCTCGGTGGGTTCAACGTCAACGACAACGGGCGACCCATCGACGGGCAGGGCAATGTGATCGATCGTTTCACGGTCGATCAAAACCTGTTCAGCTCGGTGAGCCTGGTGGTGTCGATCGAACCCCTGGGACTCATCGGCAACTCACCGGGCCAGGCGCCCATTCTGCAGGGACCCTTCATCGATGGAATCGCGTCGCTGTCGGTTCCCGCGCCGCTATTCCTCCAGGACGCTTCAGGGAGCTATCGCGTCTTCACACCCACCGACGGCCCGGACACGAACGAAGAATCGGGTGTATGGGCGGTCAGCGTCGGTGGCGAGCCGACGCTGATGTTGCCGCCGCTCAACAGCCTGTTCATCTACGAGCACTTCATGGTGATCGGCGGCATGCCGATCACCATGGGTCGCTTCGTCGCGGCTGACGTCGCCGACTTCTTGAATCCGTGGAGCGGTCCGTTGCAGGCGCCAGACTTTCCCGGCGAAGACTTCCTCGCCAACGCGCCGGCGGGATTCACCTTTCCCGCCAATCTGTCCGGCGCCGAGCTACTCATCACTCTCGAGGCGATCCTCAACGACTCCGTCCTCCCGTCCCAGCTTGTCGTTCTCCGAGGAATCCTGCCGTCCCCCGCCGCCGGCGGCGAGATCGTCCCGCTGACCAACGAAACCGGGAATTTCCCCACCGGAACGGCCATTATCTTCTGATGCTTGCGCACCGACATCCCTCGATCACGGCCGCCCTCCGCGCCACGACGGTGGTGGGCACGTTGGCGCTGTCTCTTTCGCTTGCCGCCGAGGCGGAGGCATCGACGCCCACCCTGACCGGGTTTGCTCGCATGGCGGCGCCGCTGATCGCCCAGCTGGAAACGGGGCGTAGCCCGCAGCAGGAGCAAGAACAAGAACAAGAACGGCGCGAGCCGCCGCCGGTGATCGACCCGGCGTCCGGGCCGGTTTTTTCGGTCTTCGGGGGATCGGTGTTCTCCGGCGCGAGCGCCTTCCAGACCGGGGCGACGTTCGCCTATTTCTTCGGGCCCAAGGCGGGCATCGGCGTTGAGGTCGAAGGGAACCTGACGTTCGGCCCAGCCGGGCGCGTCGTCCAGTTCATGGGCAGCTTCGTCATGCAAACCGGGGCCCGCACATCCAAGTTCGTGCCCTACATCGCCATCGGCGCCGGCATCCTACAGGCTTCCACCGGGTTCCCGCGGGCGACGGCGGATGCCCTCGCAGAGCTAGGGATCATCCCGGAGCCGACCACCGAGACGGCCCCATTCGTTCAGTTCGGGGGCGGCCTACGCTTCTATGTCAGGCCCAAAATGGCTTTCCGCGTCGACGCTCGCCTTGCCCAGGTGGCGCTCGACCTGGAAGGCCTCAGTTTCGGCGACAGCCTCTTCCCGATGCGCCGCATCGCCGGAATGATCAGCTGGGACTTCTAGCCCGCATATCTCAACGCCCTTCGTCGCGAGGGCGTTGTAGCAACAGATCACGACGGGCGCCGCTTTCGACGCGGACGAGCGATGCCGCGATCCGAAACGCGCACGAACTCGACCAGCTCGCTGATCTCGACGCTGCCCCCGTGCGAGCCCTCCTCGAGCTCCGCGAGTCGCCCGTCGAGCGTACCGCCGCGGCCGAATAGAACCCGGTAGGCACGCTTTAAATCCCGTAACCGATCGGCCGACACCCCGGCGCGGCGCAAACCGACGACGTTCAAGCCCTTGGGGCGCGCCGGATGACCGTCAGCGATGCAGAACGGGACGATGTCCTGACGCACGGTGCTGGCGCCGCTCACGATTGCGAGCCGGCCGACGCGGGCGAACTGGTGCACGACCACATATCCCGACAGAAAGGCACCGTCGCCAACCGTGGCATGGCCGGCCATCATCACCCCGTTGGCGAAGACGACGCCGTCACCCAGTACACACTCGTGCGCAACGTGCGACGTCGCCATCAGCAAGCAGTCGCTGCCGACGATGGTGTTTTTGCCCGGCTCGACGCAACGGTGGATGGTGACGTACTCGCGGACCACCGTTCGATCACCGATCGTCACGCCACTGTCGCCGCCGCGAAACTTGAGAACCTGCGGGGTGCCGCCGAGGACCGCTCCGGGACCCACCTTAGCCTCGGCACCTACCGTGGTCCCGGAGTACAGCACGGCGTTCGGCCCGATTTCCGAGCCCTCGCCGACGACCACGCCGGCCTCGATCAGCGCCCCCATCGCCACGGTGACACCGACCGCCAGCTCGGCGTCCGGGTGAACGCGAGCCGCGGGATCGACTTTCGGGGCTGCTTGCTCGTCGGCCATCATCGCTCGCGAGGGGGGATGCGGATCCCGTGACAACCTAGTCTAGCCCCAGTCTCACGGTTGAGATATACGGGCCCGCAAAGAGACGAGCGCCCACCGGGCCGGCCAGCCGGCCTGGGACTCGAGCGAGGGGTCCCCTGGTATTGTCCCCTTCCGTCCAACGGTCGTCCCAGATGGCGAGCCGGCCCGGCGGGCGCTCGTCTCTAGCTCCTGACAGAAGCAAGGACGATGCCAACTATGCTCGCGCCGCCAAAAGAACTGTCCAACACGTTCGCGGATCACCGATGTTTCTTTTGCTTGAACAGACCCCGCCGGCTTCTAAGAGACTCCCTGGTACGTTTCAGGAGCTCGCGAGGGACGTGTATTGAAAATCTCGGATGGCGCCACGGCGAAAAGGCTTCACGCACGGCAACGGGCCGGACTGTCGGCATATCGACGTCCGCGGCACGTCAATTGAAACTGAAATGACGTTATACCGTCATTCTTGCGGATTTTCGTAGTCGATATCGTACTTCCGCAGCTTGTGATAAAGCGAGGTCCGTGGGATCCCGAGTAGCTCGGCAGCGCGAGTCTTGTTGCCTCGAGCCACCCCCAGGACGTGCCGGAGGTGCTCCTCGATGAGGACATCGAGCGCCAGCGACTCGTTCCCCGCACCCTCGGCGGGCGCGAGGGTCGGTCCCTCGCGCGCCGGAGCTACGTCAACGTCGACGCCACCTTCGCCGGCGAGCGATGACGGTAAATCGAGTGGGAGCACGGTGGCACCCTCGGCCAGAACAGACGCTCGGTGCACGACGTTGCGCAGCTCGCGGACGTTCCCCGGCCAAGCGTATCGCTGCAGCCGCTTCAGCGCCGCGGCGGAAAACTCCTCCGGGCCGCCACCGTTGGCGATCCGGCAGGCACGCATGAAATGGTCGGCGAGCAGCGGGATATCCTCGACCCGATCGCGAAGCGGCGGGACGCGGATATCGAATACGTTCAGCCGGAAGAGGAGGTCCTCCCGGAAGCTGCCCTCGTCGACCAACTGCGGTAGGTCGTGATTACTGGCGGCGATGATGCGCACGTCGATGCGCCGCGTGCCTCGGTCCTCTCCGACTTTCTGGACCTCTCCTTGCTCGAGCACCCGCAGCAACATGACCTGCAGGCGCGGGCTCATCGACTCGACCTCGTCGAGAAACAGGGTGCCGCCGTCGGCGAGCTCGAACTTGCCCGCCCGGTCGCGGTGAGCACCTGTGAAGGCGCCGCGCACATGACCGAACAACTCCGAGGCAAGCAAGTCCTCGGCAAACGCGCCACAGTTGACGATCAACAGCTCGTGGTCGCGCCGCTTCGAGAAATAGTGAATCGCGTGCGCCAAGAGCTCCTTGCCGACACCGCTCTCACCGGTCAACAAAACCGGCTCCCGGGTCGGGGCGACTCGCTTGACGAGCGCCTCGATGCGCCGGATCGGATCGGAGATGCCGACGATCTCGACGTTGTAACCGCGGCGGCGAGAATACTCCGACAGCCACTGGCGCGAAACGAACACCGACACCGCCTCGGCGAGGTCCTCGAGGCTGCGCTGGTGATCGGCCGTGTAGTGCCCTCGGTGCAGGGACTCAACCGAAAGAACGCCGATCGGATTCCCCTGCAACCTGATCGGCACGACGAGATTCGCCTGCGACCCTTTGAAAGCCGGGAAGTAATACGGGTCCTTGTCGACGTCGTTGCTCAGATACGGCTCGTTGTTCTGGTAGACCCAGGTGATGATCCCCGGCGATTCTTTGTCCTGCTCGAGCAACTTGGGCAGGTCATCGAGCAACTCGCCCTCTTCATGCCCGGAGACGACGCGAAGCTCGTCGTCTTCCTGTTCGATCACGTAGATGCTGCCGTACTCGCTGTCGGTGAGGCGGCGGGCGACGTCGATGAAATCGGCCATGATCGCCTTGATCGTCTGATCGCGTGGCCAGCCGGCGATGACGATTGTGTGCAGAAGCTCCTGCGAAAGCGCGCTCGACCGGTTCATGAAGTCATCCTAACCCGGATATCTCAACGCCCTTCGTCGCGCCGGCGCTGGGATATGCGGGGCAACTCCCGAAGCTGGCGTTGCGGGCGGCGTGGGGGCACCTAGCGCCCTCCTAGCGACCCGAACGTGGCTCCGTGTCGACACGGAGCTGCATTGTCGCCGGATACCAGTGCAACGACCAAGCGTCGAGAAGGTTCGCTCCAATCACCGCCGTCGGAGCGACCCCGCCATCGATCGCCCAGCCGACAAGCGACGCAGGGCGCCACGGCACGTCGTCGCGCCATCCGCCCAGAGTGAGCTCGGCGGTCGCTGTCCCGCTACCCGGCGTGGCCGGAAGGAGATCGGAATCCAGCCGCGAGAGCCCGCCGAGATCGAGACCGGTGGCGACGACCGTGTTGTCGACACGTGGGAAGACCAATATCTGCGCGCCGAGTCCCTCGCGTACAACACGCGCGCTGAGCCAGGCGATCGTGCGCCCTTTGAACCTACGGCCAAGCACCTCGGTAGCCGATGCCGGTGCCGGCGGCGACAAGACCATCTCGGCGCGCGCCGGGCTCACGCTCCAACGGGCGCCGCTCAGAAGGTCCGCAGCGAGAACTCCGTCGACACCGTCGGGTACGTCACCGACCGCGACGACCACGTTGCGAACGGCGACCGCGCCGAATTCGATGCGCGACAGTGCCGCCTGTCGCGCCGACAACATCGACGGCCACCGGCTGCTCGCGAACCGGGCTGGAGCGTTCCGAGGTCCGTCTACCGTAATCCCCGCGGCGGCGGCGAGGCGCTCCGAAATGATGCTTTGCCGGAACGTCAGGTCGATTCTCAGGAGCGCCGGCTGCGCCCCGATCCTGGCCTCCACAGCCCATCCGCCCCCGCCAGGCGCGCGAAGCGGCAGGACCGCCACGTCGCCGTCCCACTGCTGTGGCAAACCCTGCAACCGCGCCACGGCGGTAGCCATGGCGCCGGCGGCGCGGCCGCGGGCCGTGCCCGGTTCTGCTTCGTGCCAGGCGCGCAACTCACGCGCTGCAATCTCGGCCTCACCGCCGGCCCAGGCCGCGCTCGCCAACAACGCGTGAGCCTTCCCGGAGGACCTGCCGGAGGCCAACTCGATGACCGCTGGCCAATCGGCGACGCTGGCGCGAACCGCAGCCAAACCGACGTAGCCGTTGTCGAGTCCCGCGTCGGCGGCGCGTCGGAACCGCGACTCGGCGCCGCGAACGTCTCCGTTGCGCCACAACGCCCAGCCATAAACCAGATCGGTCTGCGGCCCGGGGTACTGGCGCGCCAGACGGCCGGCTTGCTCGAGGGCTTGGCGAACGCGATCCTGATCGAGGAGCGCGCGCACGTCGTTGACCGAGGGTCCCAGCGTCCCGGTATCAGCCGCGAGCTCCAACCTACACGCGGTCACCATGACGCAGAGGGCGACAGTGATGCCCAATGCCTCGGCCAGGCGCCCCAACCGCCAGTTTTTACTTTTCGCGCGCGGTAGTATATTCACGGTGAACAGGGACCTCTATGAAACTGCGAAACTACATCACACGTTGGCAGGAATTTCGCGAGTGGTCGGAAACTAACCGACCCGAAATTGTCTCGGATGTGGAAAGCCTGGGCAACGAGCTCCGGCATTCCATCGAAGCCTACCGCCAGGCCACCGGCCCTGAAGAGCGGCAAGACACGATGGACTCGATAAAAGCCTACTACGATGAAGTTGTTGAGTGGCATATGCGCGAGATCATCGCGAAGCTCGACAACATCTAGGCTCCGGACGCTCCCCCTCCCGCGAAAACTGGCGGCATCGGACCCTGACCCCTGACCTGGGTTTCCCGGGCATAGCCGGCCCAGCCCGCTCCAGCGGGCACTGAGGAACTCCCGGAGGAGGCGGGCTGTCTTCGCTATGAAGCCTCAGGCCGCGCCGGGAATCATCAGGTTCAGCAGGTCGCAACATAGATCCACGCGGTCCGCCTCGCCACCGACCCGAGCGTTTTCACCTCGACCTCGATGCGCTCGTACTCCCCGCCATCGACGTTTTCGAAGTCATCGAGCTTGTCGAGCTCGGCCGCCTCGATAGCCTCGAGCAGTAGTCCGGCAATGAGGGCGCCCGGATGGCGGACGGCGCGAAAATACCCGGTTGCGGGGTCGAGCTCGCGGCGGAATCCGTCGAGAACAGCCAGCTCAGCGCCAGGAACCCGGCCGAGAACCTCCAAGAGAACGGGCGGCTTGCACAGCTCGCCGTACACGAACATAGGGGTCCCGGCCGGCGCCACGGCCTGCTACGGTTCGCGCCCGGTCACGGCCTGCTCCAACTTCGCGGCGAGATCGAGCAGCTTGCGACGTTGCAGAAAGCTGAGACTGGCACCGACGTCCTTCTCGAGGTCGCGCAGGACCACCGAGGCATCGATGGCGAGGCGCGGCAAGGTCTCGGCATCGGCCGACGCTGCGGGCGGCGTACCGGTGTCCCCGCGGGCGGCGCCTCGTGACTGGCTCTCGGTCCAGCTCTCGAGCTCGTCGGGATCGAAGCGCACGTTGAAGCCGATCTTGCGGTACGGCACGCGCCCGAGACGAACCCATTCGTAGAGAGTCTTCGGCCGGATTCCGAGATACTCCGCCGCCTGATCGACTCTCCAAAGAGCCATGGTTCCCCACTCCACGTAACGTTGGTCGGTGCCGATGAGGGCATGCTCACGCTACCCTTGGAGCGTGCGGTCATCAAGCACCCCGGCAGCGTGGAGACGAACCCCCGGGAGTTCTTCAGCACGCTGCTACATTGCCCACCACGAATCTGACGACTATACTCGAATTCACTTTCAGGATTTCAGCGCCCACCGCGCCCACACCGCCGCCGTCTTTCGATGCCTGACGCCTCCAAGTCCAGCCCCGAAACTATCCCATTGCGACCGACGCAGATCCTGCGCGCCGAGCATCGCCGGATCGACGAGCAGCTCAACGTGCTCTCCGGCGCCTTGCGCCAACTCGGCGACCGCGGACCGGTTCCCGAGATTCTGGATCGCATCGAGTCGGTCGCCCGCTACATCGACGGCGAGATGACGATCCACCATCGAAAGGAGGAGGACTGCCTGTTCCCGTTTCTCGAGGAGTTCTTGAGCTCGGAGAACCTCAGACTCGACGCGCGGATCGCCGATCACGAGGACCTCAACATCATGAACACCAAGTTCAAGGAGGCCCTCGAGGAGTGCCGTGAGCTCGAATCGGGCAAGCGAGCGTCGTTCACCGCGCAGATGTTGCGCGGCTACGGCCTCTACATCATCCACCTGGTTCGTGAGCACCTCTTAAAGGAAGACCAGATCCTCTTCCTGGTCGCCGAGGAATATCTCACGGCCGATCAAGAAGCCGAGATCCTGGAACGCTTCGCCGCGATCGAGGAGCCCGGCGTTCCGCGTTCCTGACACCGGTCACAGCGCAGTCAAGCCCGCCCGTGGCCCCCACGAGAGCTCGCCGCCGCGAGGAACAAGGCCGCCTTTTCTGGCTCTGGCTCCTGACGCTACCGATCATCCTGATGCGCGCCGCAGCGTTCGCCTTCGGCGCCCCGTGGCCCACCCCCCTCATGCAGCGCTTCGCCATGGTAATGCTCGCGTTTCCGGTGCTCTTCATGGTCGGCGATCCGCTGTTTCGCGACGCCAAGCGCGCCCTGGCGGATCGTCGGCCAAGCCCCGAGTTGGCCGTCGCGGCGACCGTGCTCATTGCCTACGGCAGCGGCTTACTGGCACTGGTCGCCCCGACACCCCCGGTGGCCGGTTTTTCGGCCTTAGTGGTTTCTACCTATTTCACCGTACGTTACTTGCTCGATAGGTATTGAAGTGCCGTGCCCCACGCGCTTAAAATCCATACGTAGCTGGGGTTTTTCGGAGGCGTAGGAGCAAAAGCAAGGGACCGAAATCGAACCTCGGTGAAGATTGCGTCCAGGCGAGCCACATCCCTCTGTGTTCTCTTGAGGCTACCGTCTCGCGCTCCAAAGCTCGGCCAAGCTCTACGAGAAACCCGGTGCGGTCGTGGATCGTGGTGCACGGCTCGGCAAGACCGACCCACTCGGTGCGGACCCTGACAATGTCATGAGCACAGATTCCGGCATCTATCTGGAGTATTGGGGGCTGCGGGGCAAGCCGTTCGAGAACGTTCCCGACCCCGAGAGCTTCTATCTGTCCGAAAGTCACAGCTGGGCGCTGAACCTGCTCGAATACGCGATCACCGAGCGGAAAGCCGCTGCCCTGCTGACAGGCGAGTACGGCACCGGGAAGACGACGATGATTCGCGTCCTTCTGGGCAAGATCGATCTCGAGAACTATTGCACGGTGCTGATTAACTACCCTCTGGTCGAGGGTGCGGCGCTGTTTCGTCACATGCTCGAGCAGATGGGTGCCGAGCCCAAGGAGCACGCCGACAAGAGTGAACTCTACAACCAGCTGGGCTCGTGCTTCCTGGAAAACACCAGCCGTGGGCTTCACAACCTCGTCATCCTCGACGAGGCTCAATCCCTGCCCCTCGACTCGCTCTACGAGGAGCTCCGTTTGCTCCTGAACTATCAGCTCAACGATCGCAACCTGGTGACGCTGCTGTTGGTCGGCCAGGACGACCTGTGGAATCGGGTCTCGCAGATGCCCCAGCTTGCCGATCGTTTCGCGGTGAAATGCCGCTTGCAGGAGCTTGATTTCGAACAAATGACCACCTACATCCGCCACCGGCTCGACCACTTCGGCGGCGATCCGGCAATTTTCTCGGACGAAGCGTTGAAGCTCATCCACGAGAGTTCGAGAGGGATTCCGCGCCGAATAAACAACCTCTGTGACCTCGCTCTGCTGATGGGCTTCCAGCGCGAACTGAAGCTGGTCGGCCCCGACATCGTTACGGCGATCTGGGTATAGCTGATGGCGAACCTCCTGCGGCTCGTCAACACGTACGATGCCTTCAAAGCAGAAGGGGCGAAGCCCAAGCACGCGAAGGACAAGCCAGCGAAGAACAAGCCGGGCGCTGCCGCGGCGCCATCCCGCAAGTTCGAAGACGCCATCCGGCCCGCTGCTCCCCAAGCTCAGAACCCCCAGGCGGTGGCGCCGCAGCAACCCGTTGCATCGTCGGCTCCGCCGGCGTCCGCTGCCCCACCCCGACCTTCACCGCCGCCCGAGCCTCCTGCGCCTGGCCGCCCTCTCGAGGTCCCGATCGCCCCGGTTCACCCGGCCGCTCCCGACTGCGCGACACCGGATACGCCGCGCGGCACCGGCATAACCGGCGTTTCGACCACCCCGATCGAACCCGACACCGAAGCCGAAGCTCTCTACAGTAGGGCACTCCTTTCCGTCTCGCGTCTTTTCGAGGCCGCGGTCATGGAGAACATCACCCCCGGCCGGCTGGCGGCAACGGTCGTAGACCTCGAGCAGCTCTCGCCACTCGTCGTGGCCTCGGCGACGAACGGCCGCGGTCTGCTGCGCAAAGCGATGGGTACCTACGCCGAGGGTGAGGGGTTCGTTCTCCCCCATTCCGTAAACGTCGCCATCCTCGCGGTGCAACTCGGAGACGCGCTCGATTTCGCCCACGAAAGCCTACTGGATCTATGCCTCGCCGGTTTCATCCACGACATCGGCAGCGTCAGCCTGCCGCATGGCCTGCTGACCAAGTCCGAGAGCCTGACACCGAGCGAATGGGACGACATGCGTTCGCGACCGACCCACAGCTACGAAACAATTCGCCGGCTCGGCGACCGCTACGAGCAGGTCGCACAAATTGCCCACCAGGTCTATGAGAGACTCGACGGGAGCGGCTATCCTAAGGGCCTTCAGGGCGATGAGATTCTGCCTGAGGCACGAATCTTGGGAACTGTGGACTTTTACGAGTCGTTTGCCCACCCGCGGCCGTACAAGACCACTCTCCCGGGTATCGCCAATCACGGTATCCAGATGCTCATGCAGATGGCCGACAAGTTCGGCGCGGCGACCCTGAAGGCCTTGGTTGGAAGCATCGGGCTGTTCCCGATCGGCAGCTACGTTCGGCTCAGTAGCGGCGAGATCGGGCGGGTGGTGGATGTGAAAAAAGAAAACCCAATGCGACCGGAGGTGGAGGTGCTGCTCAACAACGAGCACCAACCGCCCGGCAATCCGCGCACGTTGAACCTTCTCGCGATCCCTCACATCTACGTCTCGCGCGCCTTGACCGCCTCGGACTTGCGCGAACTCGGCCTCCTGCCTCCGCCCAGCGAGATGCCGAAACTGCCAAGGCTCGAAAACGGTCACTCGTAGGAGAGAATGTGCCGTACAGCGACAGGCGAGGCCATCCACTCGGACTCCATGACCGGCGCGCACCCTGGCGACGCGCGGCACGCCCGCTCGTAATTCTGTTCGTCGTACAGTTATCGGGCGTGGGCTGCGCGGCCCGCGCTCCCGAGATCCCGGCACCGACCAGGCCTGGCGAGCTCGAACCCTACCTGACGATCTACCAGGACCAGCTCGAGAGCGAAGGAATTACGCTGGAGAGCGCCGAAGAGTATCTGGCCGGGAGGACATCTTCGCCGGTGCGCTACGACAACGGCGCGGCCGCTCCTCCGGCGCCGACCGACATCCCCCCCGGCATCCCCACATCGTCGACGAGCCAGGCCGGCCAGGCAACTTTCAAGCTCGTCGATGGGATCGTAGAGTATCGCATCGGCCCGGGTGACGTGATCTCGGTGACGACATTCTTGGGGTCCGAGACGCCGACACCGATGACTTTCCGCGTGCTGGCCGACGGCACGATCTACATCACGCGCTTCGACATCGGCGCTATCCAGGCGGCAGGGACGACACCCACCGAGTTGACCCGGACCCTCACCGAGAGGTACCGCCGCTACGTACCGGCTGGCTTCTCCGAGGTCCGTGTCGTCGAGTACAACGCCTGGAAGGCGACGCTGAGCGGCGAGATTGCCCAGCAAGCAGGCGCCAACAGCGGGCCGGGCAGCTACCCCCTCGAGGGCAAGGTGACGGTAACGGATCTGATCTTCGGGCGCGGCGGACCGACGCCCAACGGCGACCTGGGCGACGTTCGACTCCTACGCCAAGGCGTTGAACACCGGGTGGACGTAGCAGCTGTGCTAACCGGCGC
>SMVB01148452.1_pt1 | contig 21300 bp, 17 predicted proteins | sample 2456461 | NCBI WGS metagenome assembly SMVB01 (sample SAMN11095934, study PRJNA526329) | marine sediment metagenome | biome: Marine sediment; feature: Surficial sediment; material: Deep marine sediment; isolation source: Hadal surficial sediment | place: Pacific Ocean | collected 2014-05 | depth...
TCATCTCGTTCCTGCAGGTTCTGGTGGTGTTCAATCAGTTGCCGTTGCTGTGGATGAGCTACGACACGGCACTCTCGAGCCAGAACTTCTTGTTGCTGCAGATCGGGGAGGCGTTGGGGCTTTTCATCCTCATGGCGGGAATCTTCACGATGACCTTCATGGCCGCGGAGACCATGACCCGGCGAGCGTTTCCCGACCACATCCAGCTGTGGCGCTCCTGGTCGCCGGGGGTCGCCAACTCTCCGGTAATCGCCGGATTCACGATCATCGGCTACCTGCTGCTCGGCATCTTCTTCGCCTACGAGGTGGGCCTCTACGTGATTGCTCACAACATGCTCGGCTGGTGGTCGCCCTCGGGAGCATTGGGCGATCCCGACGTGCTGGCGAACTACTTTCCCTGGCTTACGGCCATCGCCCTCTCGTTGCAGGCCGGGTTTTGGGAGGAGTGCTTGTTCCGCGCCGTGCCGCTGGCCGGAGCCGCCCTTCTCGGCAAGCGGTTTGGGCGCCCGAAGGTCTGGATCTTTGCCGCCTTCATCATCCAGGCGTTGATCTTCGGCGCCGGCCACGCCCCGTATCCGACCCAGCCGGCGTACGCGCGGGTCGTGGAGCTCATCATTCCCTCGGTCGGTTTCGGGCTCCTGTACCTGTACTTTGGTCTGTTACCTGCGATCGTCTTGCATTATGCCTACGACGTGGTGTGGTTCGCCATGCCGCTGTTCGCGCAGTCAGCACCCGGTGCGTGGATCGACCGAACCATCTTGCTCGCATTCCTGTTTGTGCCGCTCATCATCGTGTTCTGGAGGCGGGCGGGTGCCGGGAGCTGGGTGGACGTTGCCGCCGATGCGTACAACCGGGCCTGGCAGCCGGAGCCGTTGCCCGAGCAGGTCGAGGCTGAGCCGACGCCCGCAGACATCGGCGCGATGAATCCGGCCGTGCGACGCTTGTTGCCGGTCGCGGGGATCATCGGGTTGTTGCTGTGGTTCGTTTTTTCAGCCTGGAGCTCGCTGGCGTCGCCGATCCAGATCAGTCGTCAGGAAGCGATCGGCGTGGCGCGGCAGGAGCTCGGATCGCGCGGCGTCGACCTCGAGCCCGAATGGCGAGCCATGGCGATGGCGCTGACGGTTCCGGGTCTGGAGCACCGGTTCGTCTGGCAGGAAGGTGGCGAGGAACCCTTCACCGACCTCACCGGTACCTACCTCGGTGTACCGCGCTGGCGCGTGCGCTTCGCACGCTTCGAGGGCGATGTGGCCGACCGCGCCGAGGAGTACGTCGTGCACGTTTCGGGCGCGGGCGAGGTCGTGCGATTCATCCACCGCCTGCCCGAGGCGCGGCCCGGCGCCGACCTTTCGGAGGACGAGGCCCGGCAGGTCGCCGGACGGGAAATCCGCCGACAATTCGATCTCGCCTTCGGCGCCGCGGACGAGGAAGGTGGGTTGACCGAGATCTCCGCCGAAACCTCGAAGCGGCCCGAGCGCCGCGACTGGACGTTTACCTTCGAGGACCCCGACAACTACCCCCTCGAGCAGGGCTCGGCCCGGGTCGAGGTGACGGTGGTCGGTGACGAGGCTTCCGAGGCGCGCCGCTTCGTGCACGTGCCCGAGGAGTGGGAACGAACCGACCAAAATCGCAGCGTCGTCCCGAGCCTCTTGTCGACCGTCACCGTGGTGATCGGCATGCTCGTCATGTTCGCGGGCGCCGTCGCCGGTGGCATGGCGTGGGCCAAGGGGAAGTTCTCGGTAAAGGTCTTCCTGGTTTTTCTCTCGGCGATGTTCGGCCTCACGGTGTTTCAATCGGCAAACAACTGGCCGGAGACGATCGCCGGCCTCCCGACAGACCAACCGCTGCCGTTTTCGGTCGTCATCCAGCTGGTGAGTGTCGCCATCGCCGCAGTCGGTCTCTCGGCCGTCCTGGGGCTGGTGGGGGGGTGGACCCACCGGCTGCTGTACGACTCCGGGAGCTCAACTCCGGGACTCGGGGAGTCGCTTTGGGTCGGTGCTAGTCTCGGCATGTTGGTGGCCGGTGTGCAGACGGCTTTGGGTGCCGCCGGCTCGTCGCTGTCGCCACCCTGGGCGGACTACGGCCACGCTGGTGCCTTCTCGCCACCGTTGGGCGCGGCCTTGGGCGCGGCCTTGGGTCTGGTGACCACGACGCTGTTCCTGCTGCTGGTGTGCACGCTCACCGGACGCTGGACGAGCGCTTGGACGAATCGGACGCGACTTTTTTCGGCGCTCCTCGTCCTGCTGGGATTCCTGGGAGCGACCGGCACGTCGCGGGGAATTATCGCCTGGGTGGTCTCCGGCCTGGTAGTCGGCGTGCTGCTGCTCGTTGCCTATCGTTTCGTGGCGCGCTACGACCTGACCGTGTTGCCGGTCGCGGTTGCCACCTCGCTGATCCTCGGCCAAGCTCAGCACGTGACGTTCGAGGCGTACCCGGGCGCTGTAGCCGGCAGGATCGGGGCCATTGTCGTACTCGCGATGATCGCCGTGGTTTGGGCGCACAAGATGAGAGCTGCGCCACCCGTAAGTCCGTAGCGGGATGCTCGCCGGCCGGGTCGCGGGAGACTGACACGCTTCCGCGACGCGCTCGGATGTTCTCGGCGGCGGCGTGGCTCTGCCCGTTGAGATATCGAGGTTAGTCACCAGTCAGCGAAGCCATCGCTGCGCCGGCCGCCCGCAGCCAGGGCTCGGGGTACAAACCGATCGCCAGGACGATCAATACCAGCGCGGCAAGCGCGGCGGCGCTGCCCATCGGCGTGCGACCCGGCGCCGCCGGAGGCGCGGCGCCGGTGAGTGCAGCCGCTTCCGGCGCGTCGTCGTTGCCTTCCGTCACGGGCTCCATGCACATCACCACCAAGACCCGTAGGTAGTAGAAGATCGCGATGCTCGACGCCACCGCCATGGCTACCGCCAGGCCGGTTCGGCCGGCGGCGACGGCGGCGCTCAGCACCGCGAACTTGGCGAGGAATCCACCGGTCGGCGGGATGCCGGCGAGCGACAGCAGCATGACGCCGAGCACGACGGCGAGGCCGGGGCGGCGGCGGCCGAGTCCTCGATAGGCGTCCAAATCGTCGACATCGGCGTCGGCGTTGGCCTCGGTCGACAAGACAGCAACGACGCCGAACGCCCCCAGCGTTGTCACCACGTAGGTGATGACATAGAAGACGACCGCTTCGCCGCCGGCTATCCCACCCGCCGCCATGGCGACGAACAGGTAGCCGATGTGCGCCACCGAGGAATAAGCCAGCAGGCGCTTCATGTCTGTTTGCAGCAGCGCCAACAGGTTGCCTCCGAACATGGTGGCGACGGCGAGCGCCCCCAGCACCGACGGCAATAGCGTGTCGCCGCCGGGCACGCCGGCCAGCAACCGGAGCAACACGGCGATCACGGCCCCCTTCGAGCCGGTAGCGATCAGCGCTGTCACCGGCGCCGGAGCTCCCTGGTAGACGTCCGGGGACCACATGTGAAACGGAACCAGCGCCAGCTTGAAAGCGAACCCGACGATCAACATCAGCACGCCGGCGGCGGCCCAGATCGCCTCTGGCGAGTCGCTGGTGGCGAGGATACCCGCGGTCAGCGTGGCGACATCGGCGAGCACCAACGATCCGGTCGCCGCGTACAGGAGGGCGATTCCAAAGAGCAAGAATCCCGACGCCATGGCGGCGAGGATGAGGTACTTGGCTGCGGCCTCCAGCGACCGCCGCTCGGTTCGCAGGTAGCCCAGCAGGACGTAGAGCGAGACCGTCAGCGTTTCGAGGCCGAGAAACAACGACGCGAAATGGGTGCTACAGGCCAGCACACCCATGCCGAGCGTGGCGAACAGCAGGAGCGAGTAGTAGGCCTCGCCGGCGCAGCGGCGGGCGCGGAGGTAGGGGCGCGAAATGATCGCCAGGATCCCCGTTCCGGAGAAGAGCAGCACCATGAACAGAATCGCGTAGCTGTCGACGCGCAGCAAAGGTGTCACATCGTGCGGCGCCAGGGGTCGCAGCATGGCGATCGACGCCAGCCCGATCCCGACGCCGAAGATCGTCAGCCAGTGCAGCACCGCTTGACGGGCGCCGTAGGCGCCGGCGAGCATCACCACCGTGCCCATGACGGCGACCACGATGAGTGGCAGCAGGACAACCAAATCGGCGGTGCTCATGGTCGTGGCTACTGCTCGCCCGTGGTGATCGCCGCGGTCCGGGTGCGGCCCCGCAGGAGCCCCGGATCAGCGGGATCGAAGATGACGTTACGGACGACGAGCTGGCCCAGAGGTAGCCGGGCGCTCTCGAGCACCGGCTGCGGGAACAGCCCCAGGGCGAGGATCAGGAGCGCCAGGGCGCCGAGCACGATCAGCTCGCGGGGGCCGAGATCGATCGCCCCGGTTGGCGAGCGGGCCGGGCCATGGAAGACCCGCTGCATCAGCTCGAGCATCGCCACCGTTCCGACGACGATGCCGCCGACGGCTATCGCCACCAAACCCGGCGAGGCCGGGAAGCTACCCAGCAACGTCAGCAGCTCGCCGATGAAATTGCCCATCCCCGGGACGCCAACCGAAGCGAGGACGAAGATCAACGCGAACGCCGACAGTCGCGGCAGTCGCGCCCACAGACCGCCGAGCTCGTCGAAGGCACGGGTATGGAAGCGCTCGTGGATCATTCCGGCGACGGCGAACAGGGCCGCGGTCGCCAGGCCGTGGGCCAGCATCTGAAAAACGGCGCCCTGTAGCGCCGCCAAGCGCCAGGTCGCGATACCCAACACTACGAACCCCATATGGCTGACGCTGGTATAGGCGATCAGCCGCTTAATGTCGGTCTGGCCGTAGGCGAGAACGGCTCCGTAGACGATGCCGATCACGCCGATGGTGGCGATCGGCCCGGCGTACGCGGCCGCTGCTTCGGGAAACAGGGGAACGGCGAATCGGATGAGCCCGTAACCGCCGGTCTTCAGCAGCAATCCCGCCAGCAGGATGCTGCCCGCCGTCGGGGCTTGAGTGTGGGCGTCAGGCAGCCAGGTGTGAAACGGAAACAGAGGCAGCTTGACGGCGAAGGCGACGAAGAATCCCAGGAACAACCAGCGCGCCGTGGCGAAGGGCACCGGGGTTCCGAGCAGGGCCAGGTAGTCGGTGGTGAAGACGCCGGTAGCCTGGGCGTGGGCGTAGTAGAGGCCGATAATCGCCACCAGCAGGAACAGCCCGCTGACCATCGTGAAGATCACGAACTTCACCGCTGCGCGCACCCGGTCCTCGTGGCCCCACACGCCGATGAGAAAATACATCGGTACCAGCATCAACTCCCAGAAGAAGTAGAACAGGAACAGATCGAAGGCGAGGAACACGCCCATGATTCCGGCCAGCGTGGTCAGCAAGCAGAGGTAGTGGAGTCCCGGCGAGCGCTCGATCTCGCGCCACGACATCAGCACCGCGACACATCCGAGGAGTCCGGTCAGAACGACGAACAGGATGTTCAGGCCGTCGAGCGCCAGGTGGTAGTCGACGCCGAGCCGCGGGATCCAGCTGAAGCGCTGCTGCAGAACGGGCTCGGGGGTGGCGGCGATCGCGGCGCGGAGCGCCAACCAAAGCCACAGCGACATACCGAAGGTCAATGCCGCGGCCAGGAGCGCCACCCATCGAGCGGCGTCCGGGGATCGTCGCCCGACGAGCCAAGCGCCGACACCGCCTGCAAGCGGCACTGCAATCAACGCGCTCAATATCGCGGATGGCATCGTCTCAGCTCCACACCCAGGACAGGAGGATCAGCACCGCCCCGACCACCATGCCGGCGGCGTAGGTGCGGATCCGGCCGCTTTGGCTGAGGACCAGAAGGAAGTGCGAGAGCCGCACCGAGCCGGTCAGCACGTCGAGCCCATCGTCGATGGGCTCGTGACGCAACCAGCGGGTAACGGCGCGGTAGGGGGTGATGATGACGATCTCGTACATCGCGTCCGCGCCCCAGCCGGCGCGTAGAAACTCGGTGATCGAGGATCCGACGGGCGAGCGGGCGAGGCGCTCTTTCCACGGCGGTCGGATCACGTACCAGTGGTACGCCAGCATCATTCCGAGGAGCGCGATCGCGGCGGAGACCGCCTGCAAGGTAATCTCGGCGCGGCGAATCTCATCGCCCACGCCGAACACCGAGCCGGCGCCGAGACCGTAACGCTGTTCCGCCGCCGCGAAGACGGGGCGTAGGAACTCGCTCACCGCGTGGTAGCCGCCGAGCGTCTCGGGCATCTCGAGGAAGCCGACGAGAAGTGAGCCGGCGGCGAGCGCGACCAGCGGGTAGAGCATCAAGTCGCGGGGTCGACGGATCTCCTTCTTGGAGGCCGGGCCCGCCGGGCCCGAGAACACCATGAAGTACCAGCGAAAAGCGTACAGCGAGGTCAGCGCCGCGGTTACCAGGAGCAACAGCAGGAGGCCCGGGCGCACGAACGGCGGCTGCAGGGTTGCCCAGAGAATCGCGTCCTTCGAATAGAAGCCGGAGGTGATGATCGGCAACGCCGCCAGCGACGCGGCGCCGACGGCGGCGACAGCGGCGGTTCCGGGCAGGGCGCGGCTGCGCCGCAGTCCTCCCATGCGTCGAATATCGGTCTCGTGGATGCAATGGGTGACGTTGCCCGCCGACAAGAACAGCAGCGCCTTGAAGAAAGCGTGGGTGAGAAAGTGGAACATCGCGGCGCCGAAGCCGGCGACCCCGAGGGCCGCGAACATGTAACCGATCTGGCTGATCGTCGAGTAGGCGAGCACCCGCTTGATGTCGTTTTGAAAGAGCGCCGAGGCGGCCGCGAAGAAGGCCGTCAAGCCGCCGAGGGTGGCGAGTGTGCCGAGCACCGCTGGCGCCAGCAAGAACAGCTCGTGGGTTCGCGCGATCAAGTACACCCCGGCGGTGACCATGGTGGCGGCGTGCAACAAGGCGCTTACCGGCGTCGGGCCGGCCATCGCGTCGGGCAACCAGACTTGCAGCGGTAGCTGGGCGGACTTGCCGAGTGCTGCGACGAGCAGGAGCGCGGCGACGGTGGTCGCGGTGGCGCCGCCGAGGGGCCACGAGGCCACCGCTTCCACGGCGATCTCGTCGAGCTGCAGGGTGCCGAGCTCGAAGGCGACCAACAACATGGCGATCATCAGCGCGGCGTCGCCCACCCGGGTGACGATGAACGCCTTCCGCGCCGCGGCGCCGGTCGCCGGGTGTTGATACCAAAAGCCGATGAGCAGGTACGAGCACACACCGACCCCCTCCCAGCCGAGGTAGAGCAAGACCAAGTTGTCGGCCAACACCAGCGTCAGCATGGCGGCGACGAAGAGGTTCATGTAGCAAAAAAAACGGGCGCAGTCGGCGTCATCGGCCATGTATGCGGCTGCGTACAGGTGGATCAGGAAACCGACACCAGTTACCACCAGCACCATGAGGGCGGCGAGCGCATCGAGCTTGAACGCCAGATCGACGCTCAAGCGATCGACGGCAAACCAGGTGTAGAGATGTTCAGAGACAAAAGCCGCACCACCGGCGGTTCGTTCCAGGGCGACGCCGCCCGCCGAAGAAGCGAGGCTCGGAAAGGCGTCGACAAACAGCGGCCAACTGGCGCGGATTGCCGCGATCAAGCTCACCAGCACGGCGGCGCACCCAACCGTGCCGGCCGCCTTTTTGCCGGCACGCCCTGCCGACAGCGCCAGCAGGATGGCGCCGGCCAAGGGGGCGGCGATCATTATCGAGATCGGCATCACGGCCAGCGCTCCATTGTCAGCCTTGCATCAGGTCGAGAGCGTCGGCATCGAGGGTCGAGAACTGTCGATAGATCTGCAGGATGAGGGCGAGTCCCACGGCGACCTCAGCGGCAGCCATCGCCATGATGAACATCACGAAGATCTGACCATCGGGTTGCTGCCAGCGAGCTGACGCGGCAACAAACGCGAGTGCCGCACCGTTGAGCATGATCTCGAGCGACAGAAGCATGAACAGGAGGTTGCGGCGCAACAGGACGCCGAAGGCACCGATGCACACCAGCAGCGCCGAGACGATCAAGACGTGTGACGTGGGAACGATCGCCATCAGTCTCGCTCTCCCAGATAGTAGGCTCCGACCAGCCCGGCGAGCAGCAGGACCGAAGAGAGCTCGACGCCGATCAGATAGGTCGTGAACAGCACCGTCCCTACTTCGCGTGGCCCGATCGTCGTCGGGGTGATCGCCTGGCCGCCGCCGATGGCGAGGCTGCCGATGGTCAGCACCGCCAGAGCGCCGGCGAGCAGCGACGGCACGACCCAGGCGCGCGGCGGGAGCCAACGCCGTTCTTGTTCGCGGGAGGCCGCCGCCCCGGGCACCATCATGATGACGAAGAGGATGACGATGACAATGGCGCCGGCGTAGACGATGATCTCGAGCGCGGCGATGAACGGCGCGCCGAGGGCGAGGAAGTCGATTGCCAGCGCGAACAGCGCCAGGACCAAGTAGAGGACGGCGTGCAAGGCGTTGCTTCGGGTTACGGTCAGGAAAGCGGCGACAACCGCGAACGCGGAAGCGATGTAGAAGACCTGGGTCATGGTAGAAGGTCCCGAATGTCGACCGCAGATTCCTCCGCGACGGTCTCGCCCTTGTCCTTGCCGCCGATCTCTACACCGGCGTGGCGGTAGAAGTTGTACTCGGGTCGCTTTCCGGGCCCGTCGATGAGCAAGTCCTCCTTCTGGTAGACGAGGTGACGCCGCTGGTGCTCCCCCATCTCGTAGTCGGGCGTTAGCTGGATGGCATAGGTTGGGCAGGCTTCCTCGCAAAAGCCGCAGTAGATGCAGCGTGAGAAGTTGATCTGGAACCACTCCGGGTAGCGGCGACCGTGCTCGTCCTCGGTCGCCTGCAGCGCGATGCAGTCGACCGGGCAGACGACGGCGCAGAGGTAGCAACCGACGCAGCGCTCCTCGCCGTCGGGGTCACGGGTCAACACGATACGGCCCCGGTTGCGGGGCGCGATCGCCGCTCTCTGCTCCGGATATTGGATTGTCACCGGGCGCCGGAACTGGTACTTGAAGATGATCCACATGCTACGCAGCAGCCCGGTAACAGCGGCCCAGGGGGGGTAGTCGGTGCGCACCTTCATGGTCTCAGCTTCCTGTTGTTTGTGCGACCACGATGGCGCCGGTGACCATCAGGTTGAGCAGCGCCACCGGCAGCAGGATCTTCCAGCCGAACGCCATCAGATGGTCGTAACGGAACCGCGGCAGGGTCGCCCGCACCCAGATGAACAGATAGATGAAGAGACCGACCTTGATGGCGAACCACACCGGTGCCGGAAAGAACGGTCCGTTTCCGCCGCCGAGGAAAACGGTGGTTGCGATGGCGCCGATCAAGATCATGCCGAGGTACTCACCGAGGAAGAAAAGGGCGAACTTCATGCTGCTGTACTCGGTGTGAAAGCCCGCAACGATCTCATTTTCCGCCTCGGGAAGATCGAATGGCGCCCGTCTCAGCTCGGCGAGCCCGGCGATCACGAAGACGACGAAGGCGAACGGCTGGATCACGACGTACGGCAGACCCTGCTGCGCCACGACGATGTCGCGTAGATTGAACGACCCGGCGACCAACACGATGCTGGCGAGCGCTAGGCCCATCGCCAACTCGTAGCTGATCATCTGGGCGGCGGCGCGAACGGCGCCCAACATGGCGTACTTGCTGTTTGACGCCACCCCGGCGAGCATGACGCTGTACACGCCGATCGACGACATTGCGAGGAAGAACAGCAAGCCGATGTCAAGGTCGACGATGGCGCCCGACTCGGTGAAGGGGACGACCGCGAATGCGCTGAGGACGGTGATCCCGAGGATCATGGGGGCGACAACGTAGGGAACCGGATCCGCGAACGGCGGCACCCAGTCTTCTTTGGCCAGCAGCTTGATGGCGTCGGCAATGGTTTGCAGGATGCCGAACGGTCCGAGGCGGTTGGGACCGAGCCGCAGCTGAAAACGTGCCAGCAAGCGGCGTTCCACCCATACCAACATCGGTCCGGCAACCAGCAGCACGATAAGCGTCACCGCCATGCGGGTCAGCAGCTCGGCGTGGCCACTCATGGCTCGACCTCCACAGATTCGAGTCGCATCCACGTCGGCTGTTGCCACCAGCGCGTCTCGGCATACCCGGCCGGAATTATCGCCACGTTGTCCGGTAGCTCGTCGTCGAGCTCGACCACCGCTTCGAGGCTGGTCTCGAACGTCTCGCCGATCAGCCGCAGGCGGTAGGCGCGGCCTTCAACCACGCCGAAACGCTCGGCGCGCTCCGGGTGCAGGCTCAGGTACGTGTCCGGTGCCAGCTCCGCCAGGGCCGGCCCGCGTCGCGACATCGATTCGCTGCCGAAGATCTCGGCGGCGGCGCACACCAGGATGCGGCCGTCGTCGCCGGGCAGCGTGGCGGCTGCCGTCGACTTGCCGATGTCGAGCGCGGAGGGCGCTGCGGCTGCCGGCAATCTGCCGGTGTCGAGGGCGGACGGCACGTCGGTGCCGTTGCCGTTGGTCGTGAAGATCCGCAACCCTGGATAGCCGTCGCCCAGCGACCCGTCGGTCTCGATCTCGAATCGGTTGATCGCCTCGTTCGAATTCCATCCCGGGGTACGGGACGCGACGGGGAGCATTCCATCGGAACCGAGGCCCCCACCCTCGGTGAGCGCGTCGGGCTCGTCAAGCGCGTCGGGTCGGATCGTCGCGTTGCGGCCCGAATACCGATGACCCACCCGGGGGATAGGCTGATGCTCGAAGTGAAACCCGTCCCCGAGCGCTGCTTTCCTCGCCCCGTCGAATGCCGGGTGGGATGTTTCGATCGCCGCTGTGACCTCTTCGAGATGCTGCCAGTCGGCGTCTTCCGCCCGCCCGATTGCGGCGATGATGTCGCGCGTCGCGCTCCACGATGGGACGACGTCCTCGGCCGGCCGTAGCACCTGGTAGAAGCGTTGGATCCGACCCTCGTTGTTGACCAACGTGCCGCTCGATTCAGCGATCGTCGCGGCCGGAAACGCGTGCGTCGCCAGCGAAGATGTGGCGGTGACCATGTGGTCGAGGACGACGAGGGCGTCGAGCCGCTGCAAGGCGTCGGCAAGGCGGCGGTGGTCCTCGCAGCGTTCAAAAAGGTCGTTTTCGGCGACCACCAGCACGGAAATGTCACCGGTCTCGATGGCGTCGATTATCGAAGTGAGGCTCATTCCACGTCGATCGTCGAGCAGCTCTACGCCGAGCGTATTGGCCTCGGAAACCGCCATCGCGAACCAAGGGTCGGTGCCGTTGCGGGCTCGCAGCGCCTCGACGATCGCGACCGCGGCCTCGAGAATCTCGACATCGCGGTGTTGCGTGCCGGTGATCACCAGCGGGCGCTGGGCCGCGGCGAGCGCTGCGGCGACCCGATCTTCGCCGTCGTCCGCCCTCAGGCCGGCGGCGATGGCGCGCCCCCGAGTGGCGATGGAGTTCGGGTCGCCCGATTCGAACGAGGCGGCGAACCCGCCCACCCGACCGGTTCGCAGGCCGACGAGATGAATCGCGGCGCCGGCGCCCGCGTGGGCGCGGAAGAGGGCGAGATCGAGCAACGGAGCTTCGTGGGTCAGGTCGGCGCCAAGCACCAAGATCGCGTCGCAGCCTTCGATTTCCTGCAGCGTCGGGACGTGAAAGGCACCGGCGAGGGCGGCATCGGCGAAGCGCCCGACGAGACGGCGCTCGGGCTCGGCGACCCCGGTGCAGAAATGCTCCGCGCCGGCGAGGGTTCGGAGCGCGAAGTTGGACTCGAGGCTGGCTCGCGGCGAGCCGACGGCGGCGAGCTTCCCGGTCGTCGCGGCGGCGCCAATCGCAGCAGTGGCTTCGTCCCAGACGCGCCCGGCCGGGATGCCGAGCTCGTCGCCGTCGCGGCGCGGTGTCTGCGGCTTCAGCAGTCGATCGTCGGCGTTGACGTGCTCGTAGCCGAAGCGGCCGCGATCGCAGAGCCAATAGCCGTTGACTTCGGAGTTGTAGCGGCTGGATACGCGGCGCACGCTGCCGTAACGTGCGCCGACCAGTGTGTTGCAGCCGAGGCCGCAGTGGCCGCAAATCGAGGGCGCCGAGCGCAGGTCCCACTTGCGGGTGTAATGGCGGCGGTAAGTCTTGTCGGTGAACACGCCGGTCGGACACACCTCGACCAGGTTGCCGGAGAACGGGGATTCCAGTGCGCCTTCTTCGACTCGACCGAAGTACACCCGGTCGCGCGACGCGAAGACGCCGAGATCGTTGCCGCCACTGTGGTCGACGTAGAACCGCACGCAGCGGTAGCACTGGATGCAGCGGTTCATCTCGTGATGGATGAGGGGTCCGAGGTACTGGTTCCGATAGGTTCGCTTGCGGCCGCGATATCGACGGTGGGCGTGTCCGGTCATCACCGTCATATCCTGCAGGTGGCACTCGCCGCCTTCGTCGCAGACCGGGCAGTCATGCGGGTGGTTGATCATCAGCCACTCGATCACCGAGCGGCGAAACTGGGTGGCCTCGGGCTCGTCGATGGCCACCCGAGTGCCGTCGGTTGCCGGCGTCATGCACCCCATCGCCAGCCGTCCGTGCTCGTCGTTCTCGTCGCGGTAGTGCTTCACGGCGCACAGGCGGCACGCACCAATCGAACCCATCGCCGGGTGCCAGCAGAAATACGGAAGGTCGAGCTTGTGGTCGAGCGCCGCCTCGAGCACATTGCGGCCCTCGGCGACTTCGTAGGGGTTTCCGTCGATGAAGATCGTCGGCATGGTCAGCTCCCGACCTCGGTCACAGCGGGTTCCGCGGCTTCGATGGATGCCGTCGGCTCGGGCACGTTCGCGACGTAGGCTTCGAACTCCTCGGGGAACTTCTCGAGGGCGGAAAGCAACGGCCCCTCGGCGCCCAGAGCGAGGGCGCAGAAGGAGTTCGGACCGATCATCCGCATCTCCTGGCCGAGCAGCCGTGGATCACCCTTGCGGCCGCGCCCCTCGACGAGGTCACGCAGCAGGTCCTCGATCCACGGAAGCCCCTCCCGGCAGGGGGTGCACCAGCCGCACGATTCCTGGGCGAAGAAATGCATGAGGTTGAGCACCATGCCGACGATGCTGGTCTCTTGGTCGGCGACGATGACCCCCGCGGTTCCGAGCCGGTTGCCGGCCTTCTCGAGGTTGGTGAAGTCGAGTGGCGTGTCGAGCTCGTCGGCGGTCATGAACATCGTCGACGCACCGCCTGGGATAGCGGCCTTGAAATCGCCCCCGTCCCGCATGCCGCCGCAGTGCTCGTAGATCAGCTCGCGCAACGTCACGCCGATCGGAAGCTCGTAGTTGCCGGGTCGCTCGACCATGCCGGAGACGCAGTACAGCTTCGTACCGGAGTCCTCGGTGAGTCCGAGATGACGGAACCACCCGGCGCCGTTGGCGACGATGTGGGGCAGACAAACCAGGGTCTCGATGTTTTGTACGATCGTGGGTTTGCCCCAGAGCCCGGCAATGGCCGGGTAGGGGGGGCGTGAGCGTGGGTTCGGCCGCCGCCCCTCGAGGGCGTTCATCAGCGCCGTCTCCTCTCCGCAGATGTAGCGTCCGGCGCTGGTGTGAGCGTACAGCTCGAACGACCAGCGGCTCCCGAGAACGTTGTCGCCCAGCAACCCGGCGGCGTGGGCCTCCGCGATGGCTGACTCCAGCAGGTGCGTGCCCGCCTCGTACTCGGGGCGCAGGAAAATGTAGCCGACGTCCGCCTGCAGAGCCCAAGCGGCGATGATCATCGCCTCGACGAGCTGGTGTGGATGGCCGTGTATCAGGAGCCGGTCCTTGAACGTGCCCGGTTCCATCTCATCGCCGTTGGCGATGATGTACTTGGGGCTCGGCGAGCCAGGACCTTGCGGCATGAACCCCCACTTGACCCCGGTGGGGAAACCGGCGCCGCCGCGGCCGCGAAGGTTGGATTCCTTGACGAGTTCCCGGACCTCGCCGGGCGACATCGTTTCCACCGCCACGCGCAGCGACTCGTAGCCGCCGACGGCACGGTAGCCGGCGAGGTCGAGGGGCGGGCTTCCTGCGACAATGTGACGGGTGAGGACGGGATTGATCTCAGCCACCGTCACCTCGCCGGCCCCGAACCGCCTCGAGAATCGAATCCACGGCTTCGGGCGTGACCCGGTCGTACAGGTCGTCGTTAACCATCAGCGTCGGGGCGTTGTCGCAATTGCCCAGGCAGACGACGGGCAGCAGGGTGAATTCCCGGTCCTCCGAGGTCTCGCCGAATCCGATACCCAACCGCGCCCGCAAACGGTCACGAACACCCTCATAGCCGCGCATCCAGCACGACACGCTGTCGCATACCTTGATGACATGCTTGCCGACCGGTTTTCTGAACAGCAGGTTGTAGAAGGTGGCCAACCCTTCGAGGTCGGCGGCGGGAAGCCCGAGGTACTCGGCGGCGTCCTGCAGCGCCTCGTCCGAGATATATCCACTAGTTCGTTGCACCCACCTCATGACGCTCACCGACGCGGCGCGCGCGTCGTGGTAGTGCGAGCGGATCTCGTCGAGCCGCGTTTTGTCTTCGGCGCTGAAGCTCATCGATCGATGTCCGCCAGCACGTAGTCGATGCTGCCGAGGATGGTGATCAGGTCGGCGATCAGGCCGCCGCGGGCCAGCCGCGGCAAGGTTTGCATGTGGGCGAACGACGGCGTGCGGATGCGCAGGCGGTAGGGTGTGGTGCCGCCGTCGGCAATGATGTAGTAGCCGTTGTTGCCCTTCGGCGCCTCGATGCCGGCGTGCGCCTCACCCTCGGGGATGGTGAAACCCCACGAGACCCCGACGAAGTGGTGGATCAGCGTTTCGATGTTGACCATCGTCTCGGCACGGGCGGGCGGCATCGACGTATGATCGTCGGCGATGTAGTCGCCCGCCGGCATGTTGTCAGCCGCCTGCCGGATGATGCGCAGACTCTGGCGAATTTCCTCGAAGCGCACCGCGGTCCGCGCCAGGCAGTCACCGCCGTCGGCGGTCGGTATCTCGAAGTCGAATTGGTCGTAACCCGAGTAGGGACGCTTCTTGCGGAAGTCCCACTCGAAACCGCAAGCGCGCAGGTTCGGGCCGGTGACACCCCATTCGATGGCTTCGTCGAGGCTGATCGTTCCGACGCCGCGGGTGCGCGCCCGAAAGATCGGGTTACCGATCAGCAGGTGCTCGTAGTCGTTCAGCCGCCTCTCGAAGCCCTCGAGGAAGTCGTCGAGCAACGGGCGCCAGCCGTTCGGCATGTCCATGGCGACGCCGCCGATGCGGAACCACGCCGGATGCATGCGACCGCCGGTGATCGCCTCGACGACGTCGAGCAGCTTCTCGCGATCGGTGAAGGTAAAGAACACCGGCGAGATAGCCCCGACGTCGTGCCCGAACGTCCCGATCCACACCAGATGCGAGGCGACGCGAAACAGCTCGCAGAGCAGCACGCGGATAACCTGGGCGCGTTCCGGAACCTGTGTTCCGGCGAGCTTCTCGACGGCGAGCAGGTAGGCGAGATTGTTGTTGACGCCACCGAGGTAGTCGATGCGGTCGGTGTACGGAATATAGGTATGAAAGGTCTGCTGCTCGCCCATCTTCTCGGCGCCACGGTGGTGGAAGCCGATGTCGGGGATGATGTCGACGATACGCTCCCCGTCCAGCTTGAGGATGAGTCGGAGCAGGCCGTGGGTACCCGGGTGGTTGGGGCCCAGGTTGAGGAACAGGTAATCGGTGTCGCCCTCGGGAACCGCGTTGCTGTCGTCCGGAAGGTGGCTCGAGGCCCAGTCGCCGTCGCTCAGACCCCACTCACGCGGCCGGAAGCGCAGCGCTTCCTCGTGCGCCGCGAACTGTTCCTCGGGGAGCCTGTAGGGCTCCATCTCGGTGGCCCGCGCCGGATGTTCCTTGCGCAGCGGGTGCCCTTCCCAATCGAGCGGCATGAGGATCCGTCGCAGGCAGGGATGATCGTCGAAGCCGATGCCGAACATGTCGAAAACCTCGCGCTCGTACCAGTTCGCGGACGGCCAGATGTCGCACACCGTGGGGACGCTAGGGTATTCACCCTCGAGTGCGACCTTCAGCCGCACGTCAGCGTTGGCGTCGTACGACATCAGGTGATAGACGAGGGTGAAATCGCCGTGTCGTCCGTTGCCATTCTCGCCCGGTTCCCTCGCTTGTCGATGGCGCTCGTCGATCGCCGTGAGGTCGTAGAGCACCCGGTAGCGATCGTCGCTGTCGGCGGCAAGCCAGGCGAGTGCATCGTGCACCTGTTCAAGCGGCACCCAGGCGGTCGGGATCTCGTCTTTTGTCGCCTGGACGGTCACCGCTTGGTCACCGAGACGGGATGCCAGCGATTCGAGAACCGTGGGGTCGGTGGCCATGCTCAGCGAGCCTCGTTCGGTGAACGCAGTGTCCCCTGGCTGCGACGTTGCTCGCGCTTCAGATCCCGTTGCACCGGCAGCTCGGGAGCCGGTACGAACCCGTGCTCGTCGATGACCCAGGAGAGCGGACGCTTCTCGGTGCCGATTTGGTCGCGCAGCAGCAGCAAACCCTCGAGGAACGATTCGGGTCGCGGCGGGCAACCCGGCACGTAGACGTCGACCGGGAGGATGGAGTCGATGCCCTGGACGACGCTGTAGATGTCGTACATGCCGCCGGAATTGGCGCAGGAGCCCATCGAGATGACCCACTTGGGCTCCAGCATCTGGTCGTACAGGCGTTTGATCACCGGAGCGACCTTCTTGAAGACGGTGCCGGCGATGACGATGACATCGGCCTCGCGCGGCGTGCCGCGGAGCACCTCGGCGCCGAAGCGTGCGATGTCGTATTCCGAGGTGAACGAGGTCATCATCTCGACGTAGCAGCACGACAGGCCGAAGTTGAACGGCCAGATCGAGTTATTGCGTCCCCAGGCGACGAGGTCATCGAGCCGCATCATGGCGATGAGCTGCTGCATCGTCGAGGCGAGCGAACCGCTGGTGCCGCGGGCTGCGGCCTCGTCGAGGTCGGCGGAGCGATCGCGAGCCACGATCTCCAGCAGTTGGTCACGGGTCAGCCGTGAATCACTCACGCTCCACGCCCCAATCGAAGGCTCGCTTGGCCCACAGGTACAGGAGGCCGGCGAACAGCATGATGGAGAACACCAACGCCTCGAAGTAGCCCAGCCAACCGACATCTCGAGCCGCGGCTGCCCAGGCAAAGAGAAACGTCGCTTCGATGTCGAACACCAGGAACGCCAGGGCGATCGGATAGAAGTGCACCGGGAACCGCAGCACCGGCTGCAGCGCCGGCGGCAGGCCGGACTCGTACGGCAGATCGCGACGTCGTGAGCTGCTGCGCGGCCCGCAGATCGCCGACAGTGCGACTACCCCACCGATCAGCAGGGCGATGATCCCGATCCACAGCGCAAGCGGCCAAAGGGCCGGTGCGGGAAGGCTGGAAGGAGGCACGCGGGAACTCGAACTTTCTCTTTATTCAGGGCGTTTACAGAGATTGTGAAATATTTCACAAGCCCAGACCGGAAAAAAACGCTCCGGACGCGCACGGTTCTTCAGCGTGTCCCGGGCGACGGGCTCGGGACGTGGCGGGAGGAGCGATGGTGCCAGTCTCACGCAATGGAACAACTATGCCGCCCAGGGCCTCGAAGGTCAACGAGAGCAGGGTGCTGAAGATCCCGCCGGGAGTTTCTCGGCGCCCTACGATGGCTCTTCGGCACGGACCTCGATGGCGACCCGAAAGCCTTCGCCCTCGGCCGGGCGGACCTCGCGGACGATGCCCCGCAGACGCCACGGTCCGCCGTCGGCGCCGGCGTCGCTGAGGTCGACGACGCCGACCGAACCGAGCGGCCGATAATCCTGCAGAATAGTCGAAAAGGCGATGACGCTGACATCCAGAAAGGGTCGCTCGCGCTCGACGACGCGGCGGTCCTGGTCGAGGTGCTCGACCGTGATCACGGTGTCGACGGTAAACCGGGGGAGCAGTCGCCGGTCGGTTGATTTCTCGACATCATCACCCGGCAACAGGAGAGTGCCGCACGCCTCGTTGGCGCAACGGATCGGCCCCGTGAGACTGGCGCAATACGAAGGCTGGTTGCACTCGGGACAGATCAGACGATTCATTTTGACCCCCGCTCAGCAGCGTAGGTTTGCGTCGTGATCAGGTCAACACCTTTCGGGGAACGAGCACCCGAGGGCTCTTGCTTGCTCCGACGACGCCGACGGACTAGCCTGCCGCGGTGAGCGATCGGGCAACGGAATTCGACCTGGATGTAGTGCAAGAGGCCATCGGCGCGGCCGGCGTTGACGCCTGGCTGTTCGCCCAGTTTCACGGCCGCGACCCGCTGGCGACCCGCGTTCTCGGGCTCCCACCCGACGTTTTCCAGACCCGGAGGTGGTACTACCTGATCCCGGCCCACGGAGAGCCGCAAGGCCTCGTGCACGCCATCGAACCGGGGGCGCTTGAGGACCTCCCGGGCAGCCGTCGTCGCTACCGAACATGGCAGGAGCTCGACGCCGGCCTCGATGAGCTCCTCGAAGGCGTCGGCAGGGTGGCGATGCAGTACTCGCCGCAGAATCGGGTTCCGTACGTGGCCATGGTCGACGCGGGCACCGTGGAGGTGGTGCGTGATCGCGGAATCGAAGTGGTCTCGGCAGCCGACCTGATCCAACGTTTCACCGCCGTGCTCGACGACGACCAGATCGCCTCGCACCGTTTCGCCGGCGCGCGGCTCCCGGACGCCGTCGAGGCGGCGTTCAAGGAATGCCGGGCGCGGGTGCTGGCCGGGGATTCGCTCAACGAATACGAGTTGCAGCAGTATCTGTTGCAGCAGGTCGAGGCGATCGGATTGACGAGCCCCGATCAGCCCATCGTCGCGGTCAACGGGCACGCCGCCGATCCCCACTATGCGCCCGGTCCGGAAGGTAGCAGCCCGATCGTGCGAGGCGATTGGTTGTTGATCGACGTGTGGGCCAAGCAGCCGGGATCCGAGGACAACGTTTTTGCCGACATTACCTGGACGGCGCAAGTCGATTCCGACGTACCCGATCGTCGCGTCGAGGTGTTCAAGACCGTTATCGGAGCCCGCGACGCGGCGGTCGACCTGGTTCAGGGCCGATATGCGGCCGGCGAAGAGGTGCGCGGCTTCGAGGCCGACAAGGCTTGCCGCGAGGTCTTGGTGAACGCCGGGTACGGCGACGCGGTCCAGCACCGAACAGGGCACAGTATCACCAGCGAGATCCACGGTAGCGGCGCTAACCTCGACGATTTCGAGAGCCATGACGAGCGCCTGCTGATGCGGCGCACGTGCTTTTCGGTCGAGCCCGGGATCTACTTGGAAGACGACTTCGGAGTCCGTTCCGAGGTCGACATCCTCGTCCCGCCCGACGGTCTCCCGGAGGTCACCGGCCGCAAGCAGACGGCAATGATTCTGCTTCTTGTCGACGATCCCCAATACCGCTAGGCAAGCCCGGCTTGCGTCCGTATCTCATCGCCGCGGCGCTCGTCGTTGCCGTGTTCGTGGCGGTCGTTGTGTTGGTGCGGCTGGTGGAGAACAGCATGATCTTCTTCCCGGCTCGCTACCCGGCCGGGGAGTGGAACGCGGAGGCGGTGGGTGCGCGCGACGTATTTTTCGACACCGCCGATGGGGTGACGCTCCACGCCTGGTGGTTCGAAGCCGACCCGCCGGCCGGCGGAGAAGCTCCCATCGAGCCGCGCGACGGTTCCGCCGTGCTGCTGTTCGCGCACGGCAACGCCGGAAACCTGTCCGGTCGCGGCGGCCATGCGCGGGCGTTTGCCCGCGAAGGTATTTCGGTTCTTCTTTTCGACTACCGCGGGTACGGGCGCAGCGAGGGAAGGGCGGACGAGGCCGGGATCTATAGAGACATGGACGCCGCTTTCGCATTTCTCACCGGCGAGTGGGGGATAGCGCCCGGCCGCATTGTCTTGTTCGGTAGGTCACTCGGTACCGCACCGGCGTCACGGTTGTCGACCCGCGTTCCTCATGCCGCCCTGGTGCTGGTATCGCCGTTGCCTTCGGCGCAGCGGATGACGCGGAAAATGTTCGGTGGCTTGCCGATGGACTTGTTGATCCGGTCACGGTTTCCGGTTATCGACTGGGTTGCCGACAGGAGCACTCCCTTGCTGGTGGTTCACGGCGGTCGTGATGAGGTCATCCCGCTGGCGTATGGTCGCGAGGTCTACGAGGCAGCGGCCGAACCGAAGCGTTTTCTGCTGTTGCCCGGCGCCGGCCACAACGACATCCTTTCTGTCGGCGGGCGTGATTACGTCGAAACCGTGGCAGCCTTCGTCCACGAGGCGGTCTCGGGCCGTCGCTAGCAGGCCGTGGTGGAAGTGTGATGGGTCTGGCACGGCCTGCTAGCAATCGGCCTGTCGCGTCGCCTTGCGTCTGTCCCCACAGTGCCGATACAGGCCACCCCCCGCCAGGAGTCTCGCAGCACCCTGCTAAACTGACGGGTCATTCCATCTCCTGAAATCGAGGGGCGTCAATAGGTTTGTTCGGGGAGGAAAGCGGTGGCGATCCAGGCGATTCAGCTGCGAAAAGGCATGATCATCGAGTTGGACGGTGAGCTGCTACGCGTCCACGATTTCCAGCACGTCACGCCTGGCAAAGGCCAGGCGATTGTGCAAACGAGGATGCGCAACCTGCGCAGCGGCTCCATGGTCGACAGGCGTTTCCGCTCCCAGGAAGCGGTCGAGCGGGTACAGCTGGACTCCCAGGAAATGGAGTACCTCTACCAGCAGGGTGACAGCTACGTTTTCATGGATTCCGCGACCTATGAGCAGACCAACCTGAGCGCCGATGCGATCGAGGAAGCGCTTCCCTACCTGGTGGCGAACCTGCCGCTGAAGGTTGATTTCTACGAGGGCCTCCCCGTCAGTATCGAGATGCCGACGACGGTCGACCTCGAGGTGACCGACACCGAGCCGGGACTCAAGGGCGCGACGGCGAGCGCCAGCTCGAAGCCGGCGACGCTCGAGACCGGGTTGGTGGTCGGGGTTCCGCAGTTCGTCAACATCGGCGATAAAGTGCGCGTCGAGACCTCGACCGGCGAATACCTCACGCGGGTCTAGCACACTAGTGTCCGCTCCGCGGACTCGCCCCGTCGCGCTCGCTACAGGTGTCAAGGCCATGTCGGGGACAGCACACTGTAGGAGACGACCACGTCCGAACGCGACAGAGGGTCCCCTGATGTCGGCCGCCTGGCGCGACAATTGGTCGCCGACCTCGGCTTCTCGGCCCTCGCTGGTCTGCTTGCCCTGTTGCTGCTCCGCTACCTGCACGCCGAGTGGCAGCCGGTATGGGCGATAGCGTGCGGCCTCATCGCCGGCGTCGTGGTTCGTCGCGCCGTGGCGTCGA
>SMVB01139541.1_pt1 | contig 21298 bp, 12 predicted proteins | sample 2456461 | NCBI WGS metagenome assembly SMVB01 (sample SAMN11095934, study PRJNA526329) | marine sediment metagenome | biome: Marine sediment; feature: Surficial sediment; material: Deep marine sediment; isolation source: Hadal surficial sediment | place: Pacific Ocean | collected 2014-05 | depth...
CGAATTTCTATATCGATCACATCGCCAGGTGCAGATTGCCTAATCAGGTTGGAATAATTTTGCAGGTCTATTATTGCATTCTCGTTATAACGAAGTAACACATCACCTGCGAGCAGCCCTGCCTCTTCAGCCGCGCCTTGCGGCGTAACGTCTACAATTCGAATACCGTCACCACCGTAGCCAAAATCCGGGACTGTACCCAAGCTGGCTTCTCTTTCACCAACCGGTCCTTCGTTAACCTGCACCGGCGCCGTATTAAGGGTAACCCGCAAGGGTGCCCCACGGTCGGCAAGAAACACCACTGCCTCCTCTACCCAAAGCGCGATATCAGACATACCCACAAAGTCGACTTTATCCACCGTGTCCGTTGGCTGATGGTAATCTCCATGGACACCGGCGAACAGGTGGATAGCGGGAATGCCATTATTTATAAAACTCACATGGTCACTACTCGCGATAACCTGGTCTGCCATGGTGGAGTTAACCCCTAGGGTAAATCCAATACCCTGTGCCATAAACGGCCACTCATAGGCGCTGTCCCCGCCAAATACCTGTAAGTCCCGGCCTTCCAGGCGACCAATACTGTCCATATTGATCATGGCAAAAAGATCGTTAGTAAGGTAGGGGCTGGGCGGGTTTTCGACAAAGTGCCTGGAACCAAGTAATCCAGCTTCCTCTCCGGTAAACGCAACAAAAATGATAGTTCGACCCGGGGTAAATGACCTGTTCAACTTGGCTGCCACTTCGATCAATACGCTGATACCTGAGGCATTGTCATCGGCCCCATAGTGGCTCTTACCGGCTTCAAATCCCAAGTGATCATAATGGGCCCCGACAATCACCGGCTTTGCGCTTAACTGAAGGTCACTACCAGGAATTATACCGACAACGTTGCGAAGCCTTACATCACCCAAATTCGGTACTGAATCAATCCATTCATGAATATAAGTGCCCCCCAGGGTTTGTAATCCAATTTCAGCAAATTGTTCGGCAATATAATTTGCCGCTGCATCTGCACCAATGGTATTAATTTTGCGGCCCTGCATTTTATCTGAAGCCAGGGTTAGAACATGACGTTGAAGCTGCTCAGGCAGGTATTTGGGAGGAAGTTTGGCCAGCGGTTCAATCGCGGGTAAATCCGCGAGTTGAAATTCAGCGGGCAATTCAGATGCCAACCACTGCATCGGCGAATCGGGGCTACTCCAGATACCTTTCACATCATTGGTTGGCTCATCCCCGATAAAACTTAAATAAGAATACATGCCGTAGTGAGGTAACTTTTCAATCATCCCTGGCATAGCCACCATGTCGTCCACATGAATCCAACCGATGGCCAGATCTTCGTTAGCGGGATGACGTGCAGTCAGCACAGTGCTTCTATTAAGGTATTCCACTGGCCTACCAGAAAGAGAAAGATATGCTTCGGAAAATTCCACGTCATAAAGTGACACGGCTTCCGCTAGTATTGATGTGAAGGGATTTTCCCTTCCTAAAACCCAAACAGACTTGTCACTGGGTAAGGATTCCAGATTTTCAGCCATTAGAAATTCAGCATTGACTCCGGCCGCAAAAGATTCAGCCAAGCGCATCCAGTGATCCCGATTTTCCAGCGGCAATATAAAACTGATATCCGCCGCACCAAACAATTGTCCGATGACCGGGGGAATTTCCTCTCGATCCAACTGCCTGAAAACATCAAAATACGGATCGACAACGACCGCCTGCAACTTAGCGTAATCGTCAGCCATAACCCCTTCAAATTTTTGCGAAAGTGCGATGTTGTAGAGTCGTGGCTGTTCTTCATCCGCATAGTACAGTGCAACAGGAATATTAAGATTGTATGGCTCACCATCATGTGTCTGTGCAAACATAATCCGAGCCTGGTTATCATTGGCCTCATCGACGTACACTTCTAGTTGCGGTGCCCCAATACGATTTACCCACTGATCAAAAAAAGGTTGTAGATCACGCTGTACCAGTTCAGAAAACAGCTGAGCTATCTGATTAAAGCCGACCGGTTGGAATAAGTATTGGCTATAAAGCTGATTTAAACCCGCAAGGAAATTTTCGTCGCCAATTTCCTGCCGTAACATATGCCAGAGCATCATTGTTTTGCCATATCCTACTGCCTGGGATGCCGCCGAGTTCCGAGAAGTAAACTGATTCAAAGGAAAATCAGTTCCCTGGGCTACATAGTTCTTGTACCGGATAAGATTGTCTTTTCGATATTCATGACCAAGCCCATTCATCTCCTGGAATAAGTGATCAGCAAGATAAGCCGTCAGCCCCTCGCTCCAATTACCGGAATCGTAGTCAGGATAAACGCCGTTGCCCCACCAGTTATGGAGTATTTCGTGGGGATAAGATGAATCGATAATAAAGGGAAAACGAATAATCTGCTGTCCCAAAAGGGTAAATGAAGGCATGCCATAACCGGTTTCCCAGAAATTTTCTATCAAGGCAAATTTGTCGAACGGATAGTCACCTAACAATGGTTCATAAAGGGCAAGGTATCTTTGTGTTGCATCAAGATACTTAGCAGCGAGGTTAGAATCCGGCTGCCGTAGAAAAACCAGCATCTCTATGTCATCTGACTGCACTGAATAACGGGTAAAATCAGCCGCGATCAGATAAATTTCCTCCATAGGGTTTGATTCTACCCAGGCATTAATCCCGTTAGCAGACCCTTGGCTAACGGCCGTCCAGTTACCAGCGCTCGCAGCGAATTCAACTTTCAAATCAAAGGTCACCAATTCTGACTGAAAATTTGGTATCCACAAACTGGCGCCATTCAGATAAACACCCAGCTCAGAAATGATGCCTGAGGTTTCAGAAAAACTCTGTGAGTACTGAGTGGAATTTTGCTGGGTCTGTTGGAATATCGTTCCCTCATAAGTTATCGCAACCCGTTTGTAACTCCCTGGAATAGAGAGGCTGTATCGATTACTGTCTGCCGTATCAGAGCCGGTACTATTGATGCCCGAAGCCGTTGCTGAATCCGCCGATCCAAGTAAAGTAATCTGACCGGAGTTTTCAGTGATTCTAAGATTGTTGTTAAGCAGAAAACTGATATTTTTCGTGTCAGTTTCTTCTGGAAAGGTGATGGTATCGTCTACCGATAAATGTTGAGTATAAGGGTCAAGTACAACTCTTAAGCTGTGGTGTATAGTTTCGTTTTGTTGGGCAAATGCATTAGTGGTCAGCAAACTGATTGATATAAGCAGTGCTTGGATACAAACCCTAATTGATAACCTTGTCTGTATTTCCACCATGACCACAATCGTTCATCCTTAATCAGAGGTTTCCTAGTCCCAGCATTGCCCTGGCCCGCTGATCATTCCAGTCAGCCATGAATATTTGAGAGCTCTGATCGGAAGTTCGAGTGCTACTCCATGCCAGCTGTGTCCCATCCGGTGAAAACACCGGGAGTATGTCCGTACCTTCTGTATTGGTTACTCGAACCGGTTGGTGTTGGCCTTCCAGGTCAACGATAAATAATTCAAAATTAGAATTTCCAAGGACGTTACTGGAGTAAATAATGTAATCACCGCTGGGGTGAAAATAGGGTCCCCAGGATACTCTGGCTTCGGCGGTTAGCTGTCGCTGATTCGTTCCATCAACGTCCATGGTCCAGATTTCAGCGCTGTTACCATCAGGATTAAATCGTCGCCAGACGATCTTCTGATTGTCTGCACTGAAAAAAGGTCCACCATCGTAGCCTGGTGAAAAGGTAAGCTGCTGCAGATTGCTTCCATCCGCGTCCATGATATACAGGTCCATGAAGTAAGAGTTGTCATCTTCGAACAGTCTTTGCTCAGCCAAACTCAGTGTGCGCTGATAGGCTTCCCGATTTGATGCGAACAGGATTTTATTACCGTCTGATGAATAAGACCCTTCAGCGTCGTAGCCTGGTGAATTAGTAAGGTTAACTATTCTTTCACCCAGGAGATCACTTTGATAAATATCGTAATGCAAGTCGTAATCCCAGGCATAGGCACGTACCTCACCACTTTCGCGCATAGAAATTTCATCAGCTTGTTTCTTGATTGCATCAGGATCTTCGTGAGTGGAAGCAAATATTACCCGATCCATGGTGGGATGAACCCAGGAGCACGTAGTCAGACCGATACCCGGAGATATTTTGCTGGTGACACCGGTTGTTAAGTCTCTCAGGTAGATCTGATAAAAGGGGTTGTCGCCCGGCACTTCACTTTGATAGATAAACTTACTGCCGTCAGCGCTGAAATAGCCCTCGCCGGAACGTAGTCCATCAGTTACAAGCTGGTAGGTATTGCTCAATAGTAAGGGTTCATTATCGCCGATATTTGCTGCGGTCTGTGACGGTGGCTCTTCCTCTACCGTCGCGCCAGCCGTACCGTCGGCAGCGGTGTCATCTTGGTACTCGTCGTCATCTGACTGGGCTGCAACCTCGTTAGGGGACGATCCTTCGCCACAAGTAGTTAAAAACAGTAAAGCGGCAAATTGAATTATTAGTAAATTCAGGTTCTTTAATCTCATAGTAGATACCAATTTCATAATCACGGCGCTAAATCATTGCCGTTGCAAAAATCGAAGTTCTGTTTCTGCGGGAAAACTCCAAACAATCCCCCCGTATGTATGAATAATATGTTTTTCGCCGCGGGCAACCTTGTTGGCTGACCTTTCTGCGCCATTTTCAGCTCACTAACCATGCCATGGAATGCCTTTCCTGTATAGACCGGATCGAGGAATAGCCCCTCACTGCGGGCCAATTCGGCGATGATAGCGAACACCTCAGGCCCAGCTTTACCATAGCCGGGTCCTACATAACCATCAATTGTGTTAATCGGTAATTCTAGTACATCAATATCAACGTTATAACGTTCTCGCCACAGAATCAGATCACTACGAATCTTGCGTTCAAAGTAGTCAGCATCATCGCAGACATTGAAAGCTGCAATTTCAGCATGTAGTCCCATCAGGGCTTTGCCGGCAATGAGCCCCCCTTGAGTTCCGCCTGAACCAGTCGCAGTGACTATATAATCCGGGCAAATTCCCAGATTTTCGAAGTCCTGTTTCAATTCCTTGCAAGCCGCAACGTAACCCCATAAGCCAACCTCGTCACTGGCCCCAACCGGTATAAAGCACGCTTTATGCCCCTGGTTTACATAACTGTTCTGTAGTTCACTGGCAAAATCAGCATGACTGGACCATAGCTTAAGTGGCAGATAACTGATCTGGGCTCCGGCAAGATAATCGAGCATTAAATTCCCATCCGGCTCTTCGGGTTTTTCACCGCGTAGGATCAGGTGCACTTTTAACCCAAGACGCGCTCCCAAAACGGCGGTTGTTCGACAGTGGTTTGATTGCACGCCGCCACAGGTAATTAAGGTATCACATCCATCCTCCAGTGCCTGAGCTATGGAGAACTCCAGCTTTCTAATCTTGTTACCTGAAACTTCCATGCCGGTGAGCTCATCGTGTTTTACCCACACGGTGACATCATCAAACTGCTTGGAAAACCGTTCCAGGGGGGTGATTGGAGTCGGTGTCTGGGCTAGTTGTAGCTTGGGAGGCCACTCAAACATGGTTATTTAAGCCATAGTGTCTATAAGACAAGCTTAACCGGTGCTCGAAGATAATCGCTACAGAATTCATCTTTTTACCTGATATTTAAAGTGTTGAGATCGGTAATGCCAGTGCAGGATAAAACGATATTCGCGTTATACTGTTCCAACTAAAAACGGGATAACAGTGTCTGACCGTCATCCCGTTCTTACTGTTTATGCCTCAGTGAGTGTAAGGGAGCCCCTTGGCGCTTTAGCTCTTGGCTTCTTCCCACATCGGCTTTTCTTCCGGGCCTTTGTCCAAAGGCTCGCGAGCTTCTCCGAAAAGAAACAGATCGGTAAGCACAGCTCTGAGATGAATAGAGGCATTGAGATTATCAACAATCTCAGAACCAATTTTCTCCTGGGACAGTATAAAACCCAGGGCTGCACCTGCTTTGTTGCAGTCATCCGCTATTAGTTGTTCAAAATTATCAGCGCTACTGGAAAATTCTCCAGCAAGGCTTTGCATCGCTTTCAACATGCCTTCGATCGTTGGCCTGGCATGAGGTCCCGGACCTGTTTCAACATTGGCCGGTCTGCCCTGTGCTGCATAGGCCAAAAGAAATTCGTAGCCCGATTCTATGGTTTCAATATCTTCGTTTATCACTGTTATCCCAACTCAATTGAATGGTTAGCTAAATTCTAATATGCGGTAGTGAATAAGTGCCCCAGCAATGTCTGAGTAACTAAAGACGCGAGCTTTTATTGAGGGGCGCATTAAAAAGACTGGAATTGCCCCTGGTGTTAAAACCAGGGGCAATGCTTCATTCTGCTTCTTTAGGAGACCACTTACTGGTGTCGTGGTTAGCCGCCATTTCGTCCTCTGAAATCCAGCCCTTGAACATAGAACGGGTATAAAACAGTTTTTCTGGACGAAGAGCAAAATACATATGAGTCCCAACCAGGGCGATCAGAGCAAGTGTTGAGAGTCCATGTAACAGAAACATTAGCCCAAGTTGACTCTCAGCCATACTGTTGGTTCGGTCCCAAAATGGCGTATCGATCTGTAAAAACAAAATAACACCAGTAACAATTACGGTACCTTGAACCAGAGTCATCGCCCAGTGCATTCCTTTTTGTTCAAAGGAATACTTGCCCGGTTTCTTGGCCGAATCAAAAGGTTCGCCAAAATCCTTGGGGCTCATGATCATCGATTTGAAATCCTGCCAGAACGAAGCGCGTATAATATGAAATACAACCACAAAGGTCAGAATTAGTCCTGAAATCCAATGAATATTCAACCACGCAATACGTAAGCCGATAATTGGTGCGACCCCGGTAACAATAAGGGCAAAAATGGTCAGTGCCATTATCCAATGAAAAAGCCGGTCAATTACATCGTGACGGCTTACCCTGCGCCCTTCGGCGGACGGCTTATCCATTTTCTTATTGGCAAGTGCGGCCATAATAACGGCGTGTGCAACCAATAAAACTAACACTGCAACTGCAACAACCCAAAGCAAATCCCAAGATACTCCAAGGATTACTTCCTCACCCCAAACATCGCGTTTATAGCGAACAATCTCACCCACGGTACGTCCCCTCTATTTTCTTTTTATAAAGCTAATTGTCAAATCAATAATCTATTAGCCACGAATTGCACGTTTAACCAAATTTTCCATCAACGGTATTTTGAAATGATTATAATTTAATGCCCGGGCACCCTCTGTAGCCAAAGGTGCCACCTGGTTTGCTGTTTCCTCAGAACGTGACATGCCTATTACAGCTTCTTCCACACTGGTCAGTCGGCGTGGAACACACTCAACAGCACCACAGGCAAAGCGCGCATCTTCTATCGTACCGCCAGAAACTTTTATCGCCGCCGCAATATTGACCAAGGCGAAATCCCAGACATTTCTGTCAGCTACTTTTTCAAAGTAAAACTCTGCATTGGCCCAGGTGTTCGGAATGCGCACAGCTGTGAGAATTTCTCCTTCTCGCAATACGGTCATATGAACAATGTCCACGGCAGGTCCAATAAAATAATCCTCCGCCGCAACCAATCGTTCCCCTCTTTCTCTGGTGATCACCATGGTTGCATCCAGTGCGACAAGGGCCGGAGCAGTATCAGAAGGACTCACTGCCACACAACGACTCGCGCCAAAAAGTGCATGCTCGCGATTCAGCCCTTCAGGTGTATCCGCGTAGCAAGTATTTCCGCCAGCTCGATAACAATCAAGGCCCCGACGATAGTACCAGCAACGGGTATCCTGGTTCAGGTTTCCGCCCAGTGTTCCCACGTTGCGGATCTGTGGACTGGCCACTTTACCGGCAGCACTTGATAGAATCGAGTAGCGAGACTGGATCAACGGGTCATTGACTATTTCTGTCAAGGTTGTAAGTGCACCGATTTCTACCCCATCGGCGGTTTCTGTGATGCCTTTCCAGGCATCAATCTTTGTCAGTTCAATCATTGCGCTGGGCGTTTTATTACGATCCTTAAGCCAGCCAAAAGTATCCTGACCTCCGGCTAACAACCAGCCATCCTGGCCCAATGTGGCGGCCAGAGCCAATGCATTTTCTTCATCGGTAGGCTGATAAAGTTCAATATCGGGCATTACATCATGTGAAGTGGCTACCATATCAACCTCGGAAATTGTTTTGCGCAAGAGGCTTCGCTGCTTCGGAAGTTCCTGCCAGATGGTTAATGATCATATCAGTTGTAACGGGGGCAGCATTGAATAAATGCCCGCCCAGTGCATCTGCGATTGCGCCATTTAATGCCGCTGACACTGCACCCATGGCGGGTTCGCCGATACCCCGTGCACCGACAGGATTTTCCGGATCAGGCAAATCAACCCACCCGGTTTCTAACTGTAGCGGTATGTCCAGAATCGTTGGTATTTTGCTTTGCCAGTAGCCAGTACTGGCAGGCATACCGTTCTGTGGATCATAGAGATGTCGTTCCAAAACAGACAATCCAACTCCCCATACTGCACCACCTCGAAGCTGGTTGGCCAGTCCTTGCGGATGAACCACCGTGCCGCATTCCGCTATGCTCACCATATCAAGTATATCGATTTTGCCTGTTTCCAGGTCCAACTCAATCTCGGTAAAGGTTACGGTAAATCCTGGTGGGTTATCGCTGTGACGGCCGTCTTTATAGAGGCCCATCATGGCTGATCCTGCCAGGCGAGAAACAGACAGCTTGGAAAATGCACTCATCTCTTCCGGGACTTCTGCTTCCCCCGTGAACTTACCACCCAATTCCATGGCACGCTGCGCGACTTGCGCATAAGTCATTCCCACACTGCTGTCACTAATCTGGAACACTCTCTCGTTCTCAATGTCATAATCCGCTGGCGCCCCACCTAAATCCATGGCGGCGATCTCTTTCATTTTAGCCAGCAGGTCCTGGGCCGCGCCAAAGTTGGTCCGGGTGTTGGTGAATATTGAGTTACTGCCATCCTGGGGTGAGGTCATGGGCAGGTGATTGTCGGTTCTGCCATTGATTACGTCAGTTCTATTCCAAGGCATTTTTAATACTTCTGCCGCGGCTCTTGAGGTTGAAGCATAAGAGTAAGTACCCAGGTTGCCTACACCATTATGCACTGCCAGTCGCCCGTCCGGCATCAGCCGTACAATACCGTCCATGCCACTTCGGCCAGCATTGTGATAGCCCTGTCCGATACCAAGTCCTATAACTTTACTGCCGTTACGCTGTCTGGATCTGGCTTTTCGCTCTTCCCAGCCAAACTGTGCGGCAGCTTGCTCCAGCGCTTCCGGCATATAGGCACTGGTAAACGGTGTGCTTCTTGGGCCACTCACGTCCCCAGTCTGGGCGGCATTCAGCTTGCGGATTTCCAGGCGATCAATGCCCAGCTCTTCTGCTGCCTTGTCCATAATCGGAGAAACTATGGCCATAATCTGGTTTTCACCTGGACCACGTTGTGCACCTCTATGGCCAGTATTAGTACCTATGGACGTGTTTCTAAAGCGAATTGCTTCAGTTTGATACAGCACACTCACGGCACCGGCGGCCGAGTTGGCATCACCACCACCCCCTTTACCGCCATTATCTGAAATGATATACAAATCCATGGCTGCCATGGTGCCGTCCTGCTTAAATCCAACTTTGATCCAACCTTGCAGACCCTGACGAGCGCCGCCAATTGTGAACTCTTCTTCACGGGTAATTCGCATCATCACCGGGCGATTGATCTTCTGGGAAAGCTTGGCCGGAATCGCCATGCTCGGAATACTGCTAGCACGTGATCTTTGACCGAATCCACCGCCTGTGGCTTCGTTGATGAAGACAAAATCTTCGATGGGGCAACCGACAATCTCCGCCATACCTTCAGCTATTGCCGTAAGGCTTTGGGAAGTACCGTGCAGATAACACTTGCCATTTTCCCAGTAAGCCATTGCGCTGCGCGGTTCCATCGACATATGCGGATAGCCGGCGGTGGAAAATGCAGTCTCATAGATAAAAGCTGATTCGCCGAAGGCTGCTCCCAAATCTCCATATTCCCATGTTTGCGCAGCTTCGGCAGTGGGCTCATTGCCATTTTGGAAACTGGTTACTTGGTCAGCGGTCCACTTATGTTGGGTAAATCCTTGACGGAAAACAAAGGTATTGCCTCCGGTATAGGCATCGGGTCCACCCTCCACCAAGCTGTCCAGAGGATCCAAGGCAAACGGTAACTGCTCGAAGGTAACGGCAATTTTCGAGATAGCCGTTTCCGCGGTTTTTTCGTCAATTGCTGCGAGCGCCAAAATCGGCTCACCTACCAAAGTAGGCTCGTTAGTTAAAACCTTTAATTGGGGGTCTTGAGTCTCACCCTCGGGATAAACGTCATCGGCGGTTAAAATGCCGAAAACGCCATCCATAGCCAGGGCTTCGGAAGCGTCAATATCGACAACTCGCCCATGGGGTATCGGGCTGGTCAGTAACCGCGCGTAAACCATGCCATCGCGGACATAATCCTCGGCGTACTTAATTCTTCCTGTCACCTTTCCAGGTACATCCTGTGGAACGAAGTCTTTACCTATATGCATATATGCCATGATGATTATCCTATTTGTGCTGCGCGCATAACGCCGTTGAGGTAAGAGTCATAAGAACCGCATCGACAGATGTTACCGGCCAATCCTTGTCGCGCTTCTTCGCGGGTGGGGTTGGGATTAGCCCGCAGTAAACCAACGGCGGCCATTACCTGGCCCGGAGTGCAGTAACCGCATTGCGGAGAAAGTTCTTCCACAAAGGCCTGCTGTACGGGATGTAAATCGCCATTGGGAGATTCTAAACCCTCTACAGTCTCTATTAGTTGATCTTTGACAGAGTGCGTAAGAATCGAACAGGCATAATTTGGTATGTCATCAACCAGCACCGTGCAAGCACCGCACTCGCCGCGATTACAACCTAGCTTAGTTCCGGTTAATCCCAGCTTATAACGCAAGGTAGATGCCAATGTTTCCTGTGGTGCAACATCCACGCTACGCATCTGACCGTTCACGCTAATTCGAATGAGACGTTCAACGGCACCTGCAGGTCGAGATTGACCGGTTGCCGTAAACCATAGCGTTGTTGATGTGACTGCTACACCGGAAGCGATTACTCCCTTGATGAAGCGTCTACGTGTTAATTTTGGATTCACGGCTTGTTCGCCCCCTGGATTTTAAAATTAAGAAATGGCGGTACAAAGAATAATTGGTGCTAGACCGGCAAGATTAAATCACCTAAGGGCATTTATCAAGTAATACAAACACGCCGCAGACGGCTTTAATTCTGGGCTTTCGGCCGGTGCTGAAAGATTAGAAAAGGCTGCCATGAAGGGTGTCAATTAGTGACGGTTAGACACGACTGACCAAGCAATGAACAACATGAGAATTGTCCGTCTTCTGGACATGAACCGGCAGAAAAACCAAAGCTAACCGCTGCCTTGCAGAATCAGCACTCCAATGCAAAAAACTGATCAGATATCACCTAGAGAATTTACATTTCAGATCCACTACAGACTGATTGTTTGGCAAAGATAGGCTTTACATTGGATACAGTTAGGAATCAAAACTTCAAGGGATTATTAAGCTATATCAACCAGTTAGCCAGATGACATGACAGTCAAATCGGGTTCTGAAACTTGACATATTTTCCCCCGATGTTATTGTTTCCGGCCCTATCCAAAAAGGCGCATTGAACCGGCATATTATGACCGGTAGTAGGGAAGGAGTTACAGATTGAAACCCCGGGCAACGTCAGGATACTCCAGCAGCTCACCATGCGCATACCAGTAAGGCATCTGTCTTGATTGGAAGGGGGACTCGCGGCATTTCAGCCTTTGCAGTTAGCAAGAATGACAGAATGCAGTAAAGTGCAGACGTCGGTCATTAGTAGCTACTCCTTGGTTTATACCCGTTAGTGACCCGGCAGATAGCAAGAGACAACTGGATAGATGAAAACAAATGTCATAGCTCCGCCAATTTTTGGGTTTCCGCCAAAAAACGGTTTGTACGATCCCGCCTATGAAAAGGATTCCTGTGGTGTAGGGTTCGTCGCCAACATTAAAGGCCAACCCAGTCGCCAGATAATGCTGGATGCCTACCATTTGAATTCACGAATGGGTCACCGTGGAGGTTGTGGCTTTGAAGCTAATACCGGCGACGGTGCCGGTATATTGATGGCATTACCTCACAGCTTTTTCAAAAAAATAGCCGAGCAGGAACTCAATGTAGTGCTGCCAGCCGCTGGAAAATACGCCGTCGGCATTATCTTTTTACCGCAGAACGAGATTGAACAGTTAAAGTGCCGTGAAACCATAAACCAAATTATAAATGACAAAGGTCAAACGCTTCTCGGCTGGCGCGAAGTCCCGATAGACCCCGATGGTGCGGATGTCGGACCGGCCGCCAAAATGGCACAGCCGAAAATAGAACAGTTATTCATAGCCGCTGCTGACGGTCTCTCTCAGGATGAATTTGAACGAATTCTTTACATAATTCGTAAACGATTTACCCATGTGCTGCGCGGCGATGCCTCCCTTACTGAAGCCAAACAACTTTATGCCTGCAGTCTCTCGACCAAGGTTATTGTTTATAAGGGCATGCTTACCCCAGGACAGTTGTTTCCTTTTTATAGGGATCTGACCAATCCTCATTGTGAAACACATTTAGCCATGGTGCATTCGCGATTCAGTACCAACACTTTTCCGTCCTGGGACCGTGCCCAGCCAAATCGATTCATGAGTCATAATGGCGAAATAAACACGCTGCGTGGCAACTTAAATCAAATGGTTGCCCGTCAAGGTACCTTGCAAACTGATTTATTTAAGGATCAGCTTCAGAGCCTGTTTCCAATCATCGATGCTGATTTTTCAGACTCTGGCGCCTTCGATGCGGTGCTGGAATTTTTACTGCTGGGCGGTCGATCTCTGCAGGAAGCGGTCATGATGATGATCCCTGAGGCTTGGCAATCAGATCACAATATGGACCAGGCCAAGAAAGATTTCTATGAGTTCCACTCTGCGATTATGGAGCCCTGGGATGGCCCTGCTTCAATTGTATTTACCGATGGTCAATACATCGGCGCGGTGCTTGACCGAAACGGTTTACGACCAAGCCGCTATTATGTAACCCACGACGACCGCTGCATCATGGCATCGGAAGTAGGTGTGGTCCATATCGAACCTGAAAATGTCAAACTCAAGGGACGGTTACAGCCAGGTAAAATGTTTCTCCTGGACTTTGAGCAGGGACGCCTGATCCCTGATGAAGAATTAAAACAAGCCATTGCTGGAAAACGTCCTTACGGAGAATGGCTGGCCAGGCAAAAAGTCCGTCTTGAAGACTTGCCCCAAGTAGGATCAACTCATCCCCTCGTTGCTGAGAACCTCCTATCCCGCATGCAGGCATTCGGTTACACCACTGAAACCATGCAGTTCATGCTGATTCCACTGGTAACCGAAACCCGTGACCCTTTGGGCTCGATGGGTAATGACTCCGCCCTGGCTTGTCTATCCGACATGCCGCGTATGATCTACGACTACTTCAAGCAACTTTTCGCCCAAGTGACGAATCCGGCTATCGATTCGATCAGAGAAGAAGTAGTGATGTCATTGGAGTGCTTTATCGGGCCTGAAGGCAACCTGCTGGAAACCACAGAGTCACATGCCCATCGACTGAGCCTGTCTCACCCGATTCTATCCAACAGCCAACTAGCCAGCATTAAGATTATGAACCACCAGGGTATGCGTACCAAGGTAATCGATATCACCTATGACGCTTCCGCTGACCACGGTTTTCTTAACGCACTGGACCGCATCTGCCAGGAGGCAAGTGAGGCGATCAGTGAAAACTTTGCCTTTATTATTCTTTCCGATCGAGCGATCACTCAAAACCGAGTGGCTATCAGCGCATTGGTTGCATGTGGGGCAGTTCATCATCACTTGGTGAGCAATCATTTGAGAACTCGAATTGGCATCGTGATTGAAACAGGTGAGGCAAGAGAAGTTCATCATCACTGCCTATTGACCGGCTACGGTGCTGACGCGATCAATCCTTATCTGGCATTTGAGGCCTTATGGAAGGCAAACCAAGACGGCATGCTGGGTGATAAATATGATGAAGAGTCTTTAGTTAGCGCCTACAAGAAAGGTGTCGCCAAAGGAATGTTGAAGGTGATGGCCAAGATGGGCATATCAACTCTTCATTCCTACAAAGGAGCACAAATTTTCGAAGCTGTAGGTCTGGCACAGGAAATCATCAATCGCTGTTTCGTAGGAACGGCGAGCCGGATAGAGGGCGTCAATTTTGCCGTACTGATTGAGGAAACAGAGCAGCGCCATCGTATTGGGTTCCCGAAGAATGAGGGTCAACGAATTTCGGTATTGCCTAATCCTGGAGAATTTCAATGGCGTAGTGGTGGTGAAACCCATATGTGGAATCCAAGCACCATATTTAATTTGCAGGTCGCCGCACGCAACAACAGCAGTGAAGCCTATAGTGAATTTGCCCGGCAAGCCAATGAGCAATCAACCAGATATTGCACAATAAGGGGCTTGTTAAAGTTCAGATCCGATGTAAACGAAGCCATCACGCTTGACGACGTTGAACCGGCCAGTGAGATTGTCAAACGCTTTGCCACGGGTGCTATGAGCTTCGGATCCATCTCTGCGGAAAGCCATGAAACACTCGCCGTGGCCATGAACCGGATAGGCGGCAAATCCAATACTGGTGAAGGGGGTGAAGACTCCGAGCGATTCAATCCCCTACCTAATGGAGATTCAAGGCGTTCAGCTATCAAGCAGGTGGCTTCGGGCCGATTTGGCGTCACTATCTGGTATTTAACTAATGCAGACGAATTACAAATAAAGATTGCCCAGGGCGCCAAGCCTGGGGAAGGTGGCGAACTACCCGGTCGCAAAGTGGATACAATCATTGCTCGCATCCGCCATTCCACGCCGGGAGTTGGCCTGATCAGCCCACCTCCGCACCACGATATTTATTCGATCGAGGATATTGCACAGCTTATCCATGATCTGAAAAACGCAAATCGTGCGGCTAGGATAAGTGTCAAACTGGTGTCTGAAATTGGCGTAGGCACCATTGCTGCTGGCGTAACAAAAGCAAAAACTGACCACCTGGTAATTGCCGGGCATGACGGTGGAACCGGAGCGTCTCCTCTCACATCGATCAAACACGCCGGCCTACCCTGGGAGCTCGGGGTGGCAGAAACCCATCAGACGCTGGTTATGAATAATCTGCGTTCCCGAGTAGTTTTACAAACCGATGGCCAACTTAAAACCGGCCGTGACATTGCTATTGCGACACTGCTGGGGGCAGAAGAATACGGTTTCGCAACAGCCCCGCTAATTACACTTGGCTGTATCATGATGCGTAAATGTCATCTGAACACCTGCCCGGTAGGTATTGCTACGCAAGATCCGGAATTACGCAAGAAATTCAGAGGTAAGCCGGAACATGTAGTAAATTACATGTTCATGGTGGCTGAAGAAATGCGCGAAATCATGTCCAGATTAGGCTTACGCACGGTTAATGAAATGATCGGCAGGGTTGATCTTTTGGCTGCCGATATCGCCGTTGATCACTGGAAAGCCAAGGGCCTGGATTTCAGTACCATATTACAACCCGCACAAAAATTATACCCAGGAACAGAAGTTTATCATACGATTCAACAGGACCATGGATTGGCTAAGGCGTTGGACAACAAACTTATCAAGCTTGCTGAGAAAAGTCTTAAAACTGGTGAAAAAGTTTTTATTGAACATGAGGTCATTAATACAAACAGGGTAGTGGGTACCATGCTATCAAATGAAGTCGCCAAGCGATTCGGTGAGGACATGCTGCCGGATGACACTATCAATATCAAGCTTATTGGATCCGCTGGACAAAGTATAGGAGCCTGGCTGGCCAAGGGTATTACCATCACCGTGGAAGGCGATGCAAACGATTATGTCGGCAAGGGACTTTCCGGTGGCAAGCTCATAATTTATCCACCCAAAAACAGTACCTTCTTAGCCGAAGAAAACGTCATTGCCGGCAATGTAATTCTCTATGGCGCTACCGGCGGTGAAGCCTATATCAGAGGAATTGTTGCCGAGAGGTTTGCTGTTCGAAATAGTGGAGCCAGTGCCGTTGTGGAAGGCATCGGTGACCATGGTTGTGAGTACATGACTGGCGGCAAAGTAGTCGTTCTGGGTAAAACAGGACGTAACTTCGGTGCTGGAATGAGTGGCGGTGTTGCTTACATCTTGGATCCTGAAGGTGAATTTTCCAAAATGTGCAACATGGATACTTTTGAGTTAGAAAAACTGACTACAGCGGCAGACATTACTGATTTGAAATCGTTAATCGAGAATCATCGAGACTATACAGACTCGCCAGTGGCTAAACGAATTTTAGACAACTGGAAAGAGTTTTTGCCTAAATTCAAAAAAGTAATGCCCACTGACTATAAGAGAGTACTTGACGAGCAGGCTGCTGCTGCCAGTGCAGCGTAATCAATAAACTCAGCAAAATCCAATAACTAAGGCGAATGAAAAAGAGTTTACAGAGAAGTATTGATGGGAAATCCAACTGGCTTTAAAGAGTTCGCTCGTGAAGTGGAACCCTACCGCGATGTAGGCGAACGATTATTGGACTATAAAGAGATTTATACCGAGCATCAGGTAGGACGCCTGACAACGCAGGGTGCCCGTTGTATGGATTGTGGTGTTCCTTTCTGTCAATCTGAGGAAGGGTGTCCGGTTTACAACCTGATTCCTGAATGGAACGATCTGGTATACCAGGATCAGTGGCAAGAAGCTCTCGAACGATTACACAAAACAAACAATTTCCCCGAGTTTACCGGACGAGTTTGCCCCGCACCTTGTGAAGGTGCCTGTGTACTCGGCATCAACGAACCCGCAGTAACCATCAAAAACATTGAATGTGCAATTATCGACAAAGGCTTTGATGAAGGCTGGGTCGTAGCCAAACCCCCTACCTTTCGCACCGGAAAAAAAGTGGTGGTAGTCGGTTCAGGCCCTGCTGGTCTTGCAGCTGCTGCACAGCTGAACCTCGCTGGGCACGAGGTCACGGTTTACGAACGTGATGATCGTATTGGTGGGCTGTTGATGTATGGCATACCTAACATGAAATTGGAAAAAGAACTGGTTGACCGACGGGTAAAACTGCTGGAGGAAGAAGGTGTCAATTTTGTAGTAAATGCTGATGTTGGCGGAACCGGTACTAACGCGTTAGATGTTGATAAGCTGTTACAGGAATCCGACGCGCTGTTGTTAGCAACCGGCGCTACAACTCCACGGGATTTGAAAATTCCCAATCGGGAAATTTCCGGCGTTCACTTTGCCATGGAGTATCTTCATTCCAATACCAAAAGCCTGTTGGATTCCAATCTCGAAGACAAACAATTTATCAGCGCCAAAGACAAGGATGTAATAGTTATCGGTGGAGGTGACACCGGCACTGACTGCATTGGTACCGCAATGCGTCACGACTGCAAGTCGCTAGTAAACTTCGAAATAATGGCCAAACCACCGGTGGACAGACCCGCAGACAACCCCTGGCCGTTGTGGCCAACTATTTATCGTGTGGATTACGGGCATGAAGAAGCTTCCAGCCGTTTCGGTAATGATCCCCGTGTTTATTCAATCTCTGGAAAAGAATTTGTTTCCGATGAAGATGGCAAGTTGCTTGGCATCAATACTGTGGAAGTTGATTCTAACTTTAAGGAAATTCCCGGCACTGTTAAATTTTGGCAAGCTGACCTCATTCTGCTTTCAATGGGTTTTCTGGGACCTGAGCATTATGTCAGTGATCCGCTATCGATTGAGCTGGATCAGCGCTCCAATTACCTGGCTGAGTACGGTAAATTCCAAACCAACCAAGAAAAAATATTTGCAGCAGGAGACTGCCGCCGAGGACAGTCACTGATAGTAAGAGCGATCGATGAGGGTCGCAAAGTTGCTGATGAGATTGGCAAGTTTTTGACTAGATAGTTTGATAAATAGTATCGAATCCCCTAGTCCAGGGGCTGATCAATTAGCCTGTACAAATGGGTAAGGGCAGCATAGCTTCCCGACCCCGAATTCCTATTTGTGCAAAATGTGCGAAGAGTGTTTAGCTATTGATTTGAGGTTCCCTAGTTATCAGTATTGATTTCCAATGGCGCATAGTAAGCGCCGCCAGCTGCTTCAATCTCATCCCGTCTTGCCCTCCATTCTGGTCCCGCTGAACCACCTTCTTCATACAGTAAATCCTGACGCAGATAATTCCAGCTGGTGGGATCCAAATTCTGGGCCATGGTCCAGTACTGCTCGGCTTTTTCATCATTGCCATTGGTAAAATAGTAGGTGCCGAGTCGAAAAGCAGGCTGCGCCTGTTCGGCTTCAGGGGTTCTTTGGAAAATACTGTCTGTTACTTTTTCCCGATCCCACACGTATTCACTTTCGGCACCTTTGGCTACCCAATCCCTGACAATCGGCACGTAGTCATCGGTGCCAAATTGACCATCGAAATGGGTCTTCGCGTAAGTCCCTTCATTAATCCTGGCAATCATACCGTTCTCATCAATCCAGACTGCTGAAGGAACATTCACCAAGTTATACAAAGCACTGATGTGATGATTAACGTCAATAATGGAGGTATAGGTCACCTTTGCATCATCAAAGATGGATCCTGCCGCCTCTTCGCCACCTGAGTCCTGAGCAAAAGAAATAATTTCGAATGTATCAGACTTGAGTTCTTCGTAAATTGACTGCCACACGGGCACGTCTAGACGACATCCTCACCACGAAGCCCAGGTAAGCAACAATACCTTCTTACCTTTAAAGTCTGACAACCTGACAATATTGCCGTCACGATCAGGAAGGGCGAAATCGGGTGCTTCTCCACCTTGAAGAAAAGACCGTCTCTCTAATGGCATGGCACCGAAACTCCAAACACCATCATTGTAATCAGTTACGCTGGCCTGTTGCAGAATATCGGCCAATTCACTGACATTGAACCAGCCCTGATCCTGCCGACGGACAAACAGTTCGCTGTCCCTATCTTGAAGCACTGGAATGCAGAGAGCCTCCAGGCATACGCCTTGGGGCTTTAGTTCAAAATCATTGATTCTAGTTAGGTCCTCAGGTTTTACCCAAAGGTCTGTTGCATCCGGTAAGGTTTGCTCAACTTCAACTACTCGTTCGTTGTAAAGCACAGTCGCACTCTGTGAGTAGGCAAAATTACCCAAAAGCAAACCTGTCAGTAATACCATGGGTAGCTTCTTCAAAATTGACATCAACAATTGCTCCATTGATTTCTGTTAAGTTTTAGAACGACTAATAAATTGCGGTGACATCCTAGCACTTTATAGGATTACTGGGGAGCAGAACTGTAGGTCGTATCAAAATAACGATCCAGCTCGTCCAGTGCTCTACGGCGAAAATTCGAACCCTGACCAACCTCTACACCAATTATCTGGTATTGCTGGGCTTCCACGTCGTATTCAGGCCAGGCGGGTAAATCAGTGTGATTGGGATTGCCAGTGGTAGCAAATTGAACCCAGTAATCACCCATTAATTCTGCAATATCTTTGTCTGTCTGACTCACGTCATCTGACAGGGTATTAAATACATAACGTAGCTCCATTGCATGAGGAGCACGCTGGGCGGGATCACGCAGGTTCCGGGTAAACAGGTACATGAAACTGTCAGCTGAGGATCTTGCCATTGCATTTAAGATTTCCCGGTTAGGCCGCGCGAACAGTGAATCAGTGCTGTAATCAACCTCCTTGGCAAAGACATCCTCATCGGTTTCTCCCAGATAGTACCTGGCCAGCCGCTGTCCAGCTCGGCCCCACTCCTGCATCCTGACATTTATCTGCTCGTCCAATGTGGCAAAAGTGTTATTGGGTCTAACAAAGAACAATCCCTCACCATCATTAATTCCTGCCAATAGTGGCACTGCGTTGTGGGAACCTTCGCGAAATATTTCTGCCGGGGATTTTGGCAGCACCCAGCCATCTTCAGTCAAAGACACTTGGAACCGCATGCTCATAATGTCTTCTGCCGATAAACTGCGCATCGTAGCCAGTAAATCATCACCATTCGATATACCCAATTCATCCAGTTTAGCGGTAATAGCCCGGTGCGCCTTGGCTTCTGAACTTTCGGTAAACCCGTTATGAAATTTCAGATGAGTTACATTGGTTGAAGTAATCCAGGTGCTTTGGGAAATCGCCTTGTGAAAAAGACCCTTGGCCAACGGTGTAGCAAGCAGTGCATAAACACTTGCTCCTCCCGCAGACTCTCCAAAAATAGTTACATTATCGGGATCTCCACCAAAGCCTGCGATGTTGTCGCGAACCCACTCGAGGGCAGCAATATGATCGAGTATGCCGTAATTACCTGAAACGCCTTTTTCTGACTCGGCAGAAAGTGCAGGATGGGCCATGAAACCAAACGCGTTCATTCGATAATTAACTGATACCAACACTACGTCTTTGTTCGCAAACTCAAAACCATCGTAGGTACCGCTGCTGGTGGCTCCGCTGCTCCAACCGCCACCGTGTATCCAGACCATGACGGGTAGCTTGTCCGTGCTGGATTCAGCCTTGGTCCAGACATTAAGATAAAGACAGTCTTCACTCATGTAAATATTGCGTCGTTGCAGACAGGCTGGAGCAAAGTCGTCGGCCACTTTTACCCCCTGCCAGGGAATTGGGGGTTGTGGAGATTGCCAGCGCAGGTCTCCAACCGGAGGGGCCGCGAAGGGGATACCGCGAAACACGGTTACCTCTTTTTCCAGTGCTACACCTGACACCTGCCCACTGGTCAATTGAACCGGTTGTTCAACTGTGTAGGCGGCGGATGAAAAAAGAATCAACAATAATGGGATTGAATAAATCAATCGCGTGAATAAGTTATTCATAGATGTTCCCGTAAACTATATCCAATGTGTGTTGAACTACCTGTCATTGATTGACTTTATAGCAGTCTTCTAAAGGCAAGGATAAAAGCTCAAGTGTTAAAAGTCGACTACTGGGGAGATGAGATAGGATGCTTACGGTAAAAACTAAGCCAGACCCTGAGATATCCCCACAAATATTCAAAGATCGTTAGTTTGATTTTTGTTGAGTGACTGGCAATCCATGAAAAAATAGGGGTCATACCTCATTTACCTATCCAGGGATGTCTCTTTATATCACCTGGCCGCGAAGCTGAGTCACCTGGTCCCTGTTCGCACGGTCACATATCCTTCACTTTAGC
>SMVB01424171.1_pt1 | contig 21284 bp, 47 predicted proteins | sample 2456461 | NCBI WGS metagenome assembly SMVB01 (sample SAMN11095934, study PRJNA526329) | marine sediment metagenome | biome: Marine sediment; feature: Surficial sediment; material: Deep marine sediment; isolation source: Hadal surficial sediment | place: Pacific Ocean | collected 2014-05 | depth...
AGAATGAGCGATAAGTACGTCGAGGGATCCTGGTACGACGATCCCGATGAGGTTGCCAAGTTTGCGCGGTGGTTTTTTGAGGGAGCCACCGCGCGGGCGGGTGAAGTAATCGACGTGTTCGAGAAGCCCTGGAAATGGGATGAGGAATATCAGGGCATGGAGGCCGATCTGAAAGCCGAGCTCGAAGAGAGTGCTCGGAGACGCGCTGAATGGCGCAAGGAACATCCAGCCGGCAACTAAAGGAACGAGGAAGAATGAGCACAAGAGCAAGAGAGCCCGGGACCAACCCGATCCCGGACGGACAGTACCGAGTCGTCACCGACGAGGGTGACTATTTCGTGACCGTGAAGGGCTCGAGCGTGGCGATAGATTCCGCCATCGGGCTCGACGGGGAATCGACCGATTGGAACCAGGAGGACTACGCGCGGATCTACGGAATGATCCGGTTCCGGGTCGCCTGGATCCCCCTCGAGGTTGGCGGGGTCTTCGCGGGAGCGGTTCAGGTCGATCATTTGACCAATGAGCAAGTCGATCAGGTTCTCGGGATCTTCGAGAAGGGGGAGGGATAATGGGCGCTCACCACGTCGATCCTCCGGACCCAAAGACCTACGGGCTCGATACGGGGTGCCGGTGCTCTGAGTGCGCCGAGATCCACGCGGAGTTCATTCAGGAATTCGACTTCTGGCCCTCGATGACCCACGCCGAAGGGCAGGAGCTCAAAGAGCGGAGAGCCGATAACGAGCGATCGTGGGAGCGCGTCTCGAGAATGGAGCTCGAGGACAAGCCCAACCCGCGGCACAATCGGATATGAGCCCCGCGCACCTTCGGAAGATCTTCCCCCGGAAGTGTGAACGCTGCGACAAACTCGCCACCGCGATCCTCCACAACGCTCGGAACGCGGAGATCGGGGCTTACTGTGCGATCCACGGACAACCGGCTCTCAAGTCGTTCCAGAGATCGGAGGGAGAGCTCAAGTGACCAAGGACGAGCTACTCAAACTTCTCACCGAGATCCTCGAGGCTGCTCCGCCGGCCATGCTTCGGCACAAGAAGGGGATGCTCTCGAGCACGTCGTTTCGGAGGATCCGACTCGTCGGGGACGATCTGAGAATGGCTGTGGATCTGGCTATCGAGATCGTCCAAGCGACCCCCGCCAATCGCATCGAGCAAGCGTCTGAATCGATCGAAGGGCGCTACCCGGGACGGCCCGACTAGGTAAACATACGTTTGCTTTCCCTGGTAAACGTAGTAGTATATAAGGGTGAGCGAAGAGTCCACCAAGAAGGGAGCCCCCGGGTGCCATACATAGAAGCGGACGTTCTAGCGGAGATCGAAGCGGCGGAGGCCGCGGTCGGTACGGAGGCAGCGGAGGAACTGTGGGACGCGATAGCGGCCACGGACACGGAAACGGCGGTGGTCGCGTGAGTGCCGTCGCTGTCGCCTTCGCCATTTTCTTCGGCGGGTTCTTTGCCGCCGCGGATGAGATCCCGGTCGGTGTCCCCACTGTGGTCGCCATCGAAGAGATCGTCACCGGGGAGATTTACGGATGAATCAGTCAGCCATCGAAGCCATGAAGGGGGGTGAACAAATGATAAACGTGATAGTCACGAAAGACGGAGAGCGGATCTCGGAGCCCATGAGCCCGAATGATGCGTTCGCCTTCGTACTCAACCACCAAGGACAGTCCTATGAGTACGCCATGAAAGTCGGCGGCTACGGGCTCGAGTACGAGATCACCACGGACAAGGAAGAGGATGAATAACCCATGCTGAACGTCTCATTTATCGACAAGAAATCCAAGGACAACCCGCCCTACGCGGTGTTCACCGGGACGATGTTTGGAGGACCGGCCACCTACAAGGTGCTCAAGAAATACAAGAACGACGATAGCGCGGAGTATTCCGCGTGGTTCGTGGTCGCGGTGACCCCGGCCACCGGAGAGCTCGGAGATATGGGAGATACCTACGTCAAGGACGTGGTTTCCAGCTTCGATCTTTCGGAGGTTGACGGTCGAGATCCCACGGTCGAAGAGTTCGCGGAGATCGCGAGCCTGCGGAGTGCGTTCACGTCGGACGGAACCTCTGAGGTTTTCACCATGAACGAGATCATGGCGGGAGCGAAGCCCACCAAATGAGCCTGCGCGAGATCATCGAAGAGTCAGGGGGACGGATCGAGCTCATCGAAGTCGAGCCGTTCCCCGGGAAGGGAAGAGAAATGGATGACACGGAGATCCGACAGATCAAGGGAGCGAAGAGCCTTCGCTACGAGATCGTCCACAACGGGACGGTTTACGCGCGGGTGATCTCCCTTCCGCTGGCCGAGCGGATCCTCGAGATCGTCGTGGAGACTTCGGCCAACGCGGAGAAAGCGATCAAGTCGCTACTCACTGAGTAACGGCCCCGAGCCCGAATCCGGAGCTCCCTTTCGCGGGGGGTTTCGGTTCAGGATCGACTAGAATTAGGAGTGGAAGGGAGCCCGAAATGGCGGATGAATACTTCGAGGGAGACGAGGGTTGGGCGGTGTATCGAGTCACCCGCGACCCCCTCAAGATCTACTACCTCGAGTGGTCTAAGAAACGCTGGCGACAGGACAACTCGATGGCCGAGGTAATCACTCGAGTCGGCGGGGAGCAAGAGATCGAGGACATAACCCCGGAGCGAGCTCGAGAGATAATCACCGCTCGGTTTAACGTCTCGATGGCGGAGGCCTTGGTCCCCCTCTAGTTCATCTTGAACGTCCCCGGGATCTCGTCCAGTCTCGGCGGGAACGGAACCTCCGCGGAGATCGCCCTCATTTCTGCGTCGAACTTCTGAGCCAGAACTGTCTCCGGTTTGAGAACTCGCCACTTGTCGTAGATCCCATGAAGTAGGGGTTCCTTCACAGCGAAACTCGCCGGCGTGTGGAATTGGAGCTCGAACGTGAACCCCTCCGGAGTGTTGAAGGTGTAGTTCGAGCCCATGTAGGAGTTCCCCTTGAGCCAGTATTTCTTCGCCTTGTTCACCGTGAACCCCTGAGCCTTGAGCTCGTTGATCGAGCGGATCATCCCGTCCGCGAAGTTCTTCTCCTCGAGAACCATCGTGTAGCGGAGGGAGTCTTGGATCTGCCCCGCGGCTTGGGATGCGGACATTCCAGGCCCGCCCTTTTTCACCTTCCCCGCGATCTTCCGCTTGAGCGATTTGATCTTCTTGATCTTGAACTCGAGCCCTTCCATTCGGCCACCGACCCTCCCGGACATTCCCCTCATCCGAGCGGTTACCGCCGCCTCCGCCGCCTTCGCTTCCTCAAAGATCCGGTTCGCTTCGTCCTCGACCTCTTGGGGAGTAACCATCGTGTCGATCGGTGAGAAGAGCTCTTGACAGCGGCAGTTGGCGATGTTCTCGATCGAGCCGCCTGGATCTCGAGGGTATTGGAGCTCTTCCCCGCCCACGATGTAGGGGGACTCGGATCCGGTGATCTGGCCGTCCGCGAGCGCGTGGGCTTCTCGAACGCGGTTGTCCTGCATCGAGAGCCATTCCTTCTCGAGCAAGACCCCCGATTGGAGAGCGGCTTCGTGAGTACCAACCGCGGTCGAGCTCATTACGTTATGCCGAGCCACCGACGAGGAACGCGCGCCCGGTTGCTCATCATCCTCGCCGGCCCAATCCGAGAAGAGAGCGGCGACCCCGACCGAAATGAGGAACCCAAGGAAGATATCCCGGCTTTCTTCCTCTTCCTCCGCTGGCCCAAACCCCGATTCAATCGTCATTCAGAACCCGCTCCACGGTCGCCTCGATCCTCCGTCGAGTGTTGGCGACGATCGCCTCCGCGTTCTCTTCGGCGTGCCGGCGGATCAACTCGAGGGTCCGGACAGATTGCCCCAAGGCGATCCGCGCTGGATCGAAAGGCGCGAGTTCCTCGAGGGTCCGATCGAAGTAGATCTCCGCGTTCGCTGTCCAGATCCGGGTCAGAACGACCGTCCACTCTTCGACCGAGATCGCCTCGAGTGCCTCTGTGAGTCCCCCGGTTCGGAGCGCCTGAGCTACGCGGCGGGCTTCCCTCCGGAATTGCCGGCGGATCTGTGGAGTCGTGGTTTCCGAGAGTCGAGTGAGCTCGTTGTCTACGGCGCGCCAACGGTCGGAGCGTTGCTGTAAGACCCTATTCGCGGGACGAGTGTCAACCACTCACAAGATCCGCGAGCTCTTCGTCGGTGAGCTCCGTCTCCCCATTGGAGCTCGGCGCGGGTAGGAGGGATTCAGCGTCTCGAGGGATCGTCATGGAAGTGGCGGGAACGATAAACACGTCGTCGTCCTTAGTGACCTCGAGGCCGAGCTCTTGACGGGCTTCCCCTCGAGTGGAGACTCCCCCCTGGTATCCAGCTACCGCGGCGGTGGTCTGCTCCACGCGGTTGTCTTGGAGAGCCTTTACAGCCCGAGTGTCCTTCCGGAAGACGCGCGCTCGGCTCCCCTCGAAATCGGGGATCAGGAGCGATTCCGTGATCTGAGCTCCGAACCGTCTCCACAGGGGGACCAGCTTCCCGGTTGTGAAGTCGCGGATCAGGGCTTCCCCTTCGGATTTGCCCGACGAGGTTTCCACACCTGCCCCGAATCCAGCAAGGATGGCGGGAACCTCGAGGACCGACGCTACGCGGTGTTCAGCGTGGAAATGGAGGGTCCGTAGGTCAAGCTGTTGTGGATTGAATGACGCAATCGTTACGTCGAAGGGTCCAGTCGTGACCAGCGTCGAGCCCCGATTATGGCCTCCGAACTCTTCGGAAGCGGTGGCCTTGATCTCTTTCGCGGCTTCCTTCCCCGGATATTCGACTCCCTCCGGGAGCACCTTCGGAGTGAAGATCAGACCGGGAATCCCCATTCGTTTGAGAAGGGCGGTCTGGAATTGGCCCGCGGCCTCATCCCCGACGAGCTCCCGGAGAACGGTCCGGATCGGAGCGAAGCCGTGGCGTTGGTCTTCGTCGTCCAAACCGAGCAAGCGGAAATGGATCACGTCTTGAGGTAGGAAGTTGGTTTCGACCCCGTTGATCGTGTAGCGGAAGAGCCCGATATAGGGATCATCGGGGACGGTCATTACCTCCGTCTGCCCACCGACCAAGACCGGCCCGGACCATCCGCGAGTGGCGAGCGGTTCCATGAGAGACGGGATAACCGGCCAGAGCTCCCGGACGAGCCCCGCGGGGGAGCGGTTCTTGATCCAGTACGCGTCCCCGGAGATATGAGTCGCGGCCACGACGTACTGCTCGAGCTCTTCCCCGAGCATGTGGGGGTTTGGCTTTTGGAGTAGAGAGACGAGGTTGTGGGGAAAGGCTTCCTCTCCGAACTCTTCCGGTCCCTCTGAGATCTCAAACACCTTCCCGGGGGGTTCAGGAAAACGGTTCTTGAGGACGTTGAGAGCACCAACGACAGCGGAGTTGCGAGATCCGTCTCCGATCTCTCGAACGTCAGTGAAGCCCGACTCCGTATCCCAACCGTAGGGCATGATCGGAAAGTTCATCGACGTAGTGCTTAGGTTTGGATTGTCGAAGTTCTTGCGGAGATCTCGGAGGAACGTCCCGGGGCTTCGAGCCATCCGCCGAGTCTAAGCGGTCAGGTGAAGATCTCGCGGAGCCACGCTGCGAAGGCGAGAGCTCCAAGAGCAACGATCACGTCCCGAGTCCACTTCCGCAAATGTCTCAGGCCGATTGGAGATTCCGAGCCACTGAGAGCATGAACGAATAAGGGGGATTGGGAGTGTCCCGCCACGGAGCCCGTTTGATCGTCGTCGTCTTGCCTTTGTGGAAGCTCATAATCCCCCACGTCTCCGGGAAGTTGTCTGTGATCCCTCCGGTGAGAACGTCAGTGGGAGCTACGAGAAAGAACTCGTTTGAGAGCGCGAGCGCGACTTCGCATTTCTCGGGTTGGTCGAGCTCACGGCGGAGATCCGACCTCGAGGCCTTGACCTCGTAAGCCACGCGCCGGTACTTCTTGCTCGGCCAAGTGTGGAGAGCGAACGCGTCGATCCGTTGATCCGACGCGGCCCTGATAATCGGGTCGATCGAAGTGCCTCGCAACGGGAAGAACCCTGTGGAGATCCGGACCTCTTCGACGTAGATCCACGCTTTAGAGAGCCCGTTGGCTTCGTAGGCGTGTCGCTTCTTGAGAGCGTCGAGAATCGATCGAGTGATCTCCCATCCGGAATCCAGATCCGGGTTCACGACGGAAAGGGGTCCGGTCTTCCCATCCCTTCCCCCGCCTCGAGGCGCTCCAAGTCTCGAGCGTGAGCGGTGACGGTATGGCCCAAGGCTCTCCGGAGTCGGTTGATCTCGGCCACCTTGAACGTGGATCTCATCCCGCCTCTCTTGGTGTCATCGCAAAAGGCGATATTCCCGCGGAGGTAGTGGACTTCGATCGAGCGGTGGCATTTGCGGCATATCGGCCAGAGCGGTTCGGCCATTTCGGGGCTCCCTTCGTCGGTCCCCACTTTAGACCGCGCCCCATTCGATCTGAGTTATGACCTCGACGGGATCCGTCCAGAAAAGCATGACCACGGTATCCCCGCTGTCCGGGCTCCGCCCTAGTCGCCTCTTGATATCGACCTTCGGCTCCAAGCGTTGCCGGCCACCGGAAGTAATAGAAAGCCATTTCGGGGAAGCGAGATCCCCGAGAAGCAAGTCGTCCGGGGGGAGCGAGATCGGGGTTGGGTTATCAGGATGAAGGAGCTCCCGGAGGTTCCACCAGGCCGCGGATCGTTTGTTGACGAATCGGAGCTCCCCGGATTCGTCTGTCCAGTCGGTCGCCTCCGAAGCGTTAAAACCGACAACCTCCGCTCCCTTCGTTCGTAGCTGGCCGACCACTCCCGCGCCGACTCCGATCGAGTCTATGACCACCGGGATCTTCGCCGCTCCATATCCGGTCGCCTTCCAGACGTGGCCCACGGTGGCCTCGAGCCCCTCACCAACCGCGCCCTTCTCGTCGTGATACGCGAGCCTTCCGACCCGGGTTCCGTACAGCTTCGCGATCACGGTTTGATCCTCTCCGGTGTCTGCCACGTCCACTCCGATCTGAGTGAGAACGTGAGTCTTCTCTTCCTCCCAACGGGCCATCGCCGCCTCGATCCAACCGAGCGGTATCGCCGCGTCCTCCGAACCCGCAAACTCGGCCTTGACGTAGGTCCGATACAGCGGGGAGTCCTCCCCCCATTGTTTCCCTCGAGCATCGACCCATTCCTGAGTGATCCGTCCCGCCTTGAGAGCTCGCTCCGTGGTGACGTGGGTCGTATGCCATTCCTCGTAACCGGGAGCTCGAGCGTGGATCTCATGGAAGCGGCCCGCCGGCTCCCCCGGCACCGAGAGCGCCAGAATCAGCTTGTGGCCCGGGTCCGAGAAGTACCCCTCGATCGCATCCCATGATTTCGCTGGAACCGCCTTCGCCTCGTCCACGATCGTTAGGAGGTTCTCCGCGTGCGCGCCTTCGATCAGGTCCGGGTTGTCTGAGGCCACTCCGAAGGCTTCCCCGGTGTTGAGTTTCAGGCTCATTACTTGGAGCTCGAGGTTGGTATACCGCGGCCTTCCGAGCTTCTGAAAGTCGATCGCTCGAGCCCATTTGTGGATCTCAGGCCAGAGGAACTTTATGAGTTGCCGCCATCCCCCCGCCGTCGTGACCACCTTCCAGTCGAGCCCGTCGAAGGTGTTAGCGAACCAATGGACGGCTATCGCTGCGGGAGCGGTCTTCCCCGCGCCCCGGGGAGCTCGAGTTGCCTCTCGATGGTGGACGGCCAGATTGGTGAGCGTCTCTTCCTGGTATTCGGCCAAACCGCCGGCCTCTCCGAAGTCGAGGAAATCGTTAGCCCACGCGACCGGATCCTCTCCGTAGATCCTGCGAAGTCGCTCGGTCCTGTACCAGTCTTTGCGGATTTGCTGAGTGTTGATCTTGGTTATCAGATCGACGCGCGATAGAGCTTCGGCGGTGCTCACGTCCAGGACGGGATCGGAACCTTGGGAGTGATTGTCACCGGCTCGAAAGTGGCGATCTCTCGAGTGTCGAGGTTGGCGAGAAACGGGTGTCCGTCCGAGCCCTTCCGATAGCGGTGAACTGTCATCCGACCGTCCTCGAGGAAATCGATCCGGTAAACGTCGAGCCCGCTCAGATCGTGAAGGTTGAGAAACGTCTCCCATTCATCGAAGTCGTAGAGGTTCCCCGGTCGGAGAATCTTCCCGTTTCCGTTCCCGGGGTACTGGATCCGGACGTGGATCTCTTCGTTGAATTCGGCCTCATCGGGGGTCATGCGCTGGCCGTCTCCATGATTCTCTTCACGAATTCGGCCCTCTTCTCTTTCTCCCCTTCGTCAAGGAAGCACCACGACTCGATCGAGCCGTCCTCCATGAGTATCCCGGCGAAGTTGGATCCAGTGAGCCCACAGGGGGGAACGTCCGAAGTGTGGACGGCATAGGGGCTCCACTCCTGGATCTCGTTTGAGTGCTCGGTACAGGTAAAGCCGTTCTCCAAATCGGGATCCCAAAAGACGTGCATAACCGCGTCCTTGAGACAGAGCGAGGTTGGCTTTTCGATCGGCCCGCCCACGACCCGCGTGCACTTCCCGGGGGAGTAGGTGACTGGACCCATCGGAACTGGACTCATGCCACGCGCACCGGATCGGATTGGAGCGTCTTCCGGATCTCATCCCATCGAATCTCAGCGGTCGGTCTGTAAATCGTGTCCTTGCTATCCGGGACCACTCCGAGCTCTTTCGCCATCCGATTGCCCACCGCGACCACCGCGGCCATGTATTCGTCCGGTCCGGGCTCGCTGTAAAACTGGAAGTAGTAGACGTACCCGGGAATCACCATCGCGAGGGTGTGGGGGATCTCGGTGAGCGGGAGATCAAGTGCGGGATTGGTCGCCTGGTCGCTCATCATCCTCTTCTTCGTCCTCGTCGGGTCGTCTGAGTTGCTCGACTATACGCTCGAGCATCCGGTCGAATTGGGTTGTATCCGCGACCAGCTTCACGGTGAGAGGCGCGCGGCTCAATCCGCTTCGTCTTCCATTTGAGCCACTTCCCGATTCAGCTTGTCGAGCTCTTCCTCGAGAGCTCCGGTAGTGATCTCGAGCCGGCGGAGCGGCCCGTAGCCGGCGCGGTCCAGGATGGCTCGAGCGGCGCGGATCCGATCGGCGGAGTTCTCGCCTCGTTCCATTTCATCTACGAGAACCTCGATAGCCAGATCCGCCGCTAGAGCGAAGAGTCGATCGACCTTATTCTTGGCCTGCGGAGTTTCGGCTCCATGCCAATAACACACCTTGAGCCCCGCGGTTCGATACCGCGCGCATTGTCGCCCCGCCGTCTTGCTCTTGGCGTTGCAACGATCGAGGGGCTCCGGGGGGATCCAGCTACCCAAGGCGCGTCCTCATTCGATAAGGCCCGGATTCCCCGGCATCCACCGTCGCGAGTGGCGGGTCTTGGTCGGGCCAAATGCTCTCGAGCTCGTTCTCGGTGATCCCGACTCGAAGGTGGCCGACCCTGCCCTCAGAGAAAAGCCACCATTCGCCGTCGTCTCTGCCTACCCCCTCGAGCAAGCGAATCGCGATCATTTCCGATTGGCTCGGCGCGGGTAGAAGGATCCCGGTTCTCTGATCCTGAACGCTTACGGAGGCGTGCCAAACTGGAAGCCCATCGTTGAGTCTCATTCAGTTGTCCACAGCCAGAATCGACACTCTCAAGGTTCCACCGGATCCCGCCGAGATCGAGCGGAGACGATCGAGTTGATCCTCACCGTTCAGCATGGGAAATCGAGTCGCTTTCAGTTGCCGGCTGTCCAAGACCTCGCTCCGTATCCGATCGTATCCATGAGGTATACCGTATCCATGCGGTCAGGTGCGGTCAGGATCTTTGTGCTCGGCGTGAACGGCCTCGAGTCTCTCGTCCACTAGGACTCGCGCGGCCCGGGCTCCGCTCTTGGCGAGCTCCATCCCGGCTTCGGCTTGGAGAATGGGTGTGAAGAACTCTTCGCATTTCGGACAGTCAGTTGGCCTCACGATTGGAAGTACCTCCGAAGGGCTGCGTCTCTCGTCTCGTCCAGGATGGCCTCGAGCCTGTCGAGCTTCCGATTGAACAGCCATCGAAGCGGTCGCCATAGCGAGTCTGCCTCCCCGCGCATCCTGTCGAGCTCGTCTCTGAGGGTCAGGTGCTCCACGGTGAGTGGGCTCTGGCGGGGCTCAAGCCCTCCCTGGTCGTACCAATCTCCGTCTGCGAAGGGTCGGATCTCGGGCATTAGAACGGCGGCTCCGTTACGTCTGTCTCTGAGGGTTGGAACTCGCCCCGCGGAACCCATCCGAAGTTCTCGGCGTAGCACGCGATCGCTTCCTCTCGAGTCGCGAAGGTCTTGGAGAACGGTTCCCGGAGCTTGATCCCCTGGAAGAATTGGCCTCGAGCGAAGACCTTCCATTTCGTCTCCCCGGTGAGCTCGTTGTGGAACTCGGTGATAACAGGGTCGAGATCCGGTGGCTTACGTTTCCGTCTCACTATTGCTTCCACCACTCTTCGACAGCGAGATCTCCCCAATCCGGTGAGAGCCCCCATTCCCCCATGAGTGGAAGCCCGCCCACCAAGAGCGTGATCTCCCAATCGTCGCTAACGCTCCCCCGCTGGAAGGTCACTTCGATGTTTCCGAGAAGCGCCGTGTCGTCAATTCGGAATCGTTGGTTACCGAAACGGATCATGGAGCCCCGGCCCAAGTCGGAAACCTCCGGAGCGTCTTGGATCTCGATTCGCGCGGAGTGTTTGCCTCGTTTCAATCCGTTGTCTCCGGTCGTTCAGGGATCCAGACTCCACCGACCATCGTCCCGCGGTGTTCGATAGTGGCCTCTACCCCGGAGATCAGATCGGAAAGCGGTCGGATCCTCCCGTCTGCGTAGTGGATCTCGTCTACTGCGGGAGCTTCCGCTCCGAGCATCCCCCGTATCCATGCTTCGACTACCCCCGCGTCCATGAGCTCGGTTAGAAACGCTGCGAGATCCGTAGTCTCGGCGATCGAATCCGCTATCGCCTCTTGGAGCTCCATACGCATTTTCCATATCGGAGGGTCGCGAGGCTTCTCGCGATGAGACGCGGTGAACCGATCGAGGCTCTCCACGATGAGCTTCTCGAGGCTCCGGTTGATCGCCTTGAGCCAGTATTGGATCGAGTATTCCTCTGGCTTAGTCACGCGATCCCTTCCGAGTGGTCGCTGTAATCCCACCCCTTCGGATCGTATTGGCATCGTGGCCGGCGGAAGACCCCCCAACCGCGCCAGTCGTGAGTCTTGGATTGGTTGTGATAGGCCTTCCCACAGGAGAGGCATTGTTCCGCTCTGATCGCGCGAATGTCGTTGAGGATCTCGCGGGACTTGTCGAGATCGTTGATCGGGTCGTCTTCGGTTTGCTGGCTCATTTCTGGCTCTCTTTCAGCGCCTTTTCCCGCTCTGCCATTTTCTGCTTTATCAACAATTCGCCGTGGTCGTGAGTGCATACCGGCATGAGTTTGAGCGCCCCGAGCTCGAGCACTTGGAACGCGGCTGGCGCGGAGCAAATCTCACACCAGCGATCCTGGACGATGTAGAAACCTCGCGGCATTAGCCCGCCTTTCTTCGGAATCGTTTTCGGAGCCTGTCTCGAAACGTCTCCGTCTCTGAGAGGATCCCTGCCTTGTCAGTGGGAGCGACCCGGGTCTGAGCCATCGCGGTCAGAATGAGCATCGAGTCCTTGCGGAGCCGGCCCGATTGGGTTCCTCGAGTGGGTCGATCATTTCCCCGTCTCCGAGATCTGCTCGAGTTGGCCCCGCGCCCCTTCGGGCTCATCCGGTTAGCCGATCCGCTGCGTCTTGAGCCCATCGCGCCAACCAACCGTTAGTAAACATGAACGGTCCGGGAACCTTCTCGGGAGGGAGGTTGGTAATGCGATCGAGTTTGTCCTCGATATCCCCTATCTGGATCTCGTCGCGAGCGAGCTCATAGAGGAAAGCTACGAGCGGTCGATTGTCATTCACGCGACCGGAAGCCTCGCGCATCCGGAGATTGGCTTCGTTGGTTATCTCTTCGGTGTACGGGTCGTGGCTCAAGCTGGCCTCTTGTCGGTATGGTGAATCACGTCCTGCTCGTCATAGAAATGTCGAACGAGCGTGTCACCGTCGAAATACGATTCGACGCGATGCGGCCACTGATCTCGGAACACGTCGATAGCGGCGCGCATACCTTTGACTTGGGCTTGCTGGAAATCTTCCCGTCGAGCTCCCGCTCCGATAATCGCCATAGCAAAGACTCCGAGCGTGCCACCGATGAAGAGCCCGATCCAGAATCCGATCACGGTTTGGCCTCCCATACGATTGCCCGTCTCCCGGACGGTAGTTTGACCTTCCTTCCAGTGTCCCGGACGAGGCCTCGAGTCACCAATTCGGATCGGCGCGCCCGGAGCCCCGAGTCGGATTGTCTCGGCAATAGGGGGAAGGCTTCGGGGTTGTTGTAGTGATCGTTCAAGGTGGTATCCGTCATTGGACCCAAGACCTTGAGCACTTGGAGCACCGCGCTTTGCTTCCCGGTCAGATCAGTAACCGACCGCGCCGCTTCGAGAGAAGTCTCCGGATCCCCGGTCCGGGTCCGGTACTCGGGATCGAAGGGCAACGGTCGGTCAGTCATTGGAGGACGGCGAAGAGGATCGTCCAGAGCGCGAGGATGAACCCAAGCGTCCGGACGAGCTCCCGGTTCTCCGTTCCCGGCACGAAGAGAGCTCCGAGAAGAATGAGGCTAATGAGCCCCGCTAGAACGACTCCGGTCGAGAGATCCACTACTTCTTGATCGTGGCGAGCAAGGCCTCGTTTACGGATTCCTTGAGATCGTCCACGGAATCCCCGTCGTTCGGATGATCCTTGAGGAACTGATCCAGGAGCTTAGAGAAGTGGAGGATCGGAAAGTTATGGGCTCGGGGCTTGGCCGGCTTCGTCTCCGTGGCTCCGGAATCTTCGGGCTTCGCTTCTTGCTTCTCGTCTACCATTTGGGGCTCCCTTTCAGAGTTGGACCGTTACCCTTTCGAGTATACCTATGTTTAACCCCCCGCGCCGTTGTTTGTCGGGGTTTTCTTCACCAACGAGCTTCCTAGTGAAGTTGGCAGTATGCGGAGGCCTCGAGGGATAACGCGGCTTCCAAACCCCCGCGCTCCCCCGAGTTTCCGCTCCCGGTGGTGAAGCAATACGAGCATACTTCCCCCCCGGAAAACGTGGTTTTACGAACGCGAAATGAGGATCACCGCCGCCTGGTTTTCGCGTAAGCCTCTCTTCCGGAAGGGATCTTCTGCTCCGACTTCACACTTCAACGGATGAGAGAGGACGAATGGTGTCGCCAAGTGACGGTCAGCGATATAGAATGAGTCTGTTCGTTTGCACAATCCGAACCTAGCACGTCGAGCCACCGCCCGCCGAGCTTGTCGAGAGCCCCGATCCGAGCCGTCGTTGGTCTATCTTCGGGGCTCTTGCTTTTGGTAGAGTCGAAATGGCAGAGCGCCCGGGCCGTGAGATATTGGGGCTCCCACTCCGTATCGTCGGCGGTCCGGGTTCTGTCTTCTCAGGCCTCGATACCCACCAGTCGGCACTTCTCACAGAGGACGAGAACCTCGAATCGAACTCTGCTCCAACCGTGGAACCCCGGCTTCGCGATCTGCCCCGGTCCGGTATAGGGGACGAGGGATCCCCCACAGCGAGAGTGAGTCATTGGTGATCGTGCCGGCGTTGGTGGATTTGGTGAGTTCTTCGAGCGTTTGTCCTCATTTCGATGAGTCGGGCTCCGGTGGCGAGCGTTTCGATCGTCTCCAATTCCTCTAGGTACAGCATCCCATTTAGCCTCTTTATCAACCGTCGAGCTTGCTCGTCTAATTGGTCTTCCGTCACTTTCCCCCGGTCCATTCGTGTTCCCATTTCTTCGCCTCGTCCTCCCAATTTACGGCCACCAACCTACGCGCCCCGGCCAGAGCGCGCACCGCCATTCGGTCGTAATAGTTCTCTCCGTAGAGCTCGTCCACAAAGACCTTCCACTCGAGGGGACGTGGCGTGAAATAGCTGTGACAGGATCGGCACAGAGCCATCGCGTTCTCCGGGTCGAGCCGCGTTGCCGCGTAGCTTCGGGAGTGGATATGCGCGCATTGGAGGAAGGCCTCTCGAGTGCATTTCTCGGCTCCCGCCCCTTCGATCCGAGACGCTTGACAGATCCCGTCTCGCCGGCGGATCCACTGTGAGAAGTAACCATCGGCCTTGGTCTTCCAATAGGTCTTGGTCTTCGGCTTCGGCTTCTTCTTCTTCTTCGCGATCATCCCTCGAGATCCGACTCCGTTAGGTGGAGTCGCCCGCCGCGCTCCGCATAGAGCCTGGACCCGGACCCTCGACCGTGGACGATCTGCAAGCCTTGGAGCTTCCCCGAGTCCTCGAGTAGCTGTGCCAAGTGTTCGATCCTCTCGCCGGGAGTGAGCTCGTCCTTCTGACAGAGCTCGCAAAGGTTCACTAGCGTTTCCTTCACCCGCGAACCATCTTCGTCGTGCTCGTCACCCCTACGAGGTACTCGGGATCCCCGTCCTCGATTTCGTGGTGAGCGGTCCGGAAGTCGAACCCGAGCTTGTCGCCCACGTTCTCGAGGAACGAGATCTTCCACTTGAGCTCGAGAGCGTTGGCGTTGCTCAGGAGGACGATGGCCTCCGCGAAGCCGAGATCCCCATGCTCCATGACCGCGGCCAAGATCCCCGACGAGTTGAACGATCGGACCCGGGTTATCTCTTCGTGTAGGTCGCCTTGTGGTGACTCGTAGACCACCTTCTCTCCGAACGGCTCGGCCTTCCGCGCTTCGCTCGCCACGAAGGAAGCATCCGCTTCGACCTCTCTCCGTTTCTTGGCGAGATCCTTCTCGATGCTCCGAAGGTGGTTCGCTACGAGAGCCCAATCCTGCTCCGGGATCTCAGCGTCTCGGAGCGCGTTGGTGAGCTCGGTGAGCCCCGCCAGAGCCCACTCGTAGAGCTCGACCGTGGTCTTCTCTCCGTCCTTCTCGATCGTGTATCCGCCGCTGCTCATGCTGTGTGTTCCTCCCATTCCTTTACGCGTTGTTTGCTCTGGATCCGCCCCGGCTTAGAGATCCTCGTCCCGCGCCAACCGCATGAACATTGGATCTGCCAATAGGCCGACATTCGAGCGAAGCCTTTCCGATCGGTCCAGACCTTCCGGTGGACGGTGTAAACGTGCTCCATTTCATCCGTAACCGGATCCCGGTTCCACGTCGTCGTCGTCGTCGTCGGCCTGGTCGTCCTCGACGTTCTCGCCCACGTCCTTCGCTGCCATAGGTGCCTCCGCCTCGTTCCGGAGTTTGATCGCGGTGGCGACAACCTGCGCCCACTGTTCCTCCGGGATCGGATTCCTGAGCTCGAGGATCTTCATGGCCTCCGACGCGTAGGTTCGCGCCTTGGTTATGGCGAACCCCTCAAGCGTCAGAGCGTCGAGGATCGCCTGTCCCGACGATTTCGGCTCGACCTGCTCCGGAGTCTCCGAGTCGGGATCCGGTTCGCCTGTGGGGATCGTGAGTACCTGAGCGAGTGCGTTCTTGAAACTCTGCGTCTGTGCTTTGTTGATCGCCTTGTCCGAGTAATCGATCGACTCTCCGAGCGTCTGAACGGTGATCGCGCTCGTCTCCGGGAAGAGGACTCCCCGACTCTTGCCGGCGATCTCATTCGCGGCGGGTGCCTCTTGGTCTACGGAACGGTCAACGTGAATCGAGAACGTCCAGGTGGATTCGATCACGACCCGATACCCCTTGGTGCCGGCACTCGCGGTTACGGAATCCGACGAGATCAGTCGGTGGACCGGCGCGACCACGATCCCGAGATCAGCGAAGATCGGACCGACCTTATTTACGATCGCGTCGATCCCCCGGAAGCTGTATTGGAGGGAAGAGTTCTCGTCACCTTTGCCGATTACCCCGACCTCGATCTTGGCTCGGGACAGGGCTTCGTGGATATTGGTCGGAGGATTCTCAGGCATTTGGGGCTCCCTTGGTTGTGGTGATTAGTTTACTCGCCGGCTATGACAGAAGTTCCGCCCCGGTTCCCTGGTCAACCACTCGCTACCCACCCCGGATTCTCACCGAGCTAGAGCCTTGTCCGTTGCGGGAACCGGGAAACTTAGTCGTGGGAGAAATGGCCCACGGTCCGAGTGGCGATGAATTGAACCTCCGGGATCTCTTCCCCGTCTCCGACTTCCGGAAGGTCCGGATCGTCAGCGACTCGGATCTCGAAGGTGTCCCGGGATATCTGCCCGTCGGGATCGGAAACTCGAAGGATCTTCGTCCCCGCTGGAAGCTCGAGAACCTGTCTGAGCAATTCGTAAGTGACTTTCAACCGTCCGATTCTCATATTCGGTACTTATCGGTCAGACGCATGAACCCCTTGAGGAACTTCTCGCGGTCCTCCCCCGCTATCCAGAAGGTCACTTCGATGGTTACGTTCGTGTCGAGCTCGTCCTCGTATCGGTAGAGGAACCGCCCGCCATCGAAGCCGTGGTTCTCGATCGTTTGGCTCGACCCAATCTCGGGCCTGATTAGAGAACCTCGATCTGTCCGCGCTTGAGCCGGCGGATCTTTCCCGCTTCCTCGAGAGCCACGATCAGAACGTGACCGGACCTCGAGCTCGAAAACCCGAGAGCCTCAGACAACTCCCGAGCGGTGATCGTCGCGATCTGACGCTGGCTCGCTGAGATCAATTTCAAGGCTCGTTTCTCTTGCGCGCTCAACTGCTTGATACTCGTCGGCATACCTTTTTCCTCTCTCTAGTGCTACGGCTATGACGTGGGAGCAAGGCGTGAACCGCTCCCGCCCCGCTTTACAAGTGCATTTCCAGACGTAGGGGAACGTCGGGAAGATCTTCTCTTCGTCCACAAAGAGATCGACGCTGTACGTCGCCTCCGAAGTGGCGGATCGAACCCTCGCGTATGAGTGGAGCTTCCCGGAGGTTCGCGGGTTGATCCAGACCTCATGGCGGTGAGCCCGCTCGAAGACTTCTTTCGAGACGAGGATCTCCCGCGGCTCGGCCTCCACTCTGGCCTTGTAGAACTCGAGGCGCTCGACCCAATTCCGGGTCTTCTTCCTCATGGCGTGGTCGATCTGATCGTGACGGTGTAGATCAAGTAGCCGTCCTCTGCGGGAACCGGATCGGTGTAATCGACTACCTCGAAGTTGGCGAGCCCGCAATCCTTGGCGAGAGCATCGTGGAGCTCGGCGGGATCCACGTCATAAGACGGAACCGATATGTCCTCGAGCGTGGTCCGGATCTCGTCCCGGATCCCACTCCACTCGTAAGCCTTCCAACCGGAACGACCGGCCAGATCAGGTCGTTGTTTGGCGATGACAGCGGTCCAACCGTCGTCCTCGTACTTGGCGCGTTGGCTCTGGATCTCATCCGAAGACAACTCCGCCGTATGCTGGATAACGATTCGCTCTCGCATAAGGGCTCCCGTAGTCATGCCCTCAGTATAGACATACGTTTACCATCCGTCAACTCATACGTTTACGCTTTTCGACTTGACATGGGTAAACATACGTGTATAATTAGGAGTGCAGGGTCGGTCCCCCGTCTCGGCGGGGCCAAGAAGGTCCGGTCCTCCCCACTCGGAAGAGGCCCACGGCGGGCCAGCGAGGGACGGGGCGTGGCTGTCCTCTCTAAAAGAGACACTGAACGGACCTTGCAAGGTCTTGCAAATCCGACCAGGCGAAAGCTGAAAAATTGGTCTAAGGCACATGGCGTACGCGATTGGGGTTATACCCTGCCTCTGCGCAAAGTGCGGGAATCCCTCCGGTGAAGATTGGCCCCTACTAGGTGTCTCTTTTTGAGAGGACGGAAAAGGTTTCCCTGGATCCTTCGTCCCCGGAAGGACCATCGACACCGAGCACAGTGACCCAAACCCTGACGGCTAACGATCACGACTCTCTCAGCCAGAGGGAGCGACCCCTGAACGAAGGTGCGGATAGTGACTCGGACAGAAGTGAGAGAACGGGATAAACGGTCCCCGGACCGAAACGAAAGCTAACTCGGGAGTTGCAACGATCGAGGGTGTGAGTAGGGAGTAGGAACGGGATCGGGCGGAGGATCTAGGGAAGCCTTTTCCGGAGAAACCTTGGGTCGCTGGATCCGACTCCCTGCAAACCTTTTTGTCAGGTACTCGTCGGAATCAGAGAATCCCCTCTCCGGAAACAGGCTTTCTGAAAGCGAGCCCCACCAAGAGAAGGAGACAGGCAAAATGAAAACCCATTGGTTAGTCGTGGATCAGGACGGAACGGTTCTGGCGTGGTTCCCCAAGTCTGAGGACCGGGCCAAGGAGCGAGCCGCGGCCCTGGTTGCCGATACCAGTCACGAATTGGTCGAAGGGAGTTGGAACCCCGCCGGGACGGGATGGGTTCTGGCTTAGATTGGGGGGAGATCGTCGGCGTTGTCTGAGGAAATCGGCCCGGGAGTGAGAGGATTGCCGGCATCGTCTCGAGGGTTGGCGGTCGGCGTGACGAGCCCCTGAGTTATGAACGTGAACATCGCTCCGATCGCTGCGAGGACGAGCATTACCGCGCCCGTCTCGGCTCCGGTCCAAGTGACCGTCTCGAAGATCAGGAGTAGGCCAATGATCGACTCCGCGACTCCGGTAATCAGGGTCCAGAAGACCACCGGACGATTCTTGGCGAACGTCATACTGGATCTCCAATCTTGACCTCAACCGTGGCGGTGACGCGGTGGCCGTGATCCTCGAGCCCCTCGTCTTCGTGGTCCCCCACGTCGATCGTGTAGCTGATAATCAGAGCGGAAGTAACCCCGTCGATGATCCCCGTCTGCGGCAGATCAGCGGCCCTCTGATAGTTCTTGACCCATTCCTCCGTCTCGTCTCCGAAGTCTTTGTCCGCTTTCCATACGGGGAGAGCGTCCGGGTTCCAAGCGATGAGCCCCTCTTGGTGCTTCCCTACCGCGTTTCCCTTGTCGCCATTCTTGAGGCTCAACTCGATCGCTCCATTTCCTTCGTAGAACCCTCTCGGAGCGTAAACCTTCGCGGCGATTTCACCAAGCGTGACCCGAAGCTGGAAGTGCATCGCGTCCTTGATCGTTCGCCATCTTCCGCCCCAAGTGATCGCCTGGATCCCGTTGGCGGTGATCGCCTCGATCTCCCGGATCATGGCCGCGGGCATATCCGTGTCGATACCCCACCGGATCCTTCGGAGTGAGGGAGTCCGAATGTACGGATTGGTCGCCGCGTTTATGTCGTGAGCCACCGGCCACGCGTGACCCGACCACCTTCTGAGGAACCCTGTGATCGCTCGGCAAGAATACGAGCCCGTATAGGAAGTCGGGATGAGGTAGTTGTAAGCGAGGAAAACCGCGCCCATCGCCCGCCAGATCGGTTCGGTTCCGCGAGTGACTCGAGTCACGACCCCCGGATACCACTCGAGATCTACCCATTTGGTCGGAAGACACGGTTTCCCGTAGTGGTCGATCCACCAATTCGATGAGCCCCTGAGCGCCATTCAGAGCACTCTAACCAACGAACCGCTCCCAAATGTCGGGACCGAACGCGCCGATGATCGTGGCGCTGGCCCCGAGAATCGCGATCGAGATAGCGCGCGGTGGCCTGGTCCGGATCCCATTCTTGAGGCTCTTCTCGACTCGCTCGATGGCGGATCCGTTGGCCTGAGTCTGGAATAGGAGCCCCTGCTCTCGAGCTCGATAAGTGCTCCCGTCGATCCGTTCGATCTCTGGCCCCTCGAGTGCGGCGATGATCCGCCCGTTGATTTCGTGGTGTTCCCCCAAGGTCTTCTCTATGCCAATGAGACGTAGGTCAGCCTCTCGTTGGGTTGGGGAGTCCTCCGACATAGGGAGAATCTAGCCAACTCTGCGGACAGAAATGGAGGCCTCGTAGGTTGCGTCCGTGATATTGAGGCTCCCCCCGGAGCTCTGGAAAACGAGAACCTCGAGGAAGTCGCTCGCGGCTAGAGAACCTTCCCATACGAGTTGGGTTGCCTCCGCGGAAGCGGTCCCCCAATCGACTTCGGAAGCTGCGAGGAAGGTCGAGCCGCCCTCTCGGAGCCGAATGATCCTCCGTCCGGTCCCGGAGGCCCAAGGGATCTGGACCGTGACCGCGTACCGTCCAGCGTCGGCTATCGAGATCCTCTCCGGGTTCCCGCCGGCCACGTCCACGAAATCGTTATCGTCGTATTCCTCCGCATCCCAATCGACCGTATCCTCCGTCACGTTCGCGATGGATTGGTCCGCGGTCCGAGTGGCCTTCCCCGAAGGGAGCTTCCCCCAATTCAGCCTCGCGGAGTCCGAGTCATACAGGGGAGCGTCCCCCTCAGACGGTGAGCCAGTAGCGAATGGGATCCCCCGAATTCCGCTCACGTTCGGATTGGGATAGACCCCGACGAGATCCCCGCCGGCTGGATCCCCCGCCGCGAGAGCGTCGAGATCGGTTATGTCTACCGACTTGTGCTTGTGATCTTGAGCGGACGGGAAGATCAGCGTCCCGCCTCCGAGCGGATCCTCTCCGAGTGAGGCTCCGGGAGAGACAGATTCGATGTTCCCCCGCTCTTGGAGCACTCGGAGCGCCGCGTCTCGAGCGGCCATTTCCTCGAGCACCATCCAATTTAGGTCGATCGTGTAGTGAGGCTCTTCTGCGGTGAGCTCGACCGAGAGAGCGATAACCCGGAACCCTTCCGGATACTGCTCCATTGTGACGAGTGGCCCTCCGTCCTCGTCGTGGAGATCAACGAAGATCGTGTCCCCAACAATGAAGTCGAAGAACGGAAGAACTCCCGAGTCGGGAACTAGGTCGATCCGGATAGCGGATTGGCGAGCGTTGGCCGCGTCAAGGTCTGAGGTTGCGGCGCGGTCGAGAGCGGTCGCGTCCAGAGCGGAGGTAGCCGCGAGGTACTTCTCTTTGGGTTCGATCCCGGCCTCATCCGCTGGATTCGATTTCGTCGTCCAGATCCCCCCGGAGCCTTCTGCGAAGATCCGAGTCACCTTCGGGATGGCCCGCGACACTTTCCCCCCGTCTACCCCGCGTCCGTTGGTGAGCACCGGAGCGTCGTCCTGAACCGTGAGATCCGAGCCGAGAGAATTGAAGAACTGGATCCCCTTCTGCGGAGTCACCTTCCAATCGAGCCCGTAAGACGAGAGTTGTTTGGCGAGATCGAATAGGGACGTGGATCTCCGGACCTGAGTCGAGAGAGAAGGCTCATCCCAAGTCTCCCCTTTGGAGTCGGCGCTCTCGGTGAAGTCTGTCGAAAAGGTCGAAATG